>Ga0307517_10004876_pt1 | contig 20448 bp, 26 predicted proteins | sample 23_EM_MG_FD_194515 | JGI IMG/M metagenome (GOLD analysis project Ga0307517, IMG submission 194515) | Populus trichocarpa ectomycorrhiza microbial communities from riparian zone in the Pacific Northwest, United States - 23_EM | ecosystem: Host-associated > Plants > Roots > Unclassified | place...
TGAGTAGTCTCCCAGATGCCTCCGGGAAGTCCCTACTCAGGAAGCTTGGGTTCGGATATATGCTCTCCCCTATGGTGGCATATACCTCGCGCATAATTATGCAAGCTATTCCCGCTAGGGTAATAGATGTGGCGGGGCGTTGCAACCCAAGTCAGGACGCACAGGACGCAACGCCGACGGATCAGACGCAGGGTCCGTTTTTGCTCATGTTTCCCCTTTTCTGATAGCCTCGTTGCACAGATGGGTGAAGCTCCCCCCTTCCGCATCTCCCCTGTGGCCCCTCCTGATGGTACTCTCTATGCCCAGCCTTTGCCTAGGGGGCTACGGTTACCTCTTCATCCTCTTCCCCACACTGGCTTCATGGCCCCTCGCTTAGCATTTGCAATGGTCAGGGAGTCAGCGCGTGGCTGCTAGGTTCGGCCTATCAGTGATGTAGTTGCCTTGGTACCCCTGCTCCCTGGTATCGTACCTCTTCGTGGGAAAGGTTTCAGTATGGTCCGCGTTCGAAAAATTGTGATCCTGTCGCGGTTGGTCGCATGTGCACTTCTCGTTGTTACTGTCCCTTCTGCCCTTCCACCTCGCGGTTATGTCGGCTAGTACCCTACTGCTTCAATACTGCGGCTACGCCTCCTGCCACCCCTCCTCCTGGCCTCTGTCTCCTTCTGATCACCTGACTTGATGATTGTGGCTGCGTGTGCTGTTGTCTTTACTTATGTGTAGGGAGTTGATGTCTTCCACCTCTATCCCCTCGGGGATATGCAACACTTCCCTGCCGTCTTTCTGGTGGACCTGGGGATTGACTTGATCCTGCCACACACTCTCATAACTTGAAGTGCTGGCTCAGTTACCACGCCTCCTCTAGGGTTTGCGCTTGCCTCACCTTCCCAGTCTATATGGCTCAGGTACATCTGCCTCTCGTGTGTGGTGCCGTCCTATGTCTTTGTGCTGCTGGCTCGTGGGTCTCTCCCCCTTTTCGAAGGAATCAGGTTCATCGCTGCGCTATGGGTGGGTTGACTACAGGTTTGGGCTTAAGTGTAGTTCCTTTCTAGATGGGCTTGAGGTTTTCCTTGTTTTGCAAGTTTGTTTATTCACTGTCAGGGGTTTCTTTCTTTGGGTTGCACATCTGTAGAGGTTGTTGGTTCGTTGTATTCAGGCCTCTGGTTTCCTTGTAGTTTCTATCCATAGTACCAAGTGTTGTTTCTATCTCTACTCAAATTGGTTAACGGGGTAGGCAGAGTGGGAGGATTTTAGCTGGAAGAAGCGGGAAGGACTGTAGTTGGAGGTTTTTTGTCTGCATAGCTAGCACTGACGTAACCGTTGTACCTTAAACAAATATAAAAAGGGAGATCAAAAAAAACAAAAAACGTAAAAAAACTGACCCAGAGTTAGAATCTTCACACCACTATCTAAGTACTTTTCTATACCTAAGTTGCAATACGATTACTCACTCTCTCGTTAAATACACTCCTTCTCTACGAGAGCCTATGATCCAAGCGCCCAGAGGCTATTGTGATAGTCTTAGAGACGGGTTGCTCGAGATAAAACAATTGTGATAGTTCTACCAAGCATGACAATACATCCTTCATACTATCTGACAAGATAGTAAGTATCCTTCAAGACAAGCAAGCCAGTTCCATACTATCTAAAGAGATAGTACCTTCCTACTTCTTAGTGCAGAAACACGAGACTTGCTTACACAGGAGATGACTGTCATTGCCTGTTGCACACCTGCTTAATAATAGGATTGTTACAACATTCTACTATGTTTGACAACCACACTCTGAGATTAGCACTCCTTACACCCAAGTGTGAGCCAATCCCTGTTTTCAATAATCATAGTCACGTTGGAAGCTACCTATTAAGGGTAAACTACAAAAAGACACTCAGCACACTGGAGGTGCTTTAGTCTACGAGAATTCGCATTACTGGTGGGGTAATAGTTGGCTCATTATAGGTAGGAGTATGATACCTATAACATACAAAGCCTATATAGAGTAGTATATAAGAACTATCCTATTTCCAAGATTTTTGCACTCAGGCTATTGATATGTGAGTTGCAATCCTTTGCCTGCCCCCCCCTCCCCTGCCCCAACTAAATAATCAAAATGTTTAGTTGATATGAATTGTCAAATCTTGCTTTTAAATTCAAAAGCTTCATAAGTTGAAGGTAGTAGCTGTAAGTACTAGTTGCTAAAGCTTATTTGTATTATTTTTAAAACAAACTCCCTCCTTATATTAGAATAGTAGCTTTATGAGTAGTATTGTAGTGTTGAATACTATATGCCAGTGTAGCACTTTAGGGCAGGAACATGTGTTACTAGTGGTTCCATTGGTTTTAGTATATGTATGTATAGCTTTAGTTGGGCCTAGGGAGAGAGGTATGTGGGTATATTGGTGTAGCTAAATAGGATCCTAGTAGTTGATATTGGAGCTATAGATCGGAAGCAAGTATATAAGACTGGTAGATAGTTTGCCAAGGAGACAATAATAACTTCTACAACAACCTCCACAAGTGAAGCTTTTCTAATATCATGAAGCTTTTGTTTTCCTTTCTTTCACTAAGACTTCTCAAGCTATCAATTCTATCAGAACATTTAAGAAGTTCAGTAGTTTGAGCTGTAATTGCCTATATCAGTTATCTTCTTCAAGTTTCCCCTATTATCTTCCATTATTGAGCTTTGGTGCAAAACTCCACTCTCTGTTTACAGGATTTTCTTCTTTCAACCATGACCTTTTCTTGTGCAATCTTTCATCTTTTTAGCATTCAAGTGTTTTATCAGACTTGGTTTTGTTTGTAGCCCAATCAAGCAGGATATACATAGTTAGGCAAATGGGGAAGAAGAAGGAGAATAAAGGATGAGAAGGAGGAAGAGATGCTGGGTTTAAGGTTTTTGATATTCAAAAAGGGAAGTGAGAGACTGGTTAAAAAGCCTTTTAGCCACCATATGATTTCTGAAGGAAAGCTATTGTTTCTACATGTATGAAAAGAAAAATGAAGTAGTAACTAAAGTTATATTATAGCTCTCATTTCTCGAGGTCTTTAGTAACCAAATCAGTTGTGCTTTTCTTTCTTCTACCTACTAACTTGTTGTAGTATTTTTTCCTTTTCTTTCTTCCTATCAGAAACTATTTCTGTTCTCAAAGTTCTTAACAAAAGCCTTGATCTTCAAGTTGTGATTGCTTTTTCAATACCAGACATAGATCAGTAGTATGCCAGTTGGCCAGCAATTATGGTTATGTGTTTAACTATAATTTATCTTATTTTTTGCTATCAAAGTTGTGAGTTTTAGCTGCTGTGGTAGGACCTATGAACAATTAGAGGCAAATGGCAGTCATATGTATAATAGATTCATTAGTATACCTTATTTCGCATAATTCATACCACATTAACTGGTCAAGGTTCTACTTGGGTGTCAGGGTAACCCCACGAATTATTGGGTTTATTCTCAATGTGAACTCAAAAAGAAATTCAAATAGCAATCCATATATGACTAGTTCAACTAATACGAAAGCAGAAAACATTCCAGGAATTCTTCTGGGTTTCAACACACACCCCTAGCATATACCATATCTCCTATATACTCCTTAGCTTTGTCAGACCCATGTTCATAAACTATTCTTGGTATCATATCCAACCCTGGCTGGACCCGGGTTGGTTGTGGGCGTGATGTGTCTCTGGGTGGAGTAGTGTAATTGAGGTATTCTTGGTACCCTTTTGGGTGAAGGGGCGGTATAGACTTTTTCTTAATTGGAATAGTCTACGTGACCGGTCTGCTGAAATGTACAGTAGGCTTAGTGCCGGCAAGCACCTTGTTTATTGTAGTAATTTACAGTGTGCTGGAGGTGGGTTTCTTTTGTACTCGAGGGCAAGGGTATTTGGGGCCTGCTAATACAAGAGGTTCTATCCAGGTCAAGAACACCCCCTTTACATGAACTACAACAAGCCTACCAGTATTGTGTATGTCCTATACATCTCACCATATGCAAACCTGTCTCATTATGCTGCAAAAAGGAACTCGTAAGCAAAATCCCGAAGGATTACACCATCGGGAAACTACAGGCAATGAAAGGTTCAAGATTATCACACTTGGTGATACCGCCCACTGGAATTAGATCAAAATTAGTAAGCATGTAAATATTTGTCCACGAACCTGCCAGAAAGTAAGTTTATCCCTGTTCTTCAACTTAATTATATTAATACTAAAGAATTTATAGTATAATAGATTTATAAATGAGCAAAGGAAAGTGGTACTCCGTTGAATACTCACTTTTCAGGCAGGCCTCCGATCTTTAATGAAGAAGAGAAGGGAAGATTGGAAGCCTTTGTGATGCGTGATGCTCATACTCGAAGCCTCAGTTGGGAGGAAGTGTGTTTGGAAATCGGGTATACTTGTACCCCAAGGACTGTGAGAAGTGTTATAGAATCCTTGGGATACTATTGATAAGTACTCTGGAGAAAATTCGCTGTTTGTCCGGCAAATCAGCCTATCCATGTTGCCTAGGGTCATGAGAGTCTGAATTCAGATTTCGAGAATTGGTTAAGGGTCCTATTGACGGATGAGTCGACCTTGTCAACTGCCGACTTTGCAAACAGACCCTGGGTGACCCAGAGGGCCACCAAGGAGTACCTCCCAAATTGAAAACAATCATAATTCATGATGCTAAACCAGCATTCCGCGTAAAAGGAAAAACCTCCATCCTAGTAGGAAAGTTAATCCTATTTTCCATTATATAAGAAGAAAACCGCCTTATCAGCTCCGTCCCCTTCTTGTTGCTCTTCCATAGTGGCGACTCTGGGACTGTGTCCAGGGCCTTTAGGTTTATATTCATTTCGGCGCCCTCTAAGGCAGGGCATTTGACGATGTGTAACATTGTTTCTGACTCTTCCTCGCATCGCTGACATTTTGGATCCTGGTCCTAGTTGGACCAGTCAGTTTGGGCTCCTAAGTAAGTTTTATTAGCTCTCATTTGGTGTATCCTTCCCGCTGCAAATTTGGGGAACATCATGAAATTCCAGCATTCAAGTTCCCTGTACGGCGGCCTGTATTTGTATTATGGCAGGTACGGTTCGTCCTGCCATTTTTTGTGTATGTTTTTCCGTTGGGTCTCCTTAGCCTTGAAATGCCCTTCGGCATCCTCAGGTGTTACCCGCAACAATCTCATCGATCGCATGGGTATTGAGCCTGTTGGGAAGATTTCCATAGCCCTTGCCGCTATTTCGTCTATAGGCATTCTGACTTGGACTGTCGTGTTGAATTTAGAGCTCCACACCTTGGGTCTCATGCCTCCTTTATTCCTGTCGAAGGCTGCTCTACGATTTGTAGCTATCCTGAAGTCTCCTTTACTCGGGAAACTTTGTGGAAGCATAGCCGTGGCGACATTGTTTTCGGGGATGGCTGTTACTATCCTTACTGCAGCCATTAACCTTATCTGTTATGTGTATAGCGCCATAGGGGCCACACAGGCCTCGGACGACAGTACCGAAATATTTGTTGCATAAGAAGCGTTCTTGATCAACCTCATTACGCGGTTCTAGAATTTGTGCATTGTGTTTAACATCGTCATTGAGGGCACAAGAAACTCCGCGCCGTATAGCAATGTCGCAAGCAGTATACTCTTAGCCAGTCTTCGTGCCCCGTACGGTGACAGACCCTTGCCAGGGAGTAAAAGTCTTTGAAATCTCCAGAAGGCTCCCTGCGCCAGGGATAGCCTCTTCGTGAAATGTGTTGCTGTTTCTTCATTGTCCGCCAACCAGTACCCGAGCTATTTTACTACCGACCCCGCTGGTTTGATGACATGTGGTTGGACTGTAACGCTGGTCTTAGATTTGGCGCCCTTCTCCCACCTCTTCCTCCAGTACATTAATTATGTCTTGGCCACACTAAAAGAGAGGCTGAGAGACTGCACTATCCCCATCATTTCCCGTGTCTTCTCCTCTAATAACCATGCCTTCCTTTCCGATGAGTTGTTTGCGACTGTGAGCTGAAAATCATCAACGTACAATGTCGTAAAGAGCTCTGTTGGTTCTCCCGCCAGGTGAAGCGGTTTGACATATATGACGAAAAGGAGTGGTAATAAGGGGGAGCCCTGCGGGATTCCCCTATTTACCGTATGCGTCCTTCTTGGGCTGCCTGGGTAGGCCAGTGTGATATTCCTGGTCGTAATGAAATTCCGAATCCAGTGTGTCAGGTATTCCGGTATCTTGTCGTTTGCGGAAATCCTTTCTATCAGTTTTCGGTAGTCTATGTTATCAAACCCTCCCTTCACATCCAAGAAAAGCGATCAGACTTTCTTTTTTGCAAACTGGGCTTCTTTAATCTAGTGTTGAAGGGATAAGGCCACATCGACGGATGACCTGTGCGGGAGGCTCCCCGTTTGTTGTATGCAGTACAGACCCTCTGAGTACGCCATTGTTAGAAGGCGATTGATTACCACTCTTTCCACTATCTTCGAGAACGTCTTCGTCAGGGCTATGACCCTAAAGCTGACGCAATCTGTATAATTAGGCTTATTTGGTTTAGGCAATCATCAGCAAAAAAAAGCGTTTGCTCTGGATGGATAGGCGTTGCGTCCGGACGAAGGAAATCCGTCTGGAGCATCCTGTCCGCCCAGCCCTTCCTCAAATGGCCCCAGGACAATGGTTGCATCCTAGTCCGTTGGGGGCAATACAACCCGCATCCTGTCCGCCCAGTGCACCTGGATGGTCCATTTCACACTCTAATCTCCCGAAGAACACTAAGGTAAGTGACCCATAGGGCTCTGCATTGGGGAACTCTCCTTGCCCCTGATGGCCTCTACTTACAACAGACTACTTTATCACTAGGTAAAGGCTGTTCAGACTAAAAACGATCCAAACATAGGATGACTAACCATCTATTGTCCCGGTAACGACCCAAAACATACCCCTTATTTGATTACTGCTAACAACTCTCGCAATAGGTTTCTAAGTTCTTGCACACCTCGTAACAGGCTTCATAGTTGAATCAGGGGAACTATTGAATATTATCAACCTTCGGAGAGGGGCATGCTCTTTCCTCCAAGTTGACACTATTCATTACTCCTAAGCGAGCGGATTCCAATGAGGCCCTTCCTGACTCTAGCGGATTGCAATGAGGCCCTACCAGACTCTAGCAGATTGCAATGTGGCCCTACGAGACTCTAGCAGATTGCAATCAGGCCCTACCAGACTCTAGTAGCGGACATCGGCCAGTGCCCAGTGAGGTATCTGCCCTTTCCTTCCTGCTGACCGCCATAGCCATGCGGACGCTTCGAGACCTATACCATTCGATTCCCCGGGCAAGTACTTTCAAATTGTCGGCTACTGGGTGCTACAGGCATGCGGACACTTAGAGACCTATACCATTCGATTCCTCTCGGCGAGCGGACTCCAATGAGACCCTTCCCGACTCTGGCGGACATCTGCCCGCTGAGGTATCTGCCTTTTGCACCCTGCTGACCTCTATAGCTATATGGACCCTTCGAGAGCTATACCTTTCAATTTCCCTCGTCAAGGGGAATCCAAGGCACTCTGTCCGGACACTGTCCTACCGCTAGTTTAAGGGTTATCCATACTTTTGTACTTTAGTTCTCCGGGCAAGTACTTTCAAATTGTTAGCTACCGAGTGCTACAGTTTTCTAGACCAACTTTAATAAATATATTCCTATTTTAGTATCTAAACGACTCACATAAGTAAACATGAGTAATACTGGATGGATCTTTCGGGACAATTTGGATATTCTCCACAGTTTTCACTAACTCATTCAAAGTCCTTGAATGTAGAGTTGTTGCCTTAGGAGGTATCCGATTATAGCCAGTTACACCTGAGTACTTCCACTATTCTACTATCCTATCAGGTTGCGTCTGGAGAACCTTTTTGTGTCTGGAGAACCTTTCTGCGTCGGGTACCTTGTGAGTCCTTGGTTGCGTCTGGTGCGTCCGGGCTGCATGGACCCCTGTCCACAAGCACCCAATAAAAGACCGCACACCCAGGACGCGAGTTTACGTTCTATGCGCCTGGACTGCCAGATGCACAGGGAGCACGGGGTGTGTCCGCGTGTAACCTTTTTTTCTTGCTGATGATATAACTCTAATCGACTCTTTGAGCATGGGAGGGTGGATTCCCCAAGTCAACATGTCTTTGACAAGTGTTGGTAATAGCTTCGGGTTTACTGAACGGATTCCCTTCCAGACCCCGTATGGTACTTGGTCTGGCCCTGCAGCCGATCTTCCACTGCACTTCTTTAGCACCTGTGAGACTTTCCCGATTCATTCCAGGTCATTGTCTTGGCCCAGGTTGTGTTTTCTCACCGGCGCTCATCCCGGGGAATTATCACCAGGTGGGAAAACGTGTGACATTATCGTTTGTTCAGTGTTTTCGGGCGCCCTGTTCTAGCCACCAGGAACTCTGTTCGGAACTCGAACCTTAGTGAATTGGTGTGCTGTCCAGACGTCATTTTTCTTTGCTGACGCGAGGAAAGCATCCCAGTACTTCTTCTCTCCAAACAACACCTTCTTGTATGTCCTCTTTGCCTCGTCTCTTTCGTCTACTCCAGTCCCGTCATGTCTCGTGCGCCGGATAGCTCTAGTATATATCTTTCTCAGCTCTGTCAGCTCTAGTGTCCACCACGCTTTGGACCACCGAGTCGTCCTTTTTATTGGTGCCCAGCTCCTAGCTAGATAGATGAGCCTCCTTAGACTTGTCTAGACGTTTTCCTCTGCCTAGGCTACTTCAGTGATTGGGACATATCCCCAGTCTTCGCTGCTGTATTCTTTAAGTAGGGCTTCGATAATCAGGTTGGGCTTTCCTTTATCTGTGTGCCATTTAATCTTTTCCCAGTTGGGGGCTGGCTTCGCCAGTTTGATCTCTTCTGAGTCTATCTCGGTTACAATAGCGATATGATCTGAGCTTCAAGTTGTCCTTTGTGTTATGTCTCTCCACCTCGCTACTAGGCTTCGTTACGGGGCCCCGTTTCTGAAGAGCAGGGTCAAAATAACCTAGGTTATTCTAATTAACTGGGTGAAAAGATCATCCAAATCGGACAAGAACTGACTGAGATAGAGCTCTTTCAAGGTAGACAACTTCACAGAGCTCTATCTCACTCAGTTTTGGTCCGATTTGGACGATTCTTTTTTTAATATGCAGTTAATAACCTGCTCTTGGCGCCCCGTTTGTCGGAAACGGGGCCCTATAACGAACGCTACTCGATATCTTAGTAAAGATTGCCGCATTTGCCAATGAGTAGTCGATAACCGATGGTCGATGTAGCATGACGTTCTCCAGGAATCTGGTGTAGATTGCAGGCGTATTTAGTATTTTGTATCCACTTACGGCTGCCGTTCTCAAATACGTCTCCCCAGTCCTCCGTTCTGAACCCGATAGGATTCTCATGGGGTCTGTCAGGGACATGTTTATGTTTGGGTCGCTAACCACAATCGTTGGCTCATTCGTTTCTCTGAAAATGGACTCCGCTGGTACCAAATTTTCTTCTTCCATATGTCTGTTATAGGCGTTAACTATACCAGCAGACCTGCTCTGACCAACTAACTTCCCTTCCCTTGCAAAAATCCTCAAATATAAAACATCATCCAAACATGGAAAAATTGGAAAAGAAATTTCCAACAGTACTCTCAAAGAAATGTAACTAGATACTCGAACTTTCTCTATTTTCTGAAAAATACACTCATATCCTGGGGCCCTTAGAGGGTCTCCCTTTTAAAGTGGTGGGTCTTGAACACATACAAAAGAAATATCAAAATTCTTAACAATATGAAATCACGTAATAAAAGCATCATTGCTCCCTCTCCAATTATGCTGTGCAACTTTCAATCTCACTCTTTTCGTTTCTTCTCTTCTTGAGCTACCCTCTATTACCCCCAACCGGCCTAATTTTGGGTGTCGATGTTCCCCATGTCGGCTAGGGAAGCCATCTGGTGGTCGTATTTCCTCTGTGCTTCCTCCTTGACCCTAACCTTCTCTGGGTACTCTTTGTCTTTTGCTGAGTGTGGTTCTTCACAGGCAGGGCATTTCAACGGAGTCATATTGCAGCATCTGGGTATGAGTTGCTTGTACCCGCGACAGGCAGTTTCTCGACATTTGTGGTCTTCCTTGCGGTGTTTTTGGGAGCAGACAGGGCACAGATCGGTAGTCTCCTTGTACCCAACTCTTGGGTGCCCATACTTCCAACATCTCGTGCACTGCGTGGTGAGTGTCGCCTGCCACATAATTTTGGCTTCTTTGTGTTTGCCCATGAATATATACTTGGGCTCGAACCTTGGTGCATCCACCTCTGGAATCTTTACGATAATCGAGGTGGGGCCTTGTTCCTCGGTTCTTCCTTCAGAAACTTAGCTGAGGTCACGTTGACCTTAAATGCAGTCATGAACTCTTTCTTGATTTTTGCGTCAAGATCGGTGATATTGTCAGGTACCGAGTCGTAGAAAGTGCCGTGGACCATCAAGTTGACATCTGTTGGAACTCTTCGAAAGGGCATGTGGCTTGGTCCGTGTGCTCCGACGGCGAAGGTTGACCGTTTCGGTCTTCTTCTCTGCGTATCTCATATACGGTCCAGTGTCGGTGCCCGCTGGGGTCGTAATCGTGATGGTACCGTTGACTTTGTTGGAGTTGACTTGGAGGTTTACCGGTGCGCTGCAGGCATATTTAGTCAAGGTGTTGGCCAGCGCCGTTGCTATCTCTGCCTGTTCCTTAAACGGGTCAGCCAGGGGTTTCGCAGTTCTGCGTGTTGCGAATATCGTTCTCCTCGTTGCCCTTGAGTTTTTCGTTCTCGCTGCCTAGGCTACCTTCTAGCCTGCGGGGACTTCGTCCGATTTCGTGTTGTTGCTGTTATCCCTGGCGGTTCTTTCCTGGGGCTGTTCTGGGGGCATTGGTCTGGGACTTTCTTTCCGTTTCTGGTCATTCTTGGCTGCTGTCTCGGAGGCTGAGTAGTCGGTTTGTTTCGCTGCTTGGGCGCAGCTTTTCTTTTCTGTTTCGGGCTGTTGTATCTCAACCTTCTTGGGTTTGTCATTTGCTTTGCTATTTTTTGCCACGCTGCCCAGGTCTTGGACCATACCTGTAAGGTTTTGGACATTCACGGTGAGGGTCTTGACCTGTTGAGTAAGGCCTAACACCAACTGCATCATTGTCATCTCCACATGAGTAATTTTATCACTTGCAATTCTTCCAATAGCGGTCATGGCTAGCCAGTCCTTATCGGGACCATGTGCATGTAGGTAATCGAGGACTAGTTTCATAGTCTGTGCTTCGCCCGTTGCCTCCTCCTTTCCTTTCGGCGTGTGAGTTGTGGGCGTGGAGGGCCTATGCATATCCATTGCTCCAGAGGAAGCCATTTTCTGGTATCGGGTGTGGGTACTGTATTGGTATATCCTGACCAGTCACATTACGTGAAAAACTCGAGATCATTACGTGATGTTGAGAAAAGTGCACTTTGCACTTGTGAGGAAAATAGGGGGGTTGAATGTCTTTTATTTATAACTATATAGCTAATGGAGCAACTACCTATCCGGGCTTCCACAATCATACGGCAGTACGCTCCAAGGAGTATGCTAGTCCCAACCCCACCTAGCCCACAGTACATGTGGAAAAGTACCACCCTTGCCATTCGTAGACCAAAGCATGAGTATCCGGCCAGCACACGTGAATCACTAAAAATTTAAGCACCTAACTAGGGTAAGACAAAGTAAATCCCCCTGCCATTGCCATCCATCAAACTCTACCGCAAGCAATGTCATAGCCACAACCAAGCCCACATCCCGGCAAACCGGTGAGGCATTCCTCCAAACAAAAACATAAATCCAACAAATCACAACACATGGACCACCATCCATCTCGCAGCCCAACATACTATCCGTGTCTCCACACCACATCTAACCTATCCAATATCGGACAGCCACCACCCCTCGCCTATTCATCACAGCCGGACACAACACCCTCCAAACATCCCTCACCAGCGCATAGCCTCAAATGATCCCCTATAATTGCAGGGGACTCCCGGCCGCACACACACTGGTCGGATTGGCTCAACCACTCTTGTAAGACAGCCGTATTCCGATCAATCCCAGGCAAACCGTCCCAGTGTACCACAATATCCTGCCAAAACGGTATAAAGTAATGTCTAGCACACTCAGGAAACTGACCTAGATGACTCCTGAATATCTTGGGGCTACAGCCGCACTCCCCGCAAGGGCCAGCTGGTGGCCACCATGAGGAGGCAACCCGTCTTCCACCCCCACCAACAAACCTAAGTGGAAGCTTGCATTTGTCCGCACTGTTGCAGCTTGTCAAGAGGGATCTGGTGCACCTACCATCGGCGGCCTCCAAATGAAACAAGCTGAGAGTACCGTTGATTAACTGTGTGACAGTGCACTAGAATGGATTGCCACACACCGTGACCACACCATCATTGTCCACCTGTTCGCTCGGAATGCCCATACTCAGATTAAAATAGGACTGCCACCAGTCTCACCAGTCCGGAATCCGCTTATCATTGAACAGAGTCAGAAACCGGGGCCTTTTCACCAGGTATCTCTCACAAGTCGTCAGATGGAAGCGATCATTCGCTCCTTGACAGCCATCGTATCCGACACCACCTGTACCACTGCAAATCCTCAACAGGATGTAATGATGTAGCCTGTTGAGATCTGTCAGGTGTCTAGGCTTGTTCAGAGTTCGATTGTAATAACTGTGACCTTCCGATACCTGCCAATTGGTCCACTCAGCCGCTCACAACTCCCTGCTGATCATAGCATGGCCAAGGCCCAGCACAACACCAGCCCAATTCCGAACCCGCATGACACCGCCCACAGCCTCTCTGGCTTTCGTATCCGCCATCTCGTTGCCAGCAATACCATAGTGACCAGGGATCCAGGAAACACGGACCTCGCTAAAGCGATTGAACAGGGGTGTCAAAGTATTCCACATGCCAGCAGACTTACCCTCAGACTCCTTTTGTGCAATATACATAATGGCCATGACGTAATCAGAAAAAATCTTGATCCTGCTGTTGAAATCCAAGATTATGTCTCTCAGTACGGTGACAAATTTCGCACTCCACAATACTCTATGTCGAAGGGGTAGCAAAGCCCTTGGGGCCCACAGTCATCCCACATTCCTCAGTCATCCATGCAACCGCAGTTCCTTCGTTGCTCTTTGAACCATCTGTGTATATCATAAGGAGATCCGGCACCAGAACCGTGTCTTCATAAGCTTCATGAAATTGTTTCGCAGCCAGCTCCTTCCCCTTCGTAACACAGAAAGTCGGCACTGTTGTTGCAACCTCATCAGACGACATCGGGTAAGCCAACATACCCTATACTTCCCAGTCGCCCCGGATCGCACCAAACCACGGTTGGTCATCGCAATATGGGTAATTGATCATGGGACTATAGCATCGTCGTTGAAGATACCGACTCTGAATATGAACTGAAGGTGTCCCGAATTCCGCAAGCATAATATTGTTAGCAAGCTTGATAGAACACCTGAACAGGGATCAGAGACAATCGTTGACGTGGACCTGAATCCGCTTCACATACCACATATAGTCAGTTACGAATTCAAGTCCCAAGTAGACAGTCGGTAGGTAGGCAGCCTGAAACAAACGGTAAGTCCACTATGTATCCAGCCCTCCATCAGTCCCAAATCTCCTCCCCAACGCGGATATTCTCCTCCTAACACTCAAACCTCTTTCTAACCAATAAGATAGATGGGAAGACATATTAAGAAAAACATTAAACCTATAACCAAGAACCCTAAGATCCTCCACAGGCGTCAGTATCTCTCTATCAATATCCAAATCCTCCCATGTCATTCCTCCAAAACCAATCCACTTAGTCTTGATTGCACTAAACCCCATCCTCCTACCCCTTGCAACCCTATCACAGACCTTGAACAAGTCCACCATCGTGTACCTCGTAAGATCTCTGCTATCAGAAGCAACAAGGATGACCCCATCGTCTACATAACTGCTAACCACAGTGTGAACCGCACGGGAGGAACGAAGGCGAGGCTCAAAAATATCTGCAACATAGGTACCAAACAAAAAGAGAGACAATGGGAACCCTGGGGAATGCCACAATTGACGAAATATGGTTTCGATATCCGACCGTTGAACCTGAACCCAACCACCCGGTTCCTAGCCCACCTCCTAACCCAGCGTATCAGGTTGGCAGGGCATTCCTGGGCGGCCAGAAAGTCACACAGCAGGTCAATATCGATATTGTCAAAACCACCTTCAACATCCATGGAATGCATGGCACATTTGGAACCCTCATTGTGCCGCAAAAATTCAAACACAACAGACACAGCGTCATGCACACTGCGTTTGCGTCTAGATCTGAACTGAGTCTTGCCCAAAACCACATGTTCGGCAATCCTCATCAAGACGTTCCTTTCCACAACCTTCGCAACAGTCGGCAGCTGGTGAATCATACGCCAGCTCTTCACAATGTCATAACGGGGTTTGTCTGCCTTCAGTATAAGTACAACCTCAGCAGAGTACCTGTCAGGAATGTCGTTCATCAAACCATAGTCGACAAGCTACTTCAAACAATCAGGTTTGGCCTTCCACCAGTATCTTATGAAGGGGTACCCAATGTGATCAAAACCAGGACCAGTATTAGTCGGGCTCCGCTTAATAGCAGATTCCAACTCACAGGCAGGATCCATCTCAACCGTGGATGGCTGCCATGGTCGTTCATTACCAGGGTGCAACTGGGTAGCAATAAGGTCGCTAATATCGAGGTGGCGACAAATAAGTTGACCTTCAGCATCTAGCATAGAAGGAAGTGTCGGCCTCGATTCCAGTTGCCTGGCCAGTTTGAAGATAGCCGGATCCCCGGCCTTCTCAATTGTGTCCCGAATAAACTCCGGTCGGAATCTCAACAGCATAGCCCTATACACCCCTCAAACAACGTTATAGTCATCCAAAACCACCGGCAGCTGCCATCTAATCCTTCGCAGTCAATTCAAATCGGAACGAATTCATTGTAAGTAGGGGTTCCAAAAGTGGCACCGTCCGACACTCCTACCAGACCTCGGAAGTGTGTCCACACGACTCCTTAGCCTTAACCACATCTTATCATCAACTCCCGAATCGACATGGTCCAGCATATCATCACAATCGGATGCGGGAATGTTCCTCCAAGCTAGTCGTTGTCTAACCATATCAGCTGGCTCATCCACCTCCAGCCTTGTGATAACGGCGACATTCTCAAGGCCCTCCTTCTCATTATACGAAACCCTCATTGTCGAGTTCCCGATAAACAGATCCATGGCGCTAATACTCTGAAATGTACAGCCCCTTGGAGGGTACACCAGCAGTCCATTTCGATCGCAAAATTGGGTCAACTACAAGCCGTGACAGTTAGAGATATTCATACTGCCAAGCCTCGGGTTCGGGCTCCATTCGTCGTGTTTGGCATTGAAGTCACCCATGAGGAAATCACAACCATCCCATGTTGCTTCGTAACCCGACCAGTCCAGCTTCTTCATGTTGCGAGGAACATAAACACTGTCAATCCTCTTTCTCACCCCTCCCACATCATACATAATCACACAGGTCACCATGTCGTGCACGTCTACCAGGAACAAACCAGACAACGATGACCTTACAAACACCTCAACACCGGACATCCGAACAAAAGAAAACAAATCAAAATCCACATGCTCATGTACAACATCACCCCCGTCCGCCTTCCAAGGAGGATCAACAATAAATAACAAATCAAGAAAAGAAAAAACATCCATCACCAACGTACGGTTAGCTCTGCTCCGTCCGACATTAATCGACAATGTTGTAATAAACATTAGGCCTGAATGGCCGATGAGATAATATAGGAGTCAGAGGCGCGCCTCTTCAAAATGCATCTTGGGGGCACAATAAGACCCAAGGTAAAGCCCATAGACTCATCGTCATCGATGGTAGTAATGGGAGGAAAGTTGGCTAACAAGCCAGTTGAACTAGAGGGCCCGGAGGCCCTGTTAAGTCTGCCGGAGGGGGCCGGATCAACAATTTCACTAATATTGGAGGGGCCAGCCTGCTCGTAAGCATCAACCACCTTACCTTTATCTTTCCTGTCAACCTTAGGCCGAACAACCTCAGCCTAAGGCAATGCACTGTCGGTCATGCCCCTTCGATGGTCATGACGTCTGACAGCGTATTTCATGCCAACAACCTTGTCCTCAGCAAGCCCTTTAGCAGAAACCTCCTTTTCAACCATTACCTCTGAAGCAATGGCAACATTAATCCCATGACCACGACGGCGTTGACAATTCCTTGATCGGTCGGAATTACCAGTAACAGATGTATCATCAGCGACGATGGGAGATCTAGCACCAGCAGGAGTATGGGAAGAACCCGATTCAACAACCACAGGGCACCTATTATAACTGGTCACATGGTCGGACCTCTTGCATAGCATACACTGCCGGACAGTGTGGCTACATGACTGACCGTTCTCGTCAGGGCAGTTAAGTTGCCTCCATCGATGGAACTTCAACAAATGATCCCCAAAACAAAAACGACAATGGGGAGGAAATGCACACAACATCTCAACATGACCAACCTGAAGGCACTTGTTGCAAACTGGGGCAGATCTGGGCTCCTCAAAAAACCTGGCATTCCTGGACTTGCCAAAGCAAAACACGCGTCCAGCAGACAGGATTCGATCACTGGCATCATTACGCTCAAGAGTGAACAAAATGGTGCAGCAGGTGGTGCCAGCCTGTCTCATAGCGTAAACAAAGCCAAGCATATTGGGTTGACCGATAGTAACAACACCCAGGTTCAAACGGTCGATATCGGTCCTGAGGCCATCCAAGGCCCTCTCGCTAGTCCAATCCTTAGGTTTCCATAAAGAGTCCTTACTAGTGGGAGCAAGAGGAACACCAGAGACCAAAATTCTAACCTTTGCCATATCCTTATGGAAGACAAAGTTCGTAAGACCGGAGGGGCCAAGCTCTCGAATAAGAGTTGATCAGCATCGTTCTAGCCTATCCCAAACCTGAGTGGCAGTATGTTCCACCTGCATGAGGTAAATGCATCCAATCTCAAGCTTGAAGCGGGCTTCCCGAATATACAAGGTCTTGTCAGAAACCTTCCCAAGATTGGTCAAGGACTGGTTCATGCGGATGCAGATAGCCTCGGGCGTGATGGGAAGCTGAGTTCGCTTGCCGGCATCAAAGCGCATGGTAACATGGCGCTCACAGGCATCAGGGGAGGGGAAAACTGTACGGACCCTCGCATGGGAGGGACCTGGCCTAATAGCGGCAGGAGGCAGAGATGGGCCCAGCCGTGATCGAATCTGTCACCCCGGTCTAGTCATGTGCGGCCCAGCAGGTGGGGGAGGGGTGGCCGCAACCCGGCTATACATCGCCGCGCCAGTAGGGGTAGACGACACCGGAACAGCCACAGGAACTGGGACATGGGCCGTCACAGCAGTCGGGTCGGTAACCCGATCCCTCCTCCGTCTATTGGCCTTACAACCACGAGAAAATTTCTTACCGACTTCAACAAACCCAGCATTGGAGGATTCATCAAAGCACACCTTCCTACTTCCAGAAGAAAACGCAACACGAATGTTAGAGGGAGGGGGGGACAGAGTCACATCACCGTTGATGCACTTAGCAGCCTCGGCATGAACTAATTCGTGAATCTTGTCCCGCGAGCCCCAGACAGGTTCACCCCTGCCAATCGTAAGCTCTGTCTCGTGGGCAACAGTGTCCCCTTCCAACCGGGTAATGACCGCCTTCAACAGCTTGATCTCTCCTTTCAACGAGACTATCTCATCCAAGCAGTTGTTTTGTTGAACACCCAGAGGACGAATGTCACCAGCAACCCCCTCCAAGGAACCATATGTTTCCTTACCCCCAACCAGCCTGTAAGCCCAGCAACCGTCAACCATGGAGGTATCATCCGAATCAGAGGACGATGCGGCCGATCCGTGGGAGGAGGAGGGGGAAGACAACAGGGGAAGTGCATTCCTGCAACGAATATCCTCCAAACCACTCATCAAAGCCTGGTCAACCTGTGAAAGTAACCGGTAGCTCATGGTAAGAGGGAGGGCGGGAAGCGACGAAAAGGTCGGTCTGCGCAAGGGGAAAGGCTGGGGGCAGCGGACCGTGGCTGAGTATTGGTGGCGTACCTAGAATCACCAATACCTGTGCCATCAGTGTTAGACCCACCACCCGAATCCATCGGGGTATTGTGAACAATCACTGCCGATAATGGAACCACCTGGCTGGTGGACAAAAGGGGCGGGGGAGTGGGATCCTCCTTTGGGGGGGTGTTACCCCGTCGTTCCTTAGTGTGAGCGATAAACTCATAGTGCCTCTTGAACACAGGAACAAAGGCACGGCAGCCAGAGGGAATGGTGGAATCGGGGGCAAAACCAGATCCGACACCAGGGTGCAAAAAGGGGGGAACAAAGGGGGGAGGGGACGAAACCTAAGTGATCCAATCTTCAGGACTGATGCCACTGGTTGGAGGTGCATAGTCTTCGTCCGATGATCGGTCCAATCAGAAGTTGGCATAAAGCTTCCGCTCACTGGAGGAAAGTCGCTCAACAGGGGAGGGGAGACGCTATTGGCTATCTTCAATTTCGACCACAGAAGGAACGTAGATAGGGTCCTGGGAACGGTCCTCGTCAATGGACGGCCAGGATGCAGAGGGGACTATAGAATCAGACACCATAGTCAAATGAAAGGCCAAGCTCACCACCAGGGAGCTAGCTGGGGCAAAGGACTGGGAGGAGCCCTCAGGAGAGTAAAAACGGGCATAAAAACCCAAAGACATGGTGCGGTCGACGTGGCAACCTGCAGAAGCAATAGCAAGGGACTCGCAGTCCTGAGCAGCCAAAATCCCGAAACAAACCTTCTCAACAGCGTCGAAGGTGGGTAGGTCAAGGCCAGAAACAATGTGCCTCACCTCGTCGTCGAAATCCGTGCAATAATTCTTACAGCCCAAAACATGAACAATGTGAAGACCCTGGTAGTCTCCACCCAGCGCAGCATAAGAAAAACCATGAACGGGCACTAGACCACGTCCACCAGCAGTAACAGCCTGTCTTACAGGGGAGCGGGAGCTAGGAGGAGGAGGAGGGGCAACAGAGTCACCATCGTGAAAAGCACTTGTAGCTAAAGGCCAGCCGTGCCACCAAAAAAGAAAGAAAACATTCAGCGGTAGTAAAAGCCCGGTGAGCCACTAAAGATACTGCCCGAAGGCCAAAAGGCTCCTACCGCCCGCAGGCAAAACCCGCCAAATGCGACCGTCAACGAAGGATTCTCACGATAAAAGCATGGTGTTGAGGATGGCGAAATCGTGTGTTCTGATTGGTTGCAACAGAAAGACAGGAAAATAGGGGGGTTCAATTCTTTTATTTATAACTATAAAGCTAATGGAGCAACTACCTATCCGGGCTTGGACAACCATACCGCAGTACGTTCTAAGGAGTACGCCAGTCCCAACCCCGCCTAGCCCACAGTACATCTGGGAAAGTACCACCCGCGCGATTCGTAGTCTGAAGTCCGAGTATCCGGCCAGCACACGGGAATCACAAAATAAACCACTCAACTAGGGTACAAACAAAGTAAATCCACCTCCTATAGCCATCCATCAAACACGACCGTGAGCAGGGTCATAGCCACAACCAAGCCCACACTCCGGCAAACCGGTCACCCAAACACGACAAAAGAAATCCAACGCAATCTCAATGGCACCCGGCACGCCCTTTCCGACGCCGACCACGGCTGACGGTAATAACATCTGGATCACGAGCATGACGATCGGATCCCCCCCCCCAGCAGCCGAAGCCACCGGGGAACCGTAACGACCAGCGGGAACTGGAGCACGCGACGAGGAAACAATCTCAACCACCCGAGCCTTCCGAGAAGCCACGCCAGCCTCATCATCCACCCAACGCACACGACACGGGTTACGTTTGGCAACAGCCCCATCCGCCAATGGCCACCATTCAACCTGTACCACCACCGGTAACACTGGCTCAGCCACACTGGGCTCAGGCTCCTGCGCCATGACAGCGGAAGCCACAGTAGTCACCGTCAACGCCTCCACATGCGCCCCGAGGGATGCCACCATGGGCGCAGCAGGCCCAGCCACCGGGGCGAGCACCGCCACTTCATCAGCCTCCTCCTCACGAAGAGGAGAGGCTTCAGCACCGTCACCCTTACGAGAGAGGGGAGTGACCGAACGAAGAGCATCAAGCTCACGGCGGAGGGACTCACATCAGCAAAAACGGATCCTGCGTCTGATCCGTCGGCGTTGCGTCCTGACGCAAGCGACGTATTTTCTGTGTCCCCTGCGTCCTGTGCGTCCTGACTTGCGTTCCAACGTTCCTTGCGTCCTGACGCAACGTCACATCCTCCCGACGTCTAGACTGCCCCAGACTCTCGATCTCGTCCTCCTCGCCTCTTCTCCGCG
>Ga0307517_10004877_pt1 | contig 20448 bp, 11 predicted proteins | sample 23_EM_MG_FD_194515 | JGI IMG/M metagenome (GOLD analysis project Ga0307517, IMG submission 194515) | Populus trichocarpa ectomycorrhiza microbial communities from riparian zone in the Pacific Northwest, United States - 23_EM | ecosystem: Host-associated > Plants > Roots > Unclassified | place...
ACTTGGTTGAAACATTCAAAACCAATGCATTCAATGCCTCTTTCAATGCCTTTGTCTTGGACCGAGTCATTGGACCATTTGGAACATGTAATGGGTCCTTGCTGGTGTTTCTGGGCTGGTCCACATCGGCCACACTCCTATCAAACCTGATTTACTTGGCTTTCTGGGAATTGGTGTCTTTGCGTGTGAGTTGCGTGACCACGTGATCACGAGGTTCGCATCTACAAGAAGCATGAAGTAGAAGAAAACCAAGTGTCTCTCTTTGGAAGCATTGGTTATGTGCATGTAGATGATCAAGTAAGAACCAAGCTAGATGACAAAAGCAAAAAGGATGATCTTTATAGGCTATGAACAAAAGTCCAAATGATACAAGCATTACAATTCTAATGAAGAAAAGATGATGATTAGTAGAGATGTTGAGTTCAATGAAGAAGGAGCATGGGATCAGAAGGTAAATAATGGTGAGAAATTTGACTTCTTACCGATTCTTGATGAAGAGAAGGAAAGATATAAAGATCATCTAGAATATATAATCACACCTCCACAAACACCAATGAGCTTAACTTCTTCTTCTTCTTCTAGTGAAAGCTCAAGTAGTGACACTTCACCAAGTCCACCAAGAAGGATGAGGAGCCTTGATGACTTATATGAGGTAATTATCCTATTGATGATGTAACACTATATTGTCATTTTGCTACATGTGATACTATAATGTTTAAATAAGCAATTAAGGATGCAAAATGGAGAATTGCTATGAATGAGGAGATTGCATCAATTGAGAAGAATGACACGTGGAGATTAGTTCCTAGACCAAAGAAAAAAAGAGTGTTAAAGGAGAGGTGGAGAGATACAAGGCAATGTTAAATATAAAAGGCTCTAATCAAAAGCATGAGATTGACTATGAAGAGGTTTTTGCTCCTGTTGCTAGATTGGAGACCATTTGATTAATTATTGCGACCACTGCCAAACATAGATGGAGAATCTATCAAATGAATGTCAAATCAGCCTTTTTTAATGGTTTTCTTGAGGAAGAAATCTACATTGAACAACTTATGGGTTATGAAGTAAAGGGACATGAAGACAGGGTTTAAAAGTTAAATAAAGCCTTGTATGGATTGAAGCAAGCCCTAATGGCTTGGTATAGTCATATTGATGGTTATTTCTTAAAGAATAGATTTGTTAAGTGCCCCATAAATATGTTATCTATGTAAACATCAAAGAGAATGGTGATACACTTATTATATGTTTGTATGTGGATGACTTAATCTTTACAGGAAATAATCCAAAGATGTCTGAAAACTTCAAGCAAGCAATGATCAAGGAGTTTGAGATGACGGATATTGGTTTCATGTCCTACTAACTTAGGGATTGAGATCAAACAAGGAGAAGATGGAATCTTTGTGAATTAAGAGAAGTTTGCAAGGGAGATTCTCAAGAAATTCAAAATGAATGATTGTGCAAAAGTGAATACTCCAGTCGAGTGTGGAGTGAAGATGTCAAAGAATGATGAAGGGGAGAAGATAAACTCTACAACATTCAAGAGCTTAGTTAGGAGTTTGAGATATTTAACATGCACTCTTCCAGGTAATTTTTTTATGGAGTAGGACTTGTGAGTAGGTTTTTGGAGACACCAACTATGACTCACTTTAAAGCCTTGAAACAAATTCTATGATACATCAAAGGTACCATAGATTTTGGCTTATTATATGGCTATTCTAATAGCTTTGATCTTATGGGTTATAGTGATAGTGATTGGGTTGAAGAAATTGATGATAGAAAGAGCACTACAAGTTTTGTTTTCTACATGAGAGACACAACTTTCACATGGAATTCAAAGAAGCAATCTATTGTCATATTATTTACTTGTGAAGCTGAATATGCTACAACATGTGTTTGTCATTCCATATGGCTAATAAAATTATTGAAGAAGTTGTGAATGTCATAAGAAAAGCCTACAAAGATTTATATGGATAACTCATCAACCATTGCATTAGCTAAAAATCTAGTTTTCATGACAAAAGTAAGCACATTGACATAAGATTTCATTATGTAAGAGATTGCATTACAAACAAAGAAGTTAAAGTCAAGTATGTGAAGACTCAGACCAAGTCGGATATATTTTCACAAAGCCACTCAAATATAATGTTTTTGCAAAGATGAGAGATATGTCAGGAGTTATGAAGAATGATGACAGTTGATATTGAGAGTGAGTGTTGAAGTTCAATATCAATTAGGATTTAGGCTAATAGGGTTTAGAGTTTGTAAGAGTTTTAATATTAGCTAAAGGAGGAATTCTAGTTAATGTAGGAATCCTCGATGAAAAAGGATTTGTAATAGACTAGTTTATTAGAATCCTTGTTTAATTAGAATGTTAGATTTCTTATTAGATTAGGATTTCCTTTGAATAGTTTAATTCCCTAATTATCTAGGACTTGATGCCTATAAATAGACTTGTAATTAGAAGCATAATACACAAGTATAAAGAGATATAAAGAAAAGCTAAAAAGGTGTATCTTTTGAGAAAACTTTTAATAAAAAAACATCATTCCTCTCATTCTTCTTCTTATTCTTTAGCTTTGTTCTTGTGTTTGTTTTTAAAAATTAGCTACCACACCATCCTTCTTTTCCAACAATTAAGACATGTTAATTGTAATGAACTCATTCAAATTTAGTCTGGTATTTTTTTTTTGGCAAGTGGAGTGATAAGGGAAAACTTATTAAAGATGGAAGGCTTCAAAAATTTATTAGTCATTAACAAAGCTGGTTGAAAAACTTCTAATATACACATTTAAGTTTTAATATAAACCACCAAAGGAAAGAGCAACTTTAGATTCCTGGTTATAAGAAAGTGCATAGTTGGCCCAGAATTCAACAATTGTTAGTAGAAGCGAAACTGCTCCTGGTGGTTTGGTGGGCTGCATGAAAAACTTTGTCAAAGTTCACATGTAGACTCCCTCTGATGGGTTTTGTAAAGAGTATGTTTTGTTTAATTTTACTGATTTCTTGAACTATTTATTTTGTAAAATTATTGTTATTCTTACTTTTGTCATTGTTAATCTTGTTAACTATAAGCCACTTCAAGAAGGGCACATATGATTTTTTCTTAGAATAAATAATTGTCGTCAAATATTGTGGGGGAAAGTACTGGATAATTGGTGTTGACACTAGGCTCGCCCTGGCTTTATCTGGAATGCTGATCTTGGGATAAATTGCCCAATTATCACTCAAAATTAAAAATAAAATTAGTGAATTGATATAAATTCAAAAAACAATTGATGAAATAGCTTAGTTTAATCATGTCGCGCTTTTACGACATGGTCAAATTGTGTCATTTCTAACTCAACCGATTGACCAGTTCATAATGGTCAGTGAAACCAATCAACCTGTTTTGAAAATAACAAGGAAAATCTCAAAACTGTCAAAACCAGGGGGCCTTAGTGAGATTTTTTTATATCTAAAGATTTGATGGCCTATGTAGAGACATAATGTCTACTTCAAGGAAAACAACCTCTAGAATCTTCTGTAAAAATTTGATCTTAATCCAATGATTAGATCAAAAGTTACGATCCTCTTGAGTTGTTATTCTGGACTAGCACGATTAGACCTTCTGTTGGGCCTAGACCTATTCAATTGATCCATAAATGTATCTGCTAGGCCATCCATCTAATCTGTTTGTGACAGATTCTCATTTAGTTATGACAGACTCGCCCCTGACTGCTCGGAATCACTCACTACTATGTGAACAATAATTTTTTGAGATTTTAATTGGAATCTATTTTTAAGTCAACAAGTTGAATAAATAAGTATATTTTGACTCATAAAACATATTTGAAAGAAAAGATTCATAAAATTATGGTTTTTGTGTGAAACGATTGACCTATTAATACAACTACATCCAACTAATCGACCGATTTAGACAGAAGATTGAAGTTTGATCATGTCGCACTTCAGAAACGCAGAAATTATCTTGTCGTGCTTATGAATAGCGATATTTAGTAAATGTCTCGCTTCTGATACGTCACATGGTCAAACTGTATTATTTCGCCAAATTGTTTTGAACCTATGATTCACTAATTTTTAACAAATATCCTTAATATTGTACCGAGCTTTTTCATTTATATAATTGTTATAAACATGTAACAAATACCTAATTATCCAAACTTTACATTTCACATTAGATTTTTAACTAAAATTTACTTTTTAAATAATTTTTTTCTCCTTCTCTTTTATATATATATATATATATATATATATATATATATATATATATATAATATTATAATACAAGCCCTATAAAAAATCAATTTAAATTTCTAACTTTTATAATTGTGAATATATAATAATAATAATAAGAAAATGAAAATTATTAATTATTAATTAAAAATGAAAATTTAGTTAGTGTCCGTTGTTAATTATTACATGTATATTAAGAGAGTATTTGGCAGTGTGGTTGCAGTTGCTTTTCAAATAACTTTTCGTGCCGAAATGCATGCCAATGATGTTTTTTTATTTTTTAAAAATCATTTTTGACATCAGCACATCAAAACGATCAATCTAAAACATACAAAACATATTAAATTTTAGCAAAAAAAAAATTCTTTTTGAATTTTTTGGGAGCGCGGTTTGCACCGCGTTCCCAAACATATTCTAAGTGGTATATGATATATATTAGATAGTTGATGTATATTTGTTTTTGAAGTACATGATATAAATAATTATTAAAGATTTATTAAGTAGCAGTAACATAATTACATATCATTAAACAACATTTAATGTTAATATTTTAAATGAGATTGACTTAGAAAATAAGATTATTCCATATATGATATTCCTTGCACTCCTTTGTTAGGATGTCATTTTGGCATATGAGATTTTTTGAGTTGATAAATGCACCTTGAAATTTAAATAGGAAGTTTTTTTAAACGGAGTGTGTTTGTATTCATGCTGAATTGGGGATCTCAGGCTCATAAAGAAAAATAGCCTTTCAGCCCATTTATAAATTAGGTCTTTTTTTTTACTAGAAAGTAGTTTTTTTTTAAGTGATTTATTTGGAAAGTGAATTATTTTTCAATGTTTAATAGTGTCATGGAAAATAAACTAAAAAATAACTTATTAATGTTTTTTTAAAAAAATTTATTACAAGAATGAGAAACAAATTTTACAAATTAAAAAGTTGAATAAGAATGAAATTGAAAAAAATTTAATTTCATAAAAATTATCTCAAATAAAATAAATAACAATCAAAATAATGAAGACCAAATCTGATAGATAAAAAAGTTCAAAGATGATGAAATTAAAAAAATAATTATTAAAATTTCATAAATTATTTCAAATAAAATAAATAGCAATCAAAAGAATAAGGATCAAATATGACAGATAAAAAAATTTCAATTAAAAAAAGAATAAGAAAAAAACAAATAACAATAAAAAAGTAAAGACCAAAGTTGGATATAAAAATTAAATTCTAAGGGATGAAATTGAAGAAAAGAAAAGATTCAAAATAAAATATATAGTAATCAAAAGTTTGAGGATCAAATTTAATATAATCAATAAATAATATGACATTTCTAATTTTTTCACAATATTTAGAAAGTGTTTTCTATCCAAAATAAAAGGAAAATATTTTCTTGAAAATCAAACCAAATTTTTCTTTGACTGAAAAATATTTTTTGTTGATCAACTTTTCTAATAGTAAACAAATACAAGAAAGTTTGAAAAGTAATTTTTAAAAACTACTTTCTATTATATTGAATTCCACATGAAAGTAGTTTTTAAATTATTGTTCACTAACAATGCTTAGAGATTATTTAATATTATGATAACTTTTATTTTTTACCCAATCAAATAGAAAAAAATCGTTTAGTTAATGAAATAACTTTTGCTTTTTGTATTGAATTCCACACATAATTACGTTTCAAATTATGATTTTATAGAAGCTAAAATAAATTGTTCTTCATTTATAAAGACTTACTTTTATTTATTTTAAATGTAAAAAATCATCTCATAATAATTTTAACACTGTAAATATAAAAATTATTATATATCAAATAAACTAAAATACAAGGGCAAATTTTAACTCAACAAACTAAAGCCTTGATATTCGCTTGATCCTTTATGACTTTTGGGATTAGTAGTAATGACTTTTATACAGGAGGCCTCCCTTTTAGAAGAAAGCGCGCCTACTGACAGCTTGAGATTGATGATCAAAACGTGGGATCCCTAGCTCTTTGGTTAAAGCTTTCTTTCCCATCTCAACTAAAAGGAATTCAACAGAATACATTTTCCTCAATGCTTCAGGTTAAAGTATTATCCATCCGAAAGTGAAAAAGGACAGCAAACAAAGAAAGTTTCATATAGAGTGCAAGTTTTTCTTTTAACACAGGTATTTGTTGTAAAAGAGGTGTTACTCAAGTTTGAAGAAAGCCATTGGTCCATGACACATTTTCAACTCTTGTAACTTGACTTGTGTCAGCTTAAAATACAAGTATTTTTAAATTATTTTAATACGTTGATATTAAAAATAATTTTAAAAAAATTAAAAAATATTATTTTAATATATTATATAAATAAAAAATACTTTAAAAATATTCTTATTATATTTTTAAAAACCATCATAAGAACTCTCCCGGCCTTAAAAGTGCGGCCCAAAAGTGAAGGTCATTCGTGTGATAGCTTCTTGCTGTGTTAATTGGAGGATTTTGCGTGCTGGTTCAACATGCTGGAAAAAGCATGGGTATTCATTCACATGAAAAGGTTTTTTTAAAAAAAAATGAAAAGAAAAAGAAAAAGAAAACCTTTGATTTGGAATAAGATCATACAAAAGTAAGGGGAGCTGTTTTTCTTTTAAAGTTATTTCCAATAAATTATTGGATTTATTACATTGTTTTTGTTTATTCAAAAAATTATTTTCAGGTCTCCAATAATTAATTAAAAAAAATATTAAATGTGTATTTAGTATTGTGGTATATAATATTTTTTAAAAAGGTTTTTATTTAAAAATATACTAAAATAATATTTTCTCATATATTTTTTTTAATTTTAACTTCAACACATTAAAACTATTAAAAAATACAAAAACAAACATCAATTTAATATTTTTTAAGTCAAATATATTTTTAAAATACAATTACAAACAACCTCTAAATAAAAATTCTTAAAGAATTCTTCCGAATCTTATCCAATTTTATTATAAGTTGTTTTCAAGTGTTTACTCAAATCAAGATAGTATGTATTATAAATTAGAATGGATGAAATATTTCAAATTAAATAATTTTTTTTATATGTATAAAACCCCTTTTGTACCCTTATATAATGAATAACGATGTAATCTTTTTACTGAATACTGATGAAGATTCTAAGTAACAATCAATAAGTAAGATTCAATTTTCTAAATCAATTGGAACATAATTTAATTCCATATTTGAGACTAATCCATGGATGCATATTTTCTTTTTAAGAAAACCATTTTGGCATTTTGATTTAATTTGAGAAGAAAACTATAACTGAATCTATGACACAGATGTATTTTACCAACTAAAAGCTATCAAATGCCAATAACTAGTAATCTTAAAAGAAAAATCATTAAATGATTATTTCTTGATTTAAAAAAGAAACCAATTTTTGTTAGGGCTTGTGCTAAGAAAGAAAATGATGTAATTATCAATTTATCATCAAATGAATATGTCTTTGTATTAAGAAAATTCCCAAATTGTTAATGGCACTAAGTTTATGCGTATCAAGGTGGATATTGTTAATCGTTTTCCAATTAAATATGAGAGAATTTGTCCATGGTTGGTTAGTTGTTTCCCTAGAAATCTCAACTGTTCTAGACAACAAAATCAGGGAAATTTACGAAAAGAAAATTAGGATTTTGATTTTGTTCTTTTAGCTAATGGTTGGATTAGGGGATCAATGACTTCAGCAATTGGAAAAATCTTGCCACACCCGGTCCAACGTTGCTATCATATTTCAAACTCAATCTCCAAGTCATAAACTTAATTAAAAATCGGTGATTCATATGCTTAGAAATAGGTGATGTGGTAAAGAATGTTTATTCCTTCTTTTGATCTTTAGTGTCGTCCTCCCTTAATACAAAAATTGATTTAAGCATGTTCTTAATTTATCCTAAAAATACATCAAAGTTAAAATGAAGTGCTATTTGGAATCAAATATTTCAAACTTACACTCCTTAAAAAAAAAAAAAACTATAATGGTTCAAGGAAAGAGAACCCAAATTCTTAATAATAATATGAAAATACAACTTGTTTCATTAGGCATACAACAAATAACAATAAATTTCTTATCATTCTTAAATTAGAATTAAGGCACCATTATTTTTTCCATTTGTTGTTTAAAAATATATTTAGCTTAAAAAATCATTAAATTAATATTTTTTTAATGTATTTTAATAATTTTAATTAGTTGATATCAAAATTAAAAATTAAAAAAATATTTTAAAAAATATATTACGCAACGCAACATTAAATACAGTAGGCAAATAATGGATATTGATTTTTCATGAGATCTTAGTTGCTATTTAGATTAAATAAATGATAGATTTGTAATGTAACCCAACAAATGCCAATCATTGTTATTTTCTATCTCCAAATAATTCAAAATTGGTGGGCATACGTTGTATGATTAGTGCAATTTTTTTTTATCCCCGTTCAAAGATTAATTAGCACAATTAGTGCACTACACGTGCGCACACTTACTGTTATATAATAAAAGTATCTAATTATACTATGAGGACTCAAACTTATTATGTATCAGATAATTTTTTTAAATCGAGTTTTGTGATGAGATTGGGGAAGAGTACTCAATATTTTATAATCCATAATCTTTTTAAGCCTTTTTAATGAATAAAATGAAATTTGTATGTATACAGTAACTGTCATTTAAAGCCAAATATTTTTCATCTTAAAATAAAAGAATAGAGATATTTCAAATAGATTCAAAATTACAATAAAAATATATTTATTTTTATCTCTGTTTTTTTAATTAAATACATTTTTATCTTTATTTTACTATGTCGACACATTAACTAAACAAAAATAACCGAATTCACATACATAATATCATAAGTGATACAAAATTCTTGACAAGGAAAGGTAACAGAATTCATTACTATGACCATTACTCATTCAATGGGCATAGCAGCCAAATTATACCAAGACCATTCAAAAAATCAATCTACAAGACAAATAATTCTTTATCCATTTTTCCAGTTTTCACTTGTATGATTCATCTTTGATTATTATTTTTTTCTTTTCTCATGTTTAGGTATATATAATTGTCATATGCCTCTACACAGATGAAATCTATCTTTTGTACATCGGAATAAGAGGGATTTATAATAATTTTATTAAAAAGTGAATCTGAACCGTACAATATATGCACTGTGATCCCTCCCCTACTGATCAAATGGTAAAGAAAATGCCCGTTGAAGAGTAAAAAAAAAAAAAAAAGACTTCCACTGGAAGGAAATCCAGGCCATTGATCTACACCATACAGTACTTGATTCGAGAAAAAGGATCGACATTGAACAGTCGCGGCAAACAGTATATAATTAATAATAAACACACAAAAATGCGCTTCTTTCCTATTTATTTATTTACTTTATGTTGTTCAAATCAAATGTTGGATACTCCTCTCTCTCCTTCGCTTGTTCTCTGGCTGTCTCCTCTATTGCACTTCACATAAACTTGTCTGTCTCCGTGTGTGTCTTTCCCTTCTCTTAATCAGGTTCGTACTTTAATGTTTGATGATTTGCTGTTTTGATTCGATTTAATGTTTGATGATTTGCTGTGATTTCCTTTTTTTTTTTTAAGATAATCATTTTCTTATGTTCGAATCTTATTGTCTGCTAAAATAGACAAAAAAAAAAAAAGTTAATTAAAAGATTTGTGTTTTAAATGATTTTGAGTTATTTGCAAAGAGGGATGGTATAAATTTGAATTCAGGTTTCGTTTTTGAGCAGGGGAGATTGGTTTGGTAGAGAGATGGTTATTTACGAGCAAGATTCGGATGTTATTCAATGGGGTCTTCGTCTTCTTGATGGAGACCCACCCTATTATTCTGGGTACTATGGTGATGCCATCATACAGAGTGATGATGGATATCATGGACATTATGTGCGGGATCATTATGATATTTCGGATTGCAGCCATGTAGAGAGCGATGAGATGATTGCGCGCACCTTGCAAGAAGAGTTTTCGCAGCTTGCCGTTACTGAAGCTACTGAATATTCACATGGTGGAGAAGAACATTTACACACTTCCGTTGATGAGCATCCTTGGCAATGTACACCCACTAGGAACTACTGTTCAGGTTTATGATTAAGCTGATCCTTTTGCTTCTTTTCATTTTTGCGGCTCCAAATTTCTTATGTTGGTTGCACTTGCTGTTGTTCTATGTGCAGACAATGAATGTAGTCATGAAGAATCAGATGATGCAGTACCCTCTAGTTCATGCTCAAGTCCTGCTAATGGAGAAGAGTATTCCTACTCACCAGAATCTAATGATGATTATGAGCTGGATGATGAAGTAGGCAAGAGGTTGAATCAGTTGATCCCAATCCGTGTAAGTTCAGCTGCTTTAGATCATCATGGTCTTTTATTTCTGTTGGTCGGGGAGAGTGAGAGGCTTCAGTCATGTTTTATGTTTTTCAGGAATGGGGGATATTATTCCAAATGAAATTTAATTTTAACTTTATTTAATTAATTTTACTTGTCTTAGGGTTGTAGTACTACCAAATAACATGTAAAAGAAGTAATGTTTTCCACTGAATATAAAATATCTCCTTTCTTGTGGAATTTTAATCCCTATTATTGAGAAAGCAAACTACATCTAACAAGGAATGGAATAGGATGCTCATTCTATTCTCAATCCCAAGTGAACTGAACATAGTCACCAATTACCGTTTTAATGTCAATGTGATGGCATTAAAGTAGTTAGTTAATTCAGGAAAAGTAGCTAGTGTTCTTTTTAGCCATATATTCAAGTACGGATGGCAGACAGAGTTGGGGTGCATCTTTGTCACGCTTCTGGACTCTCACTCCTCTAATGACACTGCATCATATATCTAGTAATGCTTTCTGAGTGGCATTTTTGAAACTTTTACTTTCAAGTTCAGGGTAATTGAGTGTTTTACAGTTTAATGTTTCCAGCACTGAACATCAGACAAAGTAGTGCATACTTTAGTAACTATCTCTGGACAGGATGCCATGACAACCAATGCAATCTGTACTTCTTTATTGTGAGAGGAAATTTACACGTGTTTGAACACAATTAAGCATGGTTGGTAATGTTGTTCTTCTATTGTGCAACTCAGATGGTATATGATTAAGTTCAGGGTAATGTGCATCATAGCAATTACATGTTAGCATCTAGTGGTTCTCATTTGTATCGCAATATCCTGGGGTTGTTTATCAAATGATACTTCCTGTTGACAATCTTTATCATTTGTAGTTTTCTTGTACAACTCGGGTAGAACTAGCTTGGTGAAAAATAGAGTGGGTGCATCCATGCATGTGCTTGCTAACATGTCCCATACTGTTGGTTTTGCTTATCACCTGCCAAAATTTCCTTTCTTCTGCACAGCATGTTCCTAGAATTAATGGAGAAATACCGTCAATTGATGAAGCAACCTCGGATCATGAAAGGCTTCTGAACAGGTACTGTGCACAGATATTATTGCTGCAGATAAAGAAATTTCTATTTTTCCCCCTTTTGTCATATTTGGAGTTAGTTAAGTTAATGCTTTCTATTATGATTATTACTGTAACATGGCTATCATTTTTCCTTTTCAAACTCTCTCTTTCTTTTTCTTTCCCTTTCACCTTGGAATATACTGTATGCTATTAAATTATTGTTCTCACTAAACCAGACTGCAGTTATTTGGCTTTGATGAACTTAAGGTTCAAGGAGATGGAAACTGTCAGGTTAGTTTTTCCCCTTCTGTTTCTTTTTTAGTATCTTCACCATGAGTTTCTCTATGACATGTTTTCTTGAATAGATCATTATTAGGGTTTTCTTGAAGATGGCCCCTAAAGGTACACATCAATACCAATAAATGTGAGGTCTTCACTTCCATAATTGAGTAAAGTGCTATACGTAATTTGTAGCTGCTAATTATGGATATCAAAACCTTCCATGCATTGATATTTACAAATGCCCTTAGGCATATTGAAAAAACCCTTACGAGTATTGTTGCTGTGTTGATCCTGCTTGACAAAAGCTTATTGACAAATAAATGATGACGTGCTAATATTTACTTTTTAAAACTTTCTCATTCTCCAGTTCCGTGCTTTATCCGATCAAATATATAATACACCTGATCGCCACAAAACTGTAAGACGACAGGTTGTGTATCAGGTTTGTTGTATTCTCTACCATATTATTAGTGGTTGCAGTTGAGTTTGTTGAGTTGTAATGTAAATATCTACATTTCATTGATCTTGATATATTTTTGTTACATTGATCTGTAATCACCAGCTTAATTCTCACCCAGAGATATATGAGGGATATGTTCCCATGGAGTATGGTGAATATTTGAGGAAAATGTCAAGGTAATAACAGAACTCTTTGCTTTTTCTGTTTCATAAACTTTAAAGAATCTTGTGTGGTTATTCTAATATGCAAATACCCCCTTTGAGTTTGGATGATGATTCCAGGAGTGGTGAGTGGGGTGATCATGTGACATTGCAAGCAGCCGCGGATTCGGTATGGATATGACTATGGGTCTTTCTTTCTTTCTTTCCTTCTCTCTCTCTCTCTCTCTATGGTTTTTTTTTTTTTTTGAAGGGGGGGTGGGGTGCTGTTTGAGTTGCGTTCTCATTATAGTTTACTTGAATCTGTTGAAACCCTACCCCCTACCCCTATTCCTCAGTTTCACCATAGCAATGTTCTTTCTTAGAGCTTTATGCTGAGTTTTATTTTGTAAGACAAATGTCAAGTCTCTGCAATTTTTCCATGGCTTATACCCTTGGGTATTTTATTGTAGTATGGTGTGAAAATACTCGTTATGACTTCTTTCAAGGACACATGTTACATAGAGATTCTTCCTGTCAGCCAAAAGCCAAAAGGAGGTAAATTGGGTTTGTTTCTGTTGTCCTGAAAAATTTAAGTTGCTTTTCCTTTATCTTAACCGTCACCCTTCCTTTTTAGGATCTTGTTTCCATGATCATATTTTTTTCAAGTTTCTATAATATATTATTGATAATCAGTTATGGTAATAAATATTGATTGTTTGATTGCAAGCTTGATATTCTTACCACTGCCTGATAAAATGTAAAAAAAAAGGAGTTTTTTTGTTTTGTTGAACCTTCTGTATCTGACGTTTTTCCTCCATGCTTTTCATAACCTTCAACGATTAGTGAATTGCTTTTCCCGTGTACTACTATAAAGAGAGATTATTGTTAGGTGCTTCAAAAGCACTACTCTCCCACTCACTTGAAAGTAGGACCTACATTGATGACCTCTCATGGGTCCCACCTTTATTGTTCTCACTAATCCAGACTGCAGTTATTTGCTCTGGGGGTAGCTAATAATTCTTCATGCAGAAGAATAGAAGTGCGAACTGTTATCCGATTGCTAGAATCGCTTCCTCTCTCTCTCTCTCTCTCTCTCTCTTGTTATATGCAGAAGCACCAAAGTAGAAACACTGAAATTGATCATAATGTGTGTTGTGATAAGTAATCCACATACAATGTAATTGATCTTAAATGATTGATGGCAACTGATATGGCATCTTCCCAGTCTGCAATTCTGACTATGTTCCCCTTCTTTTTCAAACAATAATAGTATCGCATTGATGTTAGTTTTAAGGTTGTGTTTTGATGAAGGATTTCTGGTTCCTTCTGCAGTCATTTTCTTGAGCTTTTGGGCTGAGGTACATTACAACTCCATCTATTTTCAAGGAGGTAATTATTGTTTCTTTGTTATGCTTATCTTTTGTCGGGCAAAGGGTATGAGTTAAAAATTAAGAAATGGGATGCTTTTGGCCATATTTGATGATAAACAGAACTGAGCTTCTTGTGACAGATAGTTGAACCGAATTTTTGGCAAGCCTAACTTTGGGTTTTTATCATTTTCTCCTTCAATGACGTGACAATAATTATGGTTTTATGTGCAAAGTCTAATTTGGAACTTTGCATAACATGGCAGCGAGAATAATTCATCTCCTCTTGCGTTACAGATACATCTAGTGAATTCAGAAAGAAGAAGAGGTGGTGGAGTTTCGGGAATAAGCACTAGATAAATTGCTGGTAATCTTGAGGACGCTCCATAGTCTCTTAGACATGCACATGCAGCCTCCTCGGTGTTGGAACCTGTATTTTCTTTTTCTATAATTCTTAAGCGAAACTTGTTTGGATCGTTATTCTACAAGTGTATTTTATTTTTCTTGAAAAACTTTTATTCCTCTAAATTTTGCATGCTCTAAAATTGCATGCCAAATCTCTTAAATAACAGGGAAAATCAAAGAAGTACACCGTTTATTCTTTTGATGCATGGAGACAGCAAGAGGGATATTTCGGTGGAGCTTTAGATAAGTTGTTTGGTTGGGGCAGTTCACGTGTATCGATAGTGTGATTCTACTTTTCCTGAGAAGACTTCATGGTTCGTGACAGTCAAAATTCTAAAGTTGGTGTAAGAAATGCTCTGATACAGTGAAATAAGACATTATTATTGATTTGATTACGTTTCGTTCCCTTTTTAATATATGATTGTAGATGATAAGACTCAAGCGTGGCTTGATTTATCTTACGTCATAGAATTGTGGTATATTTATCTAATCCAGCTCTGCCCTTACCAGGTGAAATGGATCTAGTTAGTGGCCCACCAGGATGGGGATGGTGAGTCTTGCATTTTTATGGGCGATAGGGTTTGAACTTTGAATATGTTTTCACAAGTTCTCTCTGTCAGGGAATCCCCATCAAATCATCTTGAATTTAGGAGAATGGACTACTGGTGCTCTTGCTCTCTTTTTTTCTTAATCAATCTCATCATGCCCACACTAACGAATTTGGAAATCACTACGAAGAGAGTCTCGCTCCAGCTAATCCCGTGGATTCACTTAGTTTTTAAAGCTCCAAATCCAGGGAATATTAGCAAAGAACATTTCTATTTTCTACACATTCGCAGATCAAAATCATATTGGAGAAGGAAACTTAAAGCAGGGTTGGTAGCGAACCTTTACCAGGTGAAAAACCTCAGAAAGAATCTATTAGTGTTGACAATGTGGTAGGAAAAGAGAGAACAGTCTACATTACAACCAACAAGGAAACAATGGTCCACTCCAGTCTACAAATCTAGAGCAGTCAACACACTTGTTATTGGATTCTAACAAGTACTACAAATAATTTACAGCTGCTTCTTCCTTTCCAGTTCCAAGTTCTAGCCCCGCAAGAGAAACAGGAAAAAGAAGGCTGACTTGTGTTTTAATTAATTAAACACAAAAACAATAGGCCTCCTCACCCTAAAACCATAAGCCTTACTTGACGTTAGTAGTAGTACATAACCCTATCCATTGCTACTACCTGTGTGTGTTTTGATGCTAATTAGCCGTGACTTTGCACCCATTCTACATCTTATGCTCCCCAGTTAACTCCTGCTGACGACCCTCCTCCGCATCCACTGCCACAGTCGCCGCCATCGGCTGCAGCAACAAAGCAGTAAACGGCATGTGCCTGTAATCCAAGTCAAGCCGGCTGCTGGGTGCCGTCAACAGAGAGAACATCTCGGGCCCTATACAGTTGACGGGGTGGACCTTGCAGGAAGCAGAAGGAGAAGGAGAAGAGGAGGAAATCGGGGTGGACCCGACGGTGGTGGAGATGGGGATGGAGGGGATAGTGCCGGTTCCGGTGGAAGCGATGATGGATGCCTCAGCGTGGCGAAGGAGCCACTCGATGGTCTCGCCATCGGAGCGGTGGCCGAGCTCACGGGTGAGCTGGAAGATACGGGCCGCTGTTAAAGCGGGCATCCGAACCCGCCTGCCACGGCCATGGACTTTGGTGTGGCGGTCTTTGGATTGAGAGGTAGTTGATTTGCGAGGGTGGGTCAGCTTAGATTGGGACCCACCAGTTGTGGGTGAGGGGACCACAGAGTTGTTGTTGTTAGGGCTTGGCTGTTGGTGTTGGCTGTTTGAGGTGGAGGAGAAGTTGTAGAGAACGGTTTCAGAAGCCATGAGGGTAGGGGTGAATAATGGGTTTTTGTGGAGTGATTTGAGGAGAGATTGAAGCTAGGGTTTGTGCAAGCGAAAGAAGAAGGGAAACAAATTAACAAACAAAGGTGACTCTGAATATGTCTGTGGTTTGACTCTATTGACCCTCCAAAGGAGAAGGGAATTTCTTATAATGTGGGGTCATAGTTGGCGGAGCCCACAGACAAGTCACACCTTATCTGGGATGGGGACCACTTAGACATGTCTTAGATGTATGGGATAAGCACATAGAAATTCTCAAAATCTCACGTGAGAGAGACATGAATAAAGAAATATGTTCAAAGGAATAAAAGCACCCGCTGTTCTGCTATTGGATTAAGATTTTTCAAAATATAAAAAACATTTATCTAGATTATGAATTTTTTTTTATACTATCATTTTAAGCAAGTATAAAAACAACTTAAAATGATTGGTAAAAACAGTTTAATTTAAAAAAAATGGTTTGATCTTAAAAAAAATTATAATATGATATTTTTTATAGAAAAAATATTAAAAACAATATATTAGATTGATCTAAACTTTATGGTTTAATACACCAAATTCATGACTAAGATCATGGGCTTTACTAATATTTTTTTATTTAATTCTACGACCATAAAAATAGATGTTTGTAAAATTAAGTACCAACTAAATATTAGATGTTTATTTAAGATCACGATAACTCTATAAAAAGTAAATTGAAATAAATTATAAAGATTAATTCAGAATTAATCAACTATTAAAGAATAAAATTTAAAAAAATAAAAAAAAATTCAACAAAATTTCTGCTAAAAAAAACCGTTTGGACACATGTATCTTTTTAAGAAAGTTCATGTGGGCCTGCATGTTGATGTTTTATAAAAAAAAATTAGTAATTATAAACCTTTTTTTTTATTACCAATTGGTATTTGAATTATTTTACCTTTTTATTACTATTTAAGGTCAGGATAATAATAATTATCACAGGTTGTAGAATCTCTAAAAAACATTTCAAGAGATTGATGTTGAAGCGAACCTCGTGATTATGCAATCCACACGTAAAGATACTAATTCCCGGAAAATCAAGTAAATCAGGTTTGATAGGATGTGACACAAAGATAACTTGTACCTAGGCATCAACACTATTGAAAATGAAAATCCTTACCCAACGAATATTGATTCGCGAACGAGAAGTATAAGGATGACGTCACGAAGACAATTGTTCTTTGATAAGTCGTTTTTCAGTTCTTTAGAGAACCATAGAAGAGAGATTATCTCACCAACACACACACACACACACACACAAAGTGCGGTAAACAAGAAGTTTTATTAATCTAATTTACATGTCTGGTTATGTCTTTATTTATACTAACTCTAGACTTAAATAAACCCTAATGGACCCCTCTTAGGTGGACTTATATGAAGCCCACTTACAATTGATCCAAATAAGTAATAATAACCCAAAGACTAAGAAGAAAATAATAAAAATCCAAAAATTACCATCCTAAATATGCTAGAATCAGATTTGTCACCATTAAGAAGTTCCAAATAGACTAGAAAATCTGATATGAAGATAGAATTAATTTTGAAGTCTTCTTTCCTTGTTGTAGCTAGGATGAATAAGGAATTCTTTTAAGAAAAGGATTATGAAACATTTATGAATCCTTTCAACACTTGGAAACTATGTTGCAGCCTATTATAGATCTTTGTAGAACTAGGAGATTCTCAAAATAAGTTGTCACATCTTTATAGGAAAAGGATCCTTGCCAAATAGGAAGTCCATGAGTCAAAAAGAAGTAAATAACAAAATTCATACAGCCTGTTTTGACTTATATCGCATGTTCTTCGTGAACTCCGATTCATATGAAACTTTACCCTACCTCTAAAAGTTTCATGTCAAATTTCAGCTCGATCCAACAATTGGATTTAGAGTTATATTCAATAGCGTAAAACTGGAAAATAGAAAATTTTACGTCAAAATCTGAATCTGACCTTACTTGGATCGTATCGGATGCTTTATTTTATTGCAAATATAAGTTATCTGAGTGATTTTATCTCTATCCTATAAAATTTTATTCACACAATTTATATAATAAAGTAATATCCAACGGTTTTTTAATTTTTAATAATTTGTAAAACTTAAGAAGTGAGCCACTGAAAAAATTAACAGCATACATCAACTTAGTCATTTATACCCAATTAATTAATAAAGTAATTATTATTTTTTGAAACAAAAAGAGGCAAACAATGCATTGCCTTTTATGTTAGATGACAAGTTGTTTTCCGGTACTAAATATGGCCATCGTGATAGTAGCTAGAAAATTAGTGCTATGGTTTTGTGATTTAAAAAATTATTTTTCAATTATTTCTTGACCGGAAAAAACTTTAGAAGTTTAAGTAAATTCATTTATGGCATTAATTAATCAAAAAATAGGTGAAAAAAATAAAAAAATAACTCGAATTGAAAAAAGTTCGCAAGCCTATATTTACCCTCTCATCCATGTTTATAGAAAAAAATCATCACCATTGAATTACTCTCATTAAATGGAACTTGTTGACACAAAAATTGATTTTTTTGTGGTCTAATTTGGTGTCAACCTACAATTTTCTCACTCTTCAACCAGAATACGATAACTTTCTCTTTCTTTTTTCATTTTAGGGATTGAAATGTTAAGAAAATGATTTTTTTTTTGTATCAAAATTAAAATTATAAAAAATATAGGAATTGTATAGAAAGAAGATGGAAAGCTTCTGGATTAAAAATAACTTTTTCTTTGTTATAAAATCATGCATTGTATGTGGATGTCTAGATGTTTTCCTACACCCCTTCTTTATTATGTTTATTCATCATTATCAAGTTCATTTGAATCTCTCCATGTTCATTTGAATCTACATTTTCTTATGACCTTTAAGTTTACAAGTATTTATATACATATGCTTATAAATAGGAGCATTATTAAGAGAATGGTAGACACATACATATAACTACAAATTTATATGAAATAAAAATACTCCATCTTCATCCCCTCTAATCTCCATTGTTCTTATATATTCTATTTACTCTTTATTAATTATATTGTTTTTATTATTGTATGCTTCTTGATATATAGTTTTACAACACGTTATCAGCACAAATTGCTCCTCGCTTTCATCTTGAAATAGACAATCATATTTGGTAAGAAGTAGAAGCATGAATTTCTCCTCGCTTTCGTCTTGAAGTAGATAATCATATTTGGTTTGTTGATAAGAAGTATAAGGTATGTTTTTCTATTGTTGTTGTATGTTATACATTCTGTTCTGAGATCAAGTATATAAGATGGAAACATGTGACAAAATCTTAAGATTATTTTCAAGTGTAACAACGTCACATACTGATCTTCGTTTTATATTTATATTTTATAAATATTTTCTATGTTTTAAAATCTATCTTTATATAACCAAATTTCTAACAATATTGATATTTTTTTTATGAAGTAACAATGACAAACCTTGCCGAACTTGAGTTTGTGGCACTTGATATTACAGGCAAAAATCATTTATCATGGATCTTAATGCTAAAATTCACCTGGATGCCAATAGGTCTTGGAGACACCATTAAAGATGATAATGAAGCATCTAGTCAAAACAAGGCAAAAGCCATGATTTTCTTACGGTGTCATCTCCATGAGGAGTTGAAGATAGAGTATCTTACAATCAAAGATCCCCTTATTCTTTGGCAAAATTTGAAAGAAAGATATAACCATCAAAAAACAGTTATTATCCAAAAAGCTTGTTATGATTGGATACATTTATGATTGCAGGATTTTAAATCAGAAAGTGAATATAATTCTGTAATGTTTAATATCAGTTCTAAATTAAAACTATGTGGAGACAATATCACCGATGATAATATGTTAGAAAAAACATCCTCTACTTTTCATGCCTCGAATATGCTCCTACAACAACAATATAAAGAATAAGGTTTTAAGAAATATTTTGACTGATTTCATGTCTCCTTGTGACTGAACAAAATAATAAGCTTTTAATGAAAAATCATGAATCACAACCAATTGTTTCAGCTCCATTCCCTGAAGTCAAATAGGAGAAGACTATGGTTATGGTCGTAATAATAATAATTATAATAATTATGGTTATGGTCGCAATAATAATAATAATAATAATAATAATAATAATAATAATAATAATAATAATAATAATAATTATTATTATTATTATTATTATGGTTATGGTCGTAATAGAGGCCGAGGATGTGGTCATAGGAGAAGACG
>Ga0307517_10004878_pt1 | contig 20441 bp, 22 predicted proteins | sample 23_EM_MG_FD_194515 | JGI IMG/M metagenome (GOLD analysis project Ga0307517, IMG submission 194515) | Populus trichocarpa ectomycorrhiza microbial communities from riparian zone in the Pacific Northwest, United States - 23_EM | ecosystem: Host-associated > Plants > Roots > Unclassified | place...
CTTTCCGTGCTGTGCTCGGGGAATTTATTGTCCTCGGGCCGTCTAAACCCTACGGATTCTATCCTCACTACGACCATCAGCACCGCAGGGCTGATGAGTCCCAGAGCAGCAGCTTCGTTCGCGTTGTCCCCCGCGTCATAGAGGTAATTGATGTTCAAGGTCCCAGGGCTGTTTTCGTGGGCTTGATCGAACCAACCTCTCGCAAGGGAGGAGTACGCTCGGGCTTTCAAGGAGAGTGGAACATCCTCCAGAAAGGATGCGAGGATCGTCCACTTCGCAAGCGCAGCAGGTTTGTCCTGAGGTGCACCGTATCCTGTCCACTGTCTAGCAAATCGTCAATCGGGATTCCCGAATGGTTCGCCTCAGTGATCGCGGAGATACATACCTTGTACCGAATTCCAGAAGCAATTTTGGATCCTTACTGACGCTCAATACTACCGTGGGGAGATCTTGTTGTACGAATTTCATCGTCTGGGGTATCAACTTCTTCCAGTCTTGGGTATCGATCTCGGCACGATGGTAGTTCAGGTGAGTGGATTGGTGGAAGGAAATGTACTCAAGGAGCCCAGTGTCAGCCCAGGACATGGTGTAAATGTCGGGGTAGGAGGGAAATCAAGAGGCTGGTAAGTGCAAAAGGACTGGGGCTGCACAGATCAAAGCGACTTAAATCTCGAAATGCGATTCGTGGAAGGCCTCCCAGAAGTTGCCGTCCGCTCCTCCGCGACTAACCACTACAAGGGTCAAAAAAGTTACATTTTCGTTTCTATCCCGCATATGATGTATATAACAAAACTAAACAAATGGACTAGGGGGAGGGTTAGAGAGGAACAGATACAAGGAATCAATCTCGAGAGGGTGAATTACGAGGGCGGGCCTAAGGCGGTGTGAGCGAGGGTAATGTAAAAATGAGGACGAGGTTTGGGTTGGGAGAGATGCGAAAAAGGTGTACGTGTGAGTGAGAGAAGAACCATGACCTTGGCCAGTCGCATTCCTAGGGCAGGGGGCGACAGAAATTTCGCCCAAACCAAAAACACATAAAATAGCGAAGGGAATGATGATGTCGTCCGCGCGTGAACCGGTTTTCTCGTGTCAACGATCCCCGGTCGTTGGAAAGCCATGGGCTGCTTGTGTTGGAGGGGTCCTGCCAAACGGGAAAAAAAGAAAAATTTACGAAACAGAAACCAGAGAAAACCGTCGTGGGTGAATTCCATCGCGAGTGTTTTCACAATCGTTCCTGTTATTCCACTCAAAGGGTCAAGAGAGGTCGATGTCACCACAACACCAGGGTGGGGGTTGGAAGTCGTTCGTTTGACCTCACAAGTCTACTGGCCGGTCGCACCAGTAGTAATAGGAGCCGACAAAGCAGGAGGAGACTTGATCCCACCTTTCCCAGGTACATCAGGAACAGGAGATGGAATCACAGTTATAGAGCCTGGCGTGATGACCGTCAGACCATTGCCATTGGGGATAGCTTTCACAGGAGCTGTCTGAACAGCACCAGTCGGGGAATCCGCAGATGGATGTTGTGAAGACCTGTGACGAAGGTGGTTAGGTTCGGAGGGGGCAAGAGGAGAACTTGGGAGCAATCGTTTCTATCCCTACTTTCTTCGCTTGTTAGGCAAGTCTGCAGATCCCTTGTCCGTCGTTCCCGCTCCCTTGGACCATCGAGAATCTTTAGCAAAACAAGGAAAAGTTTAGATGGAGTTACTCACCTTTGGATTTGGTCGTTTGAGGGCGGGCTTCTGCCTCTCACCCGGGCCAAAGACGCAGTCCGGTAAGACCGATCTGGGAGCTGCGTCAGCATCCGGTAACTTCAGGCACGGGGTGATTGATTCGCACCGCTTGATATTCTGCACAACAACGCCCATTGTTGCGTTATCGTATTTATCCCAGGTCTTCACCATTTTCACAAACTCGTTGGTCGGGTACGAGATATCCAACTTCCGTGGTCCCTGTTGTCCAGCTGAGGAAAGGCCAGTATCAACGAAATATCAAGCAATTAGAGAAATAGAGGGCTTACGCTGTTTTGGTTCAACTGCCAGCCCGATGTAGAATGTCGTCGTGTATACCACCCTGCCCTCCTTTCCTTCACAATCATCCTTTTTCCTTTTCAACAATGTCGCCGAGATTTCACCCTCGGCTACGGCACGTACTTCTTCATCCGTCAGACAGTACACCTCCTGGTCGAAGCCTTTGATGAAAGGATGCGCAATTACGAGGGACTCAACGTATTCAAGCTTCATCACTAGCTGCCGAAGTTTCGACTCGACTGTACCTGACCTGGGTCCCAGGCTTACTCCAGGAACCAATCTGACTGTACACTTGAAAGGACGCACCATTTTAATTGAAGGTCCGCATTGGCCGCTGATGCAACTATCTGTAGATAGTACCGGTATTTGTGGAAAAAGTCATGTTTCTCAAACAATTCTGACCACTCTGCGGTCCCGATGATCACTCGTTCGACCACCTCCGACGCTAAGGCATAAGGGTAAGCACGCTGAGCCCGACCAACGAGAACGTTTTCCTACCCTTCTTGAATTCGTCCGTCATGATCATCTGCGTGGATCCCGTAACGTTGTGTGTAGCACACATTGAAGGGTACGCCGGTGTGATGATTGGCATGCGATGCGACCTATCTCCTGGATAAAGCTACAGAACCACACTCAGCGAGGGCGGGCTTCCAAGAATATTGTGATGCACACCTTTGGATTCCACACACGCACGGGGAGAGGTCCGTCTTCGATTTGCTTCAAGAGAACAGGCTCGGGCCAGGACCTATGAACCCATCAGTACGAGGTAAAGTCATCTCCCTCAGAGCCATTTACCATTGGTGCATGATGATGAAGAACCGGCTGACGATAGCACCAGCCGATACGTTTGGGTAAAGTTGACATATTCGGGCCACAAGCATGGCCCAAGCTACACCACCGAGGAACCCGCTTACGTTGGAATAGATGGCTCTCCCTATCAATTAAACCGATGAGCACACGTTCGTCCCGGAGGGGAAAGTTTGAACTGACGTTGGGCCCAGAGCTTGATGCACCGTAATGAATCTCGGAATACTTCCACGTTTGGTACTAACCGCAGAATCTCGTCGGTCACTCGTGAACCTAGAACAAACGTCGGTAAAAGGACGGTGGGTCGTTTGGGGTTCCGGTCGCACCGTTCAAGCTCCTCACGCAACGTTCGTCCAGGTTCCGCAGTAGATTGTCGTCTTTTAAGGAGAGATCGTCCGGTATTGTTGACAAGGCCAGCCTTGCCATGGTGAAATCTAAAGGAATCCCCATTATTTCAGTCTTGATCACGGGCACGTACGCGTCTGGGACACCCTGTATGTGTTCCAGTGGCTCAGTATTGCCACTAAACTGGCGCACAGTATTGTAACATACCGAGACATCTGTAACACCGTCTATCTCCTTCAACATACCCTCGAACACATCAAAAAAGTCTTCTCTCGACACATGCTTGGGTACGACGCATAGAGTATCGATATCGGTTCCCGGACCATGCACGCCTAACCGATAAGAACCAAAGGTGAAGATTTTGCCACCTGCAGTATTCGCAGTCGTCTCTGAGAGACCACGGGCAATTGAAACCTGGTAGACGAATTTTTTCACGAGGGCTGCAACCTTTCCTAGAACGATTTCACTGGAATGCCGAAGTTGATGATGTCAGCGGGAGTGGAACGAGTGGACGGCGGTCAAACGGAGGGAACTCACCGTGTCCTGGCCTCCTGTTCGTTCTCAAAGGTTTTCTGTCTCTTCAGCTCTTCCATAAGAGTAACGGTGACCTCTTTCTCTCTCAGGTTCGATTCAGCGGTAGTGATGGGTCGCGTCACCCCGAGGTACCTAGAGTGGTGGATAAAAGCTCAGCACCGGATGCGAGCGACGCTCAGTTGGCATCCCCTCACAGTTTGCCGTCTTGCAAAGCCATGGTTTTGGGGTCTGCGAGGGGATTTCGGGTTTAAAGTTACAAGTATTTGTGGAGGTGCAGACACAACCGACACGCGGAGTTTGCCGACATGTGGCCACCCTCAAACCCGACTCATCCAACCCAAAACGTGTCCACACGCATCTGTTTTCGCTCTCAGTACCGGCACCGGCGTGGTGGTGAGAATCAGTCAACTTCACGCAGATTCCCGCCTTCAAGCTCACCTGGATTCATCCCCACTAGTTCTGTAACTGGTGTCACTCAGATGATTGCCAATGGGAACTCGACGGGCATGCCCTCGCAAGTCCGCCCGAACACTTTGTACCTCTGCTGAGCCAAGGCAACGCCCCCCCCTTGATTCTGCAAAATTCGTCCTCTCGACGATCGCCAATCCCTGACAATACCAAGCCCATTGTTCCCGACCGATGCCCACAGCTTTATACCCAAGACATAGCACCACTTCCTTGGGTCTGTTCTTGTTGGGTAACGGTGAAATTCCTTCAAATCAGGGTCCGCACTTCGCGGAACGGCTTGTCTCCATGCTGGCTGCATTCTGTTCGTTATCAGTCTCGTTGTGGCCGCCCAACTTTCCTAAACCGAGGACATCACATACCCGTTTTAATCTGACCGCCAATACTGGGGCTATGGGTTTGCCGAGGAAATGCCTACAAGTAATTCGAGTCGGACCCTGCACCTGTTAGGGTCAAAAGCTTCTCTCTGCCGCCTTTCATCTCCGCACTCGATGTGTAATTCTTTTCTCAGAATCCGCCTTGACAACAAGGCCCTCTGGGACCCTCTAGATGGAACAATTTCTAGATGGAACAATTCACATAATGCGTCTCTGTTGAAGGAAGAATACTCAATTAGCTACGATGGCCCGACGGATGTATAGTAACAGTTGGGAGGGAATATAGGGTTTGTCAAGGAGCGAACAGGTGGTGATATAGATACTGTAAGACCCCTGGAAGAGGAACAAGCAAATGGCCGAACACAACAGAAGCTGTATAGTGAATATATATAGGTCAGAGGGGGGAATCTACGAAATGAACAATAAAACAGTCACAATGGGGTGAAGGAAAGGAGTGGAACGAGGGTTGTCTATGTACTCATCAATGTGCCAAGATCCGGGGTGAAGTGTGATACCGATACGGCCAAAAGTCCAGGCGTTGTGTCGGGATTGAGAGAAGATACCGTCTGAGGGATATGTTCAAGATGGCGGATTGGTTGTTTCCTTCCCTTCCCACATATCTTCGTCCTCTGAGACGAGTCGTGTGGTCCCACCATCTTGCTGTTGTTTCCTCAGAGCAGCCTTGCGGATGAAGTACGTCGCGATGGCGATCAGAGCCACGCCCAAAATAGCCCCAAAAGCGATTCCAGCCTTGGAACCGCTGGAGAGTCCACCACCACTGCCACCACTATTACCACCGTCACCACCGTTTGAGCCGCCAGGTGTCGAGCCGCCGCCGGACGATGTATTGTTCCCGGAGGGGCTGTCGTCACGGTAAGGCCAGTAATCTCCGTCCGGGGGTGGCAAGATACAAGTCAACGAATCTCCGTCGGAGATTCCTACGAAATCGGACTGAACCGACAAACCATCCGTGTTGTTCTTGTCGAGCACGAAAGGCTGAGGGGTGGGGGTGCTATCGTAGTTCGTGCAGTTGGGACCTCGGGATCCGATGAAGGTGGTGTTTCCGAACAAGTTGTTGTTTTCGATGGTGAAATTGCGGGCAGATGTGATGGCGATGGCGTACCCAAACGCGCCAGAGAGATGATTGCTCAAGACTGTGCCGGAGGAACTAACGTTTTTGAGGTACCGATCGCCAAACCAAGTTCGGGGTCCAATCGCAATTCCGATCCTACGCAAGGGATATGTTTAGCATGCAGATGAAGAGGATCGCGACCCCTCTGCGACTGACTTGACAATTGCATCTTCATTGTTCTCTCCTTTAGTCTCAGAAGGAGAGCTTGGGTCGGATGCGAACCCGCCGAAGATGGTATTGTCTCGGACGACGGTGCCGGTGTAGTTACCCTCTGTTGCTGCGGGGTAAGCCAAGGTTTACACCGAAAATAGGTCACACGTACTCCACGGGTCGTAGTCGACCATGTTGATGCCACCAAGACACGTCGCCTGGGAAAAGCTCAATTATTCATGCTTTTAAGTGGGATGAAGTAATACACACGTTTTGAACCGAGATCGTGTTGTTCTGGATGAGGCTGCCCGGAGAGCCAAAGACAACGATGCCGCCGTCCGTAGCGTCAGAGACGACATTGTTTCGAACGATGCTGTTGGCGCAACTGAGACTGATACCGTCAGCCCACTCTTGGAACACGTCAGAACCGCAAGGACCGATATCGTTGTTTTGAATGGTGACGCCAGAGCAGGTGAATGGACCTTCGGCGATGTGAAGACAAGACCACGAGCGGGGGTCATATGAGTGGACGTATTCGATCTAGTGACAATCCCGCTAAATCACACGAATTGCGGCGTTGCGAGTATCTCACCAGTTGCCCAGAGTTGTCACCTCCCATCTCGATATTAGCACCTCCCTGGGTAGGCGAGTGGCCATTCCTTGTCCCATTGATCTGCGAGGCATGTCTCAGTGACCTCAAGCGCAAAGACTCCACCCGACAAGGGCGCACCTGGATATTCCTCAACTTCACGCCGTCGCAATTGCTGCACGTCCCATCCACGGCGGTTGTGTGTCCCTTTCCGTCCGCCACGGGCCCAGCTATGACCAAAGTCGCCCTTTCGCTTCCCGTGGGATACCCTTGAGTCGAAATTTCCTGATTCCGGGCGGCGAAGGCCAGAGGTTGGGTGATAGTGTACTGTCGACCAGGGCACAAGCTGAGCACGTATCCATCCCCTCCATTGCTAAGAAGCTGATTGAGCCTTTCCGTGACGGTGTTTGCGGGGTCCGGGTTCTGGCACGACATGACTGTCTCTCGAAACGAAAGTTGTGAAAACGGGCCGGAAATTGGGCACCTCTGAACCTCGAAACCGGCCTGTGGGTGGGGAAGGTGCCAGGAAAAAAAGAAAAGTAGGGAGTGGAGATGGTAGAAAACTAAAACTGGCTCAAGGGTGGGCGACCCGCATATGTCGTTCGGCAGGAATGCATCAGCGGGGGGCCGCGACGTTCGCCGCTGTTGCTCCGCAAACAGCGGCTGCGCAGTGTTATTGGTGTCCAACTTATCGGGTACGCGCAGATACATGGTCTACCTAACGGCCAGTGACTTTGGCCACTTGTGCTAGCCCACCCATGGCCACGGTTCGCTTTGAGCTCCCGCCATGGTTGAGCCAAAGCACCGGCTCAGAAAGCAATATAAAACCCCAGGAAACCGCTCTACTCGAAGGACCACCTCAGACATGCCTTTGCAACCCCTCCAGTCGACTCCCACCAAGTCAACGCACCCTGGTGGCTATGGCGAACCATCGTCACCCGCCAAGCTTAGCCCCAGCTCGCCAAGCAAAAACCGTTATTTCCCACAGAGTCCGATCAGATTCGGGCCCGGGATGCCAAACGACGACGCGAAAGAAATTGCGAAGCGGAGAAGAGCGAGGAAGAGCATGACCCCAACCAAGCCAGTGGCGAGATTCGATTCCATCTGCCAGGACTCGAAGGTGATCCTCACCGACATGGCCGGAATGTTCAGCCCCAAGGAGGGCGAAACAGAGACTCCGGTTTCACCATTCAAGATTGAAATGGAGGTGCCCCCTGTCGCGTTTCCGGTGAAGAAGGAGCAAAGCGGAAAGGATCGTCGTGATGATCAGAGGAGGCAGGGACAGGCACGAAGGAAAAAGGCTGTTAATCCCGGACGGATCAGGCGGCCAGCTCGCTCCCATGTAGAACCCATCCCTGAAGAGGGCAGCTCGAAACGCAGACCGTAGAGGCCGAACATCCCACGATACGGCGTTGTACCGTAGTATGTTAGACCCCGTTGATGATCGCACATATGCCTTTTCATTGTCTGGCTGTGTTCGGCACCCCGTTGAAGTTTTGAAGATTGGGAAAGTGTCTGGTGTTTGAGCTAGAATCACCAACAAAGGCACCACATGTCTTGAGCTGGGACCAGTCCACATAAATCCACTGACGGGAAGACTGAACAGGCTGATCCGCTCGTCTGGGCGCGGCGTATAGACACTCCAAAGCGTGACAATCCTCGGTCGAGATCGTCCCCTGCCACACCCAGGAGCGAGTGTTGAGCCAGCCAGGGACTCGAAATTTGCTGCGAGTGAGGACACGAAGATTGGGACCCGCCGGAGTGCGCCGCTTGCAGGGCATTGGGCTGACCGTTGTGGACGGAAGGAGGCCGAGCGGGGCGCTGGCAGGTTAGGGGCTCTTGATCTGACGTTCACAGGATTTGCGGTGTTTTATGCTAGACCTTTGTGAACAGAGGACGTGTGACATACTTACATCCACCCATTCCACGACCACGGAGAGAGGTCACAACCATCACCTACAGGGAAGCCAAGGACAAAAGCGAAATACCGAACATTTGTTCCCTCTAGCACATCGCTTCGTCGCCAGTACGTCACCTCCATGGCCGACCCCCGGTTTCCACAGCCAGAGCAAGATGCGTCTGGCAATGGCGACCTCCCGACTTACGACGCTCTAGCCGCAGAGGCCGGACCCAATTCCAGGTCGGTACAATGTCCAGTGGGCCAAGTTGCAGAAAATCTGAAGTTCCGGTTTGCCGTCCAGGTTCGGCAGGTGGAGACAATGGGTGGAGAAGCGGTCAGTATCTGTTTCCCTCTCTCGCACATCCCCCAGAAATGCATCACATCGCTAATAGGTCTCGACCAGAGCCGCAGAAAGGTACACCGATCTCACACCTGAAGTTTTGGCAAGTCGAAGAGCAAGAGGATGGGGTGACGATGTGCGTCCTCAGTTTCCATCCAATTTTCCGTGTCGGCTAATACACCTCTCTTTCGCTAGATCCTCAATCCTGGCCCCAGTCGAACCGCCCCTCACCTGAGGCTCCAAACCGAATCTCTAATCACAGAACCGCAAAACTACCAGACTCCAGTCCCTTCTAACCCATCCTCCGTTGCGCCCCCCATCACAGGAGAACCCCTAGTTCCCAGTCACCTGCGTGTTGGCCAATTCGGCTCCAGGTTCTTACCGCATTCAACGGCACCAATACGCTGCGTGCTACCGTTGCTAGCAGACCGTCTCATTCTCATCGGCCACGATGATGGCTTATCCGTGCTTAATATGTTTCCTAAAGAATGGACCGATGATGGTCTATCGGACAGTGGTCCTGCTGGTGCCCAAGCCAGAGTTATTTGGGAAGGGGAAGCGTGAGTTTATGCTGTTTTGAAATACCATCCATCTTTGCATCGCCGGCTGATACGATCTTTCATGATACTTTCCTTCTCCCCCTCCCACCTGCTCCCCCTCGGTCGTTCAGCGTCTACCAATTGACCCTACTCGAAGTTGACTACAATGGGACAGACACACCGACGGGTGTGGTCTTGGCTCTCGTTGGTTCCTGTCGGGAAGTCGAATCGTCATCGAGGGACGTCGAATCCACAAAGACGTTACGAATGTACAGTCTTTCAAGCATCATCAGCCTAGCCAAATGGGCCGCTTCCAGTCAGGTAACTTTACGTTCTCCATTCTATCACTGATGACACCTCACCGCCCGCTCTCAGTACGTGCAACCATTAAGACTGCGCGGGTCGACGCCCGGGAACCCACACCGCGGTTCCATCAGGAAGGGTCACCACAGGCCTCAACTCAGCATCGCCAAGGGTCTCAAATCCCTGGCCATAGAAAATCAAGCCCAGACCGTGCCGCGTCCATTTAGGCATGACTCCACGTCGCCAATACATTCCAGTCCCGGGATCAGCCCGTCGACAAGCTCTGTTAGCAGTTCACTCGTCGACGAATTGCGGGGATCAAGGTTATCTTTTACTCCCACACAATCGATGGACTCTATCGAGGAGACGTGGGACGTCGTGGAAGATTTGCCGCTTCGGTGGGCATCTGACTATGTTTCTTTGGCAATATCCGGCTCTCGATTGGCCAACACTTCAGTCCTATCCTATGATATCTGGTCAGACCCCGCGACCACCGGCCGTAAAGGCGCATTACTCGCCGTGGCAACGAAATCCACCATACTACTCTACGAAACCCCTAAGGGAGAACGAGCGTTTCGATTTGTCAAAGTGAGTTATCCCCCATTCTCATTCTATCTTCATTTCCGGGAGCCCCCCACCCTCTCCCAGGAGCGGGTGTCACCCACGCTTCTGCGGGCTCTCGTATCTGTGTATACCTGGTCGTTATTGCGGGACCTGACCTTTGGGTTTCTTTTGTGGGTTTGTACCCATCTAGGAATTCTATACCCCTAGCCCACCTCGAGCAATGCGGTTTGTGCATCAATCCGTCAGCGACTCGATATCAAGAAGCGCGTCCGATGTGGTGGGTTCCTCGCACCGTACGAGGACGTCACCCGCAAAGCTCACCCACCACTCGAACCACTACCGGAGCGTATCCACGGCCGCAGCGAGCGTCAGGTATTCAAATCAACTCAGCTTGTTTCTACTGTTCGAGAAAAAGGCTGGGATTATCCGAATATCCGACGCAGCTGTGGGCGAGGTCGAGTTAAGTGACGACGGGGTACCACCTTCGTTGTCCACTGGGGCATCTCTGTCGCCGAACGCAAGCGTTTCGACCTTGTCTTCAAGGCGAAACCGGTCGTCGTGGGATGGGTTTGGGTTCATCAAGGAAAAACCCACCTGGACGTTACCTACCCATGTCGAATTGTCAAGCATGCCGAGCACTAGCGTCTATTTGTTGACCCGCTCGAAGAGGACGCACATTATACCGGCGCCGTTGCCCGCGGATTTACCCAACACACAATCGTTCCGGGTCTTGACGTGGGCATCAGCGCCTAAACACGTCGAGGCGCGGGTCTGCCGACCGTACGCTCACGAGCAGGAAGACCACCCCCCGTTCTTGCAACTTATCGCCTTTGGAGAGGACGGGATCGAGGTTCAGGAGATTAACCTCAGCCAATTGACCGTTCGAAGGGGTAAAGGCAAAGACGTAGCTACCGCCCCCGTACACGCCGTGTCGGATATTCTTGGTGGGGAAACTGCCCCGTTGTGTATCGGCGGGCATTGGCATAGACCGGTGCATCCGGATCGGACTGATCTATGCCGAACCGACTCTGTGATAAGTTACATGTCTGCTTCGTCATGCGACAGTAACGACACGGAGGAGCTAGCCGCCAAATTCTTGCCAGAGCGCGGAATCTACGGGTGGGTGAAGAAAGGACATTCGGATTGGAGGGTATTTTGGGTAGGCGGAACTGGGAGGGAGGAAACGGAACCGGATTCTTTGTAGCAGCGCGTAACCATGCCTATCTCACCAGTGCTTCAGGTGGTTAGCCTAAGTTAGCTGTGAGTGTACGAATATTCATTACTTGGCATAGTTTATTGCCATTCAGCGATTATACGGCGCTTGTAATGTCCGAAGTACGTGAAAATGAGGGGCATGTGTCCGTGGGAGCGCAAATGAAGGAAGAAACATGCAGCAGGGAAAGCGATATATACAAAGGGGAGATGTGAGAGGGTAAAACGTCACGGGCCATGAAGGAGTGATGGTAAGCAAGCGTCCGGGTGTGTTGGTTGAGATGATGGAATGAAGGAAAATCAAGAATGAGATAGAGGTAGGGAGAGAGAGACAAGAAAACCGCCGTGTATATACCACTAAAATGAACCACTATGATGACCATGATCCGACTGAGCATCCCGACCGCGCAGGACGACAAAAGACCCCTTTTTCTGACCAACCTCACCACCGGGAGACCCTGCCGTCGATGGACGCATTCTATTACCCTGTCCTTGGCCCTGAATCTTTCGTGCGACAACGAACGACCGTCCAGGCGTGTTTCCCCCACTGGTCCCAGTCGATGGAGCGGTTTCTTCGTCGGCAGGGGCGCTGCTATCGCTTTCCCCCTTGTTTCGTAATGCCCAATACCAAGGCATCTTCTTAGGCGCGGCCGAGTCGAATGATCCGTCGTCGTCGTCGTCGGACGCATAACGAACCGCATGGACTCGCATGGGCGACGAGATTTTCCCAGGGATATGTGTTGCGCCGGTTACATTCCCTGAACCGTTTGAACCAGATAGACCGGGAGAAGTGTCAGCCAACCCTGGATGAACGACAGTGGCAGATTGTGATTGGATACGGAGGTGCGCAGGTAGCATGGTGCCATGAGGGGGGTTCTGCCGGCCCGCGGCTCGACTAATTGTTGGAGAAGGCAAACCACCACCACCACCACCTCCATTACCAGTAGACACCGAAAGGTTGTTGTTGTTCCCGCTGTTTTGCAAGATTCCCACAGAAGGCGCGTTCGTGTTCGACGGGGCTGTGCCGAGCCTGAATGAGGATGGAGGGAAATTGTAATCGGGCTCTGGTGATGTGATCGCGGGGTTCAATGGCGTGCTTTGTCCATCATCGGATGCCCTGGAATCCGGATCAATTGCGTACGGAGTGTCGAAATGCGCCCTGCCACCACCAACCCTCATGAAACCCGAAGGCTTTGGAGGAGGAGGCGGTGCTGTATCTGCAAGCGCCTGATTGCCGACGGCCGAATAACCGGGTTTCGTATACGAGTGCCATGCTCGCATAATGTATCCATCTTCTTCATCGCTCTCCTCGCGGTAAGGTTGCAGGGCGTGCTCCGGCCTGAGGACAGAAGGTGGAGTAGAGCTCGAAGGGGTGGGAAGCGATTGAGGCCCTGGGTTCACGAGGGACGGTCGCGAAGATCCAAGTCGGAATGGAGGACCTGACCCTGACCCTGAACCACTTCGGCGGTGCTGACGTCGGGGACGCCTCCGAGGCCGAGGGCCACACCAGCCGGCCAACCCACAAGCCCCAAATAAACCACTGTCAACAACGTGTCTGGTCTGATGAAAGCCGGCTCCGCCAAAGATACGGACGAGGGCCTCAATCAACTTGACGATGAACATCAAAACGAAAGCGAGATATACGAGTCCCAATATGATGAGGATCGCGTATGCCACCCATTGTCCCGCGCCAGTACCGATTGAAACCTGACAAGCGAAAACACGTGAGCGTGAACCGACCGGGGAATCCAAAAAAGGGAAAGCCGGGATCAGCGCGAGGCGTCTTATGATAAGGTAGACTTACAATGGGCGCGAGTATCACCATCAAAACCGCGATAACAATCCTGGCGACGCAGAATAAGAAGCTTATCAAGCCCATGCTAGCTCCATGACCCCACGGCAGCCAAAAACTCGTCCCAAGGGCGGAAACCACTTCGATCACAAGAATGACGATGGCCTGTGCAGTTCCGCTTTTCTGCCCACAACCTATCGTGAGCCCAAACGCGATGTTTGTCGCGAATAGCAGGCACGCAAAAAGTTGTGACCCATGACGATAGTGATTATACAATGGTCCCAACGCGAGGAGAGTCCAGGTCTCGTCGTAAAGCTTGCTCGTGTTGGTGACGTAGAGGCGGAAGACAAGGAAGATGGGGAGGGCGATGGATAAGAAGATGAAAGATAGAACGGCTAACGCAACCGTCCCCGGAGAGCCCTCTTTCGCCAACGTCATTTGGTAGCATGAAACCAAGGTGACCGGGAAATGGAAGAGGATCAACAGTCTGACGAGGTTGCCTTGCAGAATACTCCCGTGAAGGGTTCCAAACCCTGCCGAAATATTCCTCCACCTCGATGCGCTTTTGAACCGATTCCCCCTCAACATGAAATGACTATTGAGCGAGCGGTTCTCCTCGGCCTGGGGTACCGGGCTCTGGGCTTTGTCGGTGGTGTCTTTTGGGGAGGATCCAAAATGAGGGCTGCGCCTGCCGATGCCGGATGGTGCTGTCCTCACCACTGCTCCGCCGATAAACGTCGCCAGCCGATCAATCACCCACACGACAAAGCTGAGAGCTACTGTTACGCCACAGAGTCCCAGGAATAGGGACATTGTGATGCCGAACAACTTCGAGGGCGATATGCCAACTGCGGCTGCGAACGCTGGGATTCCGGTCGTTACGCCCGGTGGGAGGGTGAAAAACGTGTTGGGGGCACTAGCATCAATGAATAGGGGAGAAGAACGGTTGTTCAATTGGTCCACAAAGTTGCTGGGAGGGCGATAAGGTTGGACTGTCAGTGGGTCGTAATGATGTTCAGGTTTGATACCCGTGATGGTAACGTCTATGGGCGTGTGAGCACGAAAACCCCTCACGGTCTCTCGCAGTCGGGCTGTTATGTACTCACTATAGGAAAGCATCGACCAAGCGGTCTGTGACAGCAGCGGATCTGCCCCATCTGTCAGCCCTGTCTCAGGATCGCGACGCTCAATTTACGTACAAACGAACTGAGGCCAACGCACTGCCACCATCCCCAGAGCTGCGCACCACTGGGAGTGAAATACAATATCCCTCAAAGAGGGAGTGCAGAACCTTAACAGCGCTGGAGAAGTCGCGAAACGTTCTCCACTCAATGCACTGGCGAAGATGTACCCAGCGCTTTCGGCTCTCCTCCAGATACCAGGACTCCCCAGGCCTCTGTCCCACGCAGATACCACTCGAGCGAGTCCGACTAGGAGCCAATACGCGGCAGCAAGCGCAGCCGAACCGTATAGAATAACACGAGCGGTGCCGTACACGGATTCCCGGTTTGGTTTGAGAGGCGTGACGGGGACGTCTATACATAGCATTTCATTTTTCGAAGGGTCTAAAACGCGTAGACGGGTGTTGAATGTGCCGAGTTCGTAAATCTCTGGAAACCTCGAAACGGTTGAGAACGCGAAGGGTCCGGGCGTTAGGGGACAATAACTGTTGTCGGAATCTTCGCTGAGGGTGGGAAGTGGGGACTGAGGGCGAAGCGTGGTGCAGAAGTAGGAATTGTTGTTCCATACGTTGAACGTTAGTTGGTCGGTGGTCGTGAAGAGCGTAGCTAAAGAAATAACCCGGAAGATCAGCGAAACCCCATCCGGATATGTCATATTTGAGGAAAAACGAATGGGTTGGAGTGGCACGCACTCGCTATGGACTGGTTGCTGTCGTTGCTCGCAGAAATTATCTCTACGGGTGTGCTTCCGATGATTGTGAGGTTGAGGTATCGGTCGCTGAGTGTTTGGCCATAGACGGTCGAGATCTCCACTTCACGGGAGGCATTCCCGCTGGAGCAGTCGGTGAAGGGCAGGGTGGCGGGTTCCGCAACGACAGAGGAGAGGCCGAGGACGAAGGTTATGCCTACGGTGGCCAGTAGGCTCTTCGGTCCCATGCTGTTTGTTGCAAGTTAGAGTGGAGCGGTGCAGTTCCCAGCCACGTGCCCGAACGAGACTCCGTGATGTGCCTCTTCGTGGAAGATCGCCTGATGGCTCAAAGCGCTCATTCCCCGCCATGTCTCGCACATCTGCAAATCGATTGCGGTCCTAGCTTAAGTGTGCGCGATTGACTGGACGACGACGAGCCGATGTTTTTGTATCTCTCTCACCTGCTTCCGTTTGACAGGACACCGACGTCGGACTGGTGACTGCGGGCGCAAACCGTCATCGCCGTCGATAGCCAACATCCTGGCCCGGATATTCCAACAACGCTCCTGAAACAGAGATATGTAGCCAACTCTAGCACTTGGCACTCTGTCAATCCTGAGGCCCCGCCCTGCTCTGTTTTCCATCTCCGCCTGTCACCCCCCTGCCCGGGGGACGAGCCCATCTGAATGGAGAAAACCCCTCTTGCATAATCGGCGTGGGAAGTCGTCTCCTACTGGCCGACGGTATTTGAGGACTTTGGGGGTATGGAGGATCCCGTACGCCAGTCAGTGTCAAATCGTGGCACCCCCGGAATACCGCGAACTGTCTATGTGAACGTGATTTCACAACTCCTTTGAATTGATGATGACTCTGGTGGGGTGCCACCAATATGTAACCGACCCTGACGTGCTTAATTTAAGAGACGGACACACGTGGTCTACGTGGACCACCACAACCATCCCTCTCGTTCCTTGGGTGGACCATGAACGTGATTTCCTGGCCCCATCCCTGGCGGTCCAAAATAAACTTCACCGGAGAGCCATCCCCAACGCCTTCCCTCAATCACGCTCTAGCCTCCAGGGTCGAAGGAAGCGTGGTGAGCTCATTTATCACACACCATATACCGCCTCTCTCTAATCTCGTTCGTAATGATAGAAGGGGGCCAAAACTCAAAAGCAAGCGGGCCTATTCAGTTGTTCGTGTGAAATCCGGACTGCCGAAACGCTTCTGTAAAGATATAGAAAACCTTTCAAAAAATGAGGTCTACCCTCGGCGTATCCCACGCGACACTTGATTGGCGCCTCTTCGGAACGTCAGGGAGGACAAGAAGGGCCCAGCCCTATGACCCACTCACCCTCTTGGCCAGAGTTACACCCTTTCGCCGTCGTCGCAGGGTGAGATCATGGTCGGTGCCGAGGCCTATGATGTCGTAACGCAGCTTGGTAACGCATGCTCTCGTCATCTTCATCTAGGGTGAAGAATGTATCTGCCAGTGTCCATATGGACTGGCATAAATGACATGGTTGTCACTGTCGCGTGCACCCCAGTATCTTGCCGTATTCGGTGACGTCGCGTACCGGTCTGGCGTGGTTTCTCTGGCGGCCCCGGTCTTGTCCTCGCATCCCAATTCCTCTCCGGACACGACAGTGCGATATGGTCACGGAACCCTCTCGCCGGCCTCGCCGGCCTTGATGCCTGTGGCCATCAACACCACCAGGGAAAGAGACTCAAAGCGAATCAGCCGCTTCGCATATCCCTCTCGTGTTTCACTCCATTGCATCAGTGGTACTGAGCAGCCGAAACCGCACCGCTAAACGACTCCAGGATAAATTCTTACAAGGCGATCCAGAGTTACGCATCTCCCAACTCCCCCGTGGCTCGATAAATTGGGCTGTAAGGATCAACTCCCGCCCGCTAAACGGCTCTCGGCCGTTTGATCCTGAGACCTCCAAGTTGGAACTCTAACCTTCTCGCACGCACACCTCGCTTGAAGCTGTCCGTGTACGTTTGTGCTTGATTCGATTTTCCGGGGCCTGTGTTGCTGGTTTATTCATACGCAAACGGCGGTCCCATCATACTAATTCCGCTTGGGTACTGTTCCGACCGAATTGTTCAGTTGACTGCCAATTACTAAGGTGGCTACCGCGGGCCCCACGGAGATCTGTAAAACAATGTCTGTTGCGGGGTAACGAGTGTTGATTTATAAAATAAAAAAAAGGTTCCTTGGACCTGCTCAAAAGTACGCGCAAAGCATCATTTCAGTTACAAGAAGCCGCACAGAAGATGCGCACTATAGGCCTCGAGAAGCCATCTCAGCAGGGGATAGCTGTGCATGTGCAGGGTGGTAATGACCCCGCATTTGGGTGAAATCGCCGAGTTGCGTCGGTAGAGGAAAGCCTACTGACTGTGTGTGTGGATCGAGGACCCTGAAGGAGATGAGACATCACCGCAGTTGTTTCATTATCAGTTTAATAACCTAAACGCTGGTGCATCGGGTCTTCGGCCAGCTCTCAAGGTAAAATATTTACACAACACGTTTCACCTTGGCCTAAGCAAGCCCCATCTAAAGCGACGCGAGATGCAAGAATGGAAGCGACCGTCATCCCATCTCTCACCGCGTTTCAAACAACCAGGTACGCTCCTCCGACCACAAAAAACGAAGCATCAAGGGGACGTACAGACAAATTTGGTCCACGACGATCTTGTAATCATACTGGAGGCGCCACATTGGGAGGGGAGTGTGTGAGCGAGAAAGCCCAGGCCATCAGCGGAACGGGATCTTGATCGTGATGAGAGAGAGACGACGCAAAAGATGCGTTTCTGCTCTTTGGCCAAGGAGGGGTTGGGTCAGGGTATGGTTGAGTCAGGGCAATCTTGCAGTTCGGTTAAGGGATCTAATCATGGCGATCCATCCTTGACCTCCTCCTTAACCGATCAGGGAAGCAGTATGGAGCTTGGTCCCGCTTGTATTCCAACAGCGAATCCATTCCGAGTGCGTTAGCTATGTATAGCATAGTGGGATCAACATGAAAGTTTAGAACGAGGTGGCCAAAGCGTTTCAGGTCTTCGGCAATCTCGAGGAGAGATAACGGCAAAGAAGCGGGGGGAGGTGAGCGAGCGAGCATAGATGAGTGGCCTGTCAACAGACCACAGATGCGAGACGTGTGTGAGGAGGTCCTCGATTGATGAGGTGGTCTCCATGGCACAAGAAGCCGGCCGAAAATCCGCTCACTTGGCAGCCAACACAGTTGTGCACAGCCTTGGTCAAGAGGCCCCCACGTGGAGAATGTAATAATTGGACCAAAATTACGCATTATACATACTCACATCAGATGCGTACCTCCGCAAAGGGGAACGAAGCAAGTTCTTCGCGGGTGCTGGGCGTAGACGCGCCCGCAGGATATGGATGTGTGGTTTCTCTAACCGAGTTCTAGCGCTGGCTGCAAAACGTACGCGCAACGCGAACTGGAGCGGTTTGGTTCCGGAGTTTGTTTTGTTGGGAAAGCGGGGCGCCAATCGACGCCCTGATGCATAAGGAGTATCACGGCGAGCCAGGGCCGTCAGGTAAGGAACTGTTTGAAGATTGGGTATTTTCCAGAAAGATGACGAGGAGCGGAATGTAAGGACCGGTCCTGTATGTGGAAGAGTTATTAGAAACGTGGCAACCACACGTCCGACAGTGTGGCGCCCCGAGACGGCGCGAGGGTCGGCTCTCAATCCGCCAGGATGCTTCTTGGTTTGAAGGTCGTGTCGCACGATACGCGGCTGTAAATTGGCCTGCGTCCGAATTGACCCGGTAGCCGCGCGTGGGCCATTTGTCCGTACTCCGAGGCCGAACCGGCCACAGTGGTATTGCCATTGATTCGAGTTGGGGAAGTGGGTACTTGCGGTTATGGGCTCGCGATTAGACCCCCGTCCATTTGGCGCCACGTTCGGGCGTGTTCTCTTGCAGCAGCAATGCCCCATGTGGAGCCAGAGAGTGGGACAGTGAGTTTGAGTCAAGTCGGGACCATGGAACGGGGCCCCCTCACTAGTATGAGAGGTTTACGAAAGCAGCACAAGGTTGCCACCAGGGGAAACTTGCGCCTATAGACCGGGGGTGACAATGAGGTAACTCCGGCGATCAAGGAGGGTTCAAGGATGGTCTGGGAGAGTGATGCTGGGTAAATCAAGCACCGTACTTGCGGGAGTACACCAGCACAGGTGGGGACCAGCGATCGGATCTATGGAAACGGAGTCTTTTTTCAGATCGAGAGCATGCATTGTGCTTTCAATGTGGCGACCGTCGAGCGAGATCGAGGCGGAAGGGACAATGAAGCATGCGACGCAGGACGGAGGCAATGCACCAAGGTCGAGTCACGGCTTCACCCGAGAAGGGAGCAAGGTCTCTCGGTTGACATGCGCGGTGGGTTGCCGAATGACGAGGGTGCTTTTGACCGGTCCATGATGGTACGTTGCCAAAAGGAGATCGGGGCCGAAGTTGGTTCTACGTCAAGCACGAGGAGGGGGGAGGGAGGGCGGGAAGGAATCAATGGTCGGATACCGATCCCGGGCAGTGAGCCGCCCTGGATTATTGGATGAAGCAGCTGTGCGTGTATGTTTGGATAAGTATGAAACACAGGCGTCGAGAGAGAGAGAGGGTGGAGAGGAAATATTATTAACGGGTGGATAAGAGGGAAGGAACGGCGTTAACGGGAAACTGGAGATCTGCGACAGAGATCTCAGAAGCCAGGTCCCGAAACAAACGAACCCAAGCAGATGGTTCCTGGGTCTCCGGGGTCCTGCTGAAACACTGCGCTAGGCTAAAAGAGGAAGCACAGCCCGAAAGCATTATCGTAATGTCAGCGGCTGTTACACTGTCACTGTCACACGCATAACGTCCGGCGAGGTTACAAAAGTAAGAGCGAATTATTATCTCGTCTGGTATCGCGTCCAACCCCCGAGGTCTTTATTTTCCTATATCCTCTCTCTCGTGTAAGTCCCTCGACCGCACACCCATCCAACCGTGTGCTCATCCTCAACTTAGATGGATTCGTTACAGTTCGACGGCTACACTTCATACTCGGACGCTTCCACCCCCCGCACTCCTTCTCCCAACGACATGTCCTACAACAGCTCTCCTCCTCACTTCAAACCTTCTCTTGACCTCGAGCCGATCAGGAACATCTTCGACGCCCCTCATGATGAATCAATTGTCCATCATCCCTGGCAGCAGCAGCAACAACACCAAGTTCCCTATCCCAACTCGAGAGGTTCGCTCATGCAGGAGCTCTACGACCCCAACCCCGTTCGTCCAGACATGCCCCACCTTGACCACAACCAGGATGGTCGTCAGTACCCTTCCTGGGCTGACGTTCCCAGGGCTCACAACATCCAGCCTACCCTCCATCCCCACCACCACCACCACCACCAGCGACACGACCCGTCCATGATGCGTCGCAACACCTTCCCCTATGTCCGACACGACAGGGAAGACATGTACCTGGGGTCTGA
>Ga0307517_10004879_pt1 | contig 20441 bp, 24 predicted proteins | sample 23_EM_MG_FD_194515 | JGI IMG/M metagenome (GOLD analysis project Ga0307517, IMG submission 194515) | Populus trichocarpa ectomycorrhiza microbial communities from riparian zone in the Pacific Northwest, United States - 23_EM | ecosystem: Host-associated > Plants > Roots > Unclassified | place...
TCGAAGCTCGGAGTCAATCATCGACGTTAGAAAGGTGAGTCGAGCGCCGTGTGATATTCCAAAGGATGCAGATATTGAAGTAAACTACATGTCCATGCGTATGTATGTACAGATACCGGCTACAGCATTAAGGGGTAGGTAGAGTCTAGTAGGAGTGACCAGAGCGGAAGCTTATCGAGATACCACTGGAGGTTTAACGTTCCGCAGCCAACTCCGCGCCTTGACAGGGGGCTGAACTGCTTGTGTTGTCGGAGGGAGGGGCTGCGTCACAGACCGCTGTGTCGTGCCGTTGGTGACGTCGGTGATTGTGGTTGTAGAGGTAAGCGCAGGAGCAGGGATTCGTACAGCGGGGTCCTTGGATGGGGGTCGGCTCCGAACTGGTGTGAACCCTCCCCGGTTACTCGCCGTCGTCTTACGGGAACGGGGCGTCGGGTTCTCAGAAGACTTGCTCGGTGCGCTTTCTGGAGTGAACACCTGCGCAGGTACAGCCTCGCAGGTATCAAAGTCATCCGGGGCCCTCCGTTTCTTTCCTATGGTCACCGGCTCTAGTTGCTGAACCTGAACCGTCGGGGCGGGTAGAGGCTTCACTTCACGACGGGCTTTTGGTTCCGGTGTCTTCGCACGGTGTAAGTTTGAGCTAGATGCAGATGTGGATGCTAATGGACGCGCGTTCTGGAGGAGGTGGGGGGAATCTGTGGAGGAGACCGCGCTCGTGCGGGTGGAGGATGACCGTGAAGAGGATGTTGAGGAGCTTGCTGTTGTGCTTTTTCGGGAAGAGGTCGAGGCAGTTCTGGAAGGGACTGGGGCTTGTGTAGATGGCTGCGAGGTCGAAGGTTCCTTAGTTCTGGGTGCTGGTTTGGTAGCCGCGTCCGCAAGGTTCTTCTCAAGAGTCTTAATCTTTCGCGTGAGGGAATCAACCTGGAAGTTGAGCTTTTTGCGTTCCTTGAGTACCCTAGCAATGGGAAATCGTCAGACTAAATGCGAGAAACGGAAACACCATTACTTACACCAGGTATTTGTCATCGGTCCTCTCAATTTCGGCACATTTCTCCTTCAAATCCTCCTCCATCTCGTCGTATCTTTCCTGCATTTCCTGGAGCTGCGCTTCCAAACTAGGTTTCTCGCGGAGAGCGTCGAGCTCGCGGTGCAACGCGGCCAGAGATTCCTTATGCTGGGCATCTTTGAGCGAGAGTTGCAGTTCAATGCCAGAGGACTCTTGCTCTAGAGCGGCATAATCCTTTCGCAGTATGGCCAGCCGACCTCCAAGGTCGGAAATATCGGTTTCCCTGTGGTTCCTGGTGAGACATCAATGCGTGGAATCAGGCCGAGTTACTCACTGTTCCTTGACTTGCTTCTCGAGGTACTGGGAAAGGGTGCGATAACGCTGGATTTCAGCCTCGAGGTTCGTCATCTCGGCCTCCATCGCGTCCCTCTCCCCGTTCGCAGTTTCTAAAGCGGAGGACGATTCTTCGAGATTGGCCTCAAGCGACCCGATGGTCCGGTGAAGGTCCGCCTCAGTCTTGTGGCTACGTTCGATGGTGAAGCGAAGCTCATCCTGTAGCTTCTCGTCCGACTGAGTCCACGCCTGAGATTTCTCGTCAAATTGTTGCTGAAGGGCCGTAAAGCGGGTCTCGGCGTCGACTAGTTTTTCCTCCAATTCGGACTTGGCGCGGGTCAGTTCGTCGATGGCGATCTGGTGGTCCTTCGAGATCGTGTCCTGTTCAGCGGAAGCCTTCTCGGCGGCTTCAGTGGCATCGGACAGCTCTTCTTGGAGGCGAACAAGCTCCTCTGCCTGGGCTGAACGAACCTCCAAAAGCTCTTTCTCCAACGACGCACGAACGGTCGATAGCTCCTGGACCTGCTTAAGCTGAGCGTTCAATTCCTCCTTGGTGGCATTGGCCTCCGCCTTGAGCTTCTCGCACTCGGCGTCTGTTTCATCTCGAACATGAACAGCTTCCACCAACTCTGATTGGGCCTTCCCGAGCTGTCGCTGCAGTTCCTGTACCTGATCAGATTGCGCCCCACTAAGCTTCTCGATTTCTGCCCGTAGATCAGCGGTATGACGCGATAGTTCCTCAGCCCGTTCGGCGCGATCGTGTAGCTGTTCCTGAGCATCCGTAAGCTGACGGGTAGCTTGCTCCTGTTGGGACTTTGCCTCTTGTAAGTTTTGTTCCAAGTCGTGGATCGTGGATTCCAATTCAGTGATACGTGAATGCAATTGGACGCGGAGAGCGTTCTCCTCAACTGATCGGTGGTCCTTGAGGGTTTGGAGCTCTTGCTGTAACGACGAAACACGAGTCTCTGCAGAAGCGTGCTGATCCTTGATGAAAGATAGAGAACTGACGGCGTCCCTGTAAGCGGTTTGCGAAATAGCAAGAGCGACGGTAATCTGATGGAGGTCCTCGGTAATCGCCGTGGTGGGATCCTCGTCGACGTCCATGGTATCCCGAGCATTCGAGGCGATAACAGACTCCAGTTCTCGAATTTGTCGGGCCAGAGAATGAATGTGCTCTTTGGCATGGTGAAGTTGACTCTGGACTTCCTGATGTTGTTCAGACTTGAAGTGGAGAAGGCTCTTGAGCTGGAGGATCGCATCTCGTTTATCCGAGATCGCCTGGACCATGACCTTTACCAACGTCGCCACCTCCACGTCTCGCTCATCTCGTTCCCTCTCGGCACCCAACAACCTCTCTTCGAACGACTCCACATGCTCCTCGAGGGCCTCCACCCTCTGGATCGCGTGGTCACGGGCTTCCCTTGCTTCAGCACAATCTTCTACCATGGCCTCCTTCTGGTTCGTGAGAGTCTCGATATCCGCCGTCATCTCCGCGATCCTGTCTTCATGAAGCCTCAGGTTCGTCTCCAGCCGTCTGATGTCGTGCTGATGTAAGCCGATCTGCTCCGTTCGACGTTTGACGCGACCCTCGAGTTCCTCGATCTGCTGGCGTAGGGCCCTACTGGCTTGGGTGGAAGACATGGAAGAGAGCTGTTGTGATTGAAGGGTTTGATAACGACCCTGAAGATCCTCCTGCTCGGTCCGAACGGCAGAAAGGTCATCCTCCAGGTGTGCAATGCGGAGGTTTAACGAGTCTCGTTCGGTTTCGACCTCTTGAATAACCTTCCCTAAGTTGTCCGCGGTGGCTTTGGCAACCTCGAGATCGTCGTTGAGTTGACAGTAAGCGTCCTTGTTCTCAGAAACCTCTTGGGTAAGTCTGTGGATGACTCCTTCCAGCTCCTCCGCGCGCGACGAAAGGAGCTGACAGTTCTGTTCTGCCTGGTGGTACCGTTGGATCGCCTCTGAAAGCTGTGATTCGGCAACACCCGCTCTCCGATTTGCATCCGAAAGAAGCTCTTCGTTCGTCCGTATAGAAGCACTGTAGTGAGCTGTCAGGCACTCGTTGTTCGCCCGGACATGATCGACGACCACAGAGAAGGCGGAAGTGGCAAGCTGAGAACGCCTACTCTCCAGTTGGGAATCCTCTACCTTCGCCAGGGCAATATTCGCCTCCTCGCGCAACCGTCGGATTTCATCTTCGAGATTGGAGACTTCGAGGGATCGATCGGATTGAGTAGTGGAAGAAAGATTGAGGATTCGACGTTCGAAAGCCTGAACGGCAAACTTGTGCTCGACTTGAGAAAACTCCAGGTGTCCTTTTACATCGTCCCGTTCTCCGCGGAGACGATCGATGGTAGCAAGGAGACGTTCAACAACCTCATAATCGACCGACTGCTGGCCAATGGAGCTGCGCCGATTTGACCGAGCGTTGTCCGGACGTAATGGCGTCGATCGAATGAGGTACGTCAGATCGGCGTCGTCTTCCATGAGATTGTCTTCGAAAACTTGTCGGGAGATCGACTGTCCAACAGCCACGGGTATCTGAAAGGTGGACTCAGCGAAAGCATTCTGGGCTTCGTCCACTTGTTGCTGTAGTTCCCTTTGAGTGAATGTCAGCTTCGTAGGGAAAAGGGGGACGAGGTTCGCACTTTTCTCTCAGCTGTAGCTGTATTATCTGTTGCTGTTGAGCCTCATTCTCAGTACGGATGGCTTCAAGCTCGTCCAGCGCTGTATCCTTCTCCCTGGAAAGGTCAAAGTTGATCGCCTCGGACTCCTCCACCTTCTTCACCTCGACTCTCAGCTTCTCCTCAGTCTGAACGAGGGTCGACTGTATTCGGTGGGCCTGCGTGACCTGTCTCTGGAGTTGCTCGATCTTGGCGGTGTCTTCGTCGATCCTATCCATGAGTTGCTGTTCCCTATTCGCGGACCCCTCCCCAGTTTGCTGCCTGAGGTACTCCAGCTCCTCGCCCATATCATCAACCTTGTCCTGCAGCTCCTTCACCTTGGCCTGCCAACTCCGCTCGTTTGCCACCTTCTCGTTCTCCATCTTCGCCAGCTCGGTCTGGAGTTGACTGATCCGCCTCTCGAAGGCTTCAGTATCCGACTCGTATTTCGTAGAGAGATCACGCAGTCGCTCGTTCTCCTGCTGTAGCCGAACAAATTGAGGGTCGGTCGTGACGGTCGAAGTGGAGGTCCGACCACTCGTGAACTTTGGGCGGGGGGCTGCCTTGAGTTGGTGACATTCGAACTCCAATTCTTGTAACCTCGATTGCAGCTGGTTGTTGCGTTTCTCGAGTACCGACCTCTCCTGGAGCCGTCCTTGTTTATCCCCCTCGGTCCGGGCTGTGAGAGAGTCGATCGTGGCCTGAAGATCTCGAACGACCTTCTGTTCCGCCTTGAACCTCTCCTGGAGTTGATTCAGAGCAAGCTCCATGTTGTCGTGCGCGGTCTTCTGATTTATGCGTGCCTCGGAGTTTATACGCAATTCCTCCTCGAGCTTAACTCGTCTGTCGGCTTCAGATTGAAGCTACACTTGTATGAGAACGATCTACCACCCAGACTATGAATTGAACATGCCTTGTGGTTGGTCTCCTTCAACGTTGTATCTACAACCGCTCTCTGTTGGGCTGCCTGGTCCAGATGAACCTTAAGCATCGTAATTTGGTTGTCTGGACGCATTCATCAACCTGGGTTGAGTAACGTCGAGACAAGATAATGCGGTACCTTTGGCAGAGATTGTAGCCTTGAGAGCAACAACCTCATCACTATCGTGGTCGATTCCAAGGTCGACGGCGGACATCTCGAATCAGCGTCTGGTGCCGTCCGCGCGGCTGTGTTGTAGGTTTGAGAGAGTAGAAGGCGAGCGTCGTGCTCCGGAAAGGTATCCGACAATGGCAGTGGCCCGCAAACAACAAGTAGAACCAAGTCTGTCGCGTGATCATGTGATCGCGTCAGGCAATTTCCTGTTGCCTCGTTCGGAAAGTCACCTCTTGTTGAGGTTCTCACGGTCGCTCCTCTTCTCGTCTTGTCGCGGAGTTGAGAAATGACACCGCTCCGCGAATCCGCTTATCTTCTCGGGTCCCGTTGTTAGACTTGAAACGCCGATTTACACCGCTTCTGCACATACGCGAAGGGGCGTGTTCGGGTGTGGGCGGGATGAGGATCACTCGGGTCTAGGTCTGGGCCTACCGCCTCGAGATAACCCGGTAATCACTCACTTGCTCAATCAACCGTGGATGCCGGGGTCCTATCGCTCTTTTAGCCCTTGCCCAGGGAACGTCGCTTGGATACACTTCTCGAAACATCCCCAACACGCCAATACGGTGAGGCCGTTTGGGACGCGCACTGCCTGCACGAGGTGATTATAAGCTCGTAATCTGGCCTTGGTTTTAATGAGATACGATAAGGTCTGCACGAGTGCGTCTCCACATGATGACACAGAATTATCTCATGGAAATCCCTTTATCCGGTACCGTTTCTGGCATACGGTCACCTATGTGTTGGTGCGATGGGTGGACGGTTTACGTTTGGTGAAAGCGTGGGTAGTAGGGTTCATTTCTTTGCATGATGTGCCTGCGATCATGTTGGTGGATATTTACAGAAGAGTCCATACGACATGTTTGACTGTGTCGTGCCAGAGAGGGATGTTTGACATAGATCGGTACCGCTGAAGCATGCCCCGTCCCGGGACGGAAACGTAGGAAGATGTATCCCGGCTAACCACAGACACACGCGTGCACCGTGCCGTGATCCCCTTTGACTTTGGGAGAGTTGATGAGGAGGCCCAGCTCTTCTGTGTGTATCACGTGATGTTTACAGATGGCATCAATGAATGCCTCACGCGCACTAGAGCTATCTAACGCCTGGGCGCTGATGATAATCAAAGGCATTGCATTGGAGCCTACGCTTGCTGCGAATCAGAAAGGTGATTGGGGTGGACACTGACGATTGGGAGGGGTGAAGCCGTGGTTCCAAGAGAATCGCCATTCGGGCAGCCGGGGTCGAACGGGGCGGCAGGCCGAGGGACGCCGGATGATCGGGCGGAGTGGGTCAAGCCGGAGACCCGGAAGTACGATTCTCCGCGGTGCAATGGACACCCAGGGCAAAGGCCCCAGCGGAAGATAGATGGGGTATTTTGGGCAGCCAGCTGGTGTCGGGTATCCAGAACCTTATTTGATCATTCGCGTACAAGTAGCTTTTGTTTCATGCGAGGGGTAGCCGGTGGTGATCCGCAGGCATGGCTGGCGGAAATGGTCGGAGAGCCAAAGGGCAAAGGGGGAGAGAGGATGAAATGCTGCTGGACATTAAGTGACCCACGGGGATATGTGCGTGGTCCCAATGGGGACGCGGGCGAAGACTGAGCCATCAGCGGACCGGCGCTGTGACCTGGGCGGGTCGGCTGTGCGGAGGGGACACGTGAGGACAGGGTTACTTAAGTAGGCGATCCATTCTCAACACCCGCTCCCCTCTCCCCAATTGTCCCAAGCAGGCCCTCGTCTGTCTTGAGCATCCGTTGCTCGTCGGCGTCGCCGCTTTCTTTGTCTTATATCCTCTTTCTTCTTCTCTCCAAAAAGCACGCAGGTCGTCGCGTCACCCCCCTTTGCCCCCCGACCAGTCATCATGCAGTCAACCACTCTCTCCCGCAAGAGAATCACCCCCGCCAACCTCGGTATCAAAATCACCCCCCCTCCGGCCAATCTTTCCGCCATCGTCGTCGCTGAGGGAGATACCCCGTTCCCGTCGGGTCCCTCTTCCGAGTCCGAGTCTGTATCATTGCGTTCCCCAACAAAGCCTCGATCGGCCCGCAACGTAAAGCGACTTTCCCTCACTCTCCAAACCAAGTCGTCCTCCAACTCCCTCATCGTGGCTACCCAAGACCAGCCCCCGGTCCCTCCGTCCCCCGCCCCAGAACCGCGCAGGCGGCCATCGGTCGTCTCTCTCCCAGCCACGACCACTCTCTTCCGGCAACGCGAAGAGGAGTCTCCGTCTATCCCTTACGCCGATGGTCCCATCGAGATCCTTCCTGGCATCTGGCTGGGTTCTGAAGATTCCGCCCGGGACTGGCGGGGCCTCATTAAACGGGGGATCAAATCGATCCTAAATGTCGCAAAGGAAGTCGTATGTCCCATCGATGCGTCCGCGTCCAGGCCCCTGCGCTCCTCTGTTTCCACCTCTGATCTCTCAGCGGAGCCTCAGGACAGCAAGCCCATCTATTTTCCGGCTCACATCGCCAGTGGCCGGCCGGGAATGCACTATCTCAAGCTCCCATGGTCCCATGGTCAGCCGGATTTGGTCGATGTTGGATTACCGGCAGCTTTCGATTTTGTTGACAAATCGGTTGCACGCGGTGATGGAATTTTGATCCAGTAAGCCTTTCTCTTTTTTTTTTTTTCCTTCCCTACCATTCACGCGAATCGCCGATCATCACTAGCTGCCAATGCGGTATCTCACGGTCTGGAACGCTAATTATTGCCCTCGTCATGAGGGCTGCCGCCCAATGCTCGACGGCCGTGCCGTCTGAAGTCTGGGCACTCAAGGGCATGCAAGGCGCGTACTCCTATGTTAAGGACAAGAGCAGATGGGTTGGTCCCAACATGTCGTACGTCATCTTTCATTCTCAGGTACCGTCGTCAGGCTGACAACCATCTATTCAGTCTTATTTATCAACTGCTCGACTATGAGAGAGCTCTCAAGCCCGGCGGCGCCGACTCGCCAACATTTTCTGATCGGTCTTCCGTTGTCGCCGCAGAAGAAGAAGAGTGGGGCCGCCGCCGCTCCATGCTCGACAACGACGCCTCTGATGCTGATGTGGAAGAGGACCGAGATGTGGCCGAGGTTGCCCGCGAGGCACGCGCTCTGGATAAAGCCATGGAAGACCGCATGCTTGCCCGCAAGTCGTCGTCGTCCTCTGTCGCTTCCTCTGGTTTGGGCATGGGAGTTGCTTGGAAGAGTCGCTATGGCGCTAGAAGGCGTACCGGATCAATCGCTAGCAACCTCACCAACGGCAGTATCATCAGTGAGGACCTTGTTGAGGAGGCCGAGGAGGAAGAGTTGCTCAACGTTGGTGGTGGATTTGACAACGAAAGCCGAGAAAGTGATGCGACCTCCCCAGACTCGCAGTATGAGGAGGAGAGTGTGAACAGGCTTCCGTTTACTCCTCACACTGCTCGTACTCCCCTTCAGCGTAATCCTTCCTCCGCCCCAACCTCAACTCACAAGTTTCCACGGATACCGGCATCCGCTATTCAGGCCACATTTGACGTTCCTCCATTGCCGAGAGCCCGCCTGTCCTTGAAAGGTCGACGTCGTCCCCCTCCTCTGTCGATCTTGCCAACCGTCCCTTCGTCTCCCATAAACCCCGGAGTCATCAAGACCGGTCCTCCCCAAAAGGCGCAGACTCACCCGGAACCCCGTATCTCAGCACCGGCGCTACTACCTTCACGTAAAACTCCACCCAAACCCACTCCCCCCTCCCAACCGCTCCCCACCCCGTCGCAGACGTTGTTCGTTTTCCCACCCTCGCCTAGCGCTCTGCCCAGTGCTGCCCCCTCGACGATGATCCTTACTCCGAGCGTGAATACCCTTGCGTTCCCAAGCATGAAAATTCCACGCTTGTTGAGCAGGGGGTCTCGTGGACGCCCCCAGTCCTTTATTGCTCCGGCCACTCCGACCACGGCCTTCTCCCTTGTCGATGTTCGGGGGTGGGTAGGTGCGAAATAAGTCTGTCGTGTCATGCTTTCCCCTCGCTGTATCGTGCTCCTCATGTCCCCGCGCCGCTTGTCGTCCCTCTCGTCATTCACGGTTCGTTGTTCACTGTCGATGCATTGCTGTCTTTGCGCACCTGCTGTCGTTCTGTCTTTTTTTTCTTCGGCTGTAGGTGTTTCTGTGTTTATTATCACTTTTATCTTATCACCCGCACGGATATGGACTATTTGTTTCAGTTGCAATCCTTGCACCCCTAGCTAACCTCGCTATCGGCTTGGACTGAGTTTTTTATTCATTGTATTATTATCACGCACATATTTCCTTCCCTCATTGCTTGATGCTGTCCTTTCAAGAGTACTACCTCATGACTTGATCACGCTATTATCGACCTATCCTCTTTGTCTGCGGTGACCAGGAGGCATGTTTTAGATCATTGCGCAGAAACAATAAAAGATATCCTCTTTCCCAAGTGAGAAGGCCTCAGATAAGCCGAAAAGAGAAGGCCGGGATCAAAAAGCCGCTCGGTATCCTGCGGGAACGCACGATGACGGCTATCGAGACCCGAAAACCCTTCCGACACTGTTCTTGACCGCTCCCGTAAGTAGCTGACTCCCGATACCGCCAAGCCCCATATTCCACGCCACACCGTTGGCCCACTTCTGCTTTGCGTCCCGGTCTCTGTTGGCGTTTCACGGGAATTAATGAAAAGTCAGGGAAGAACGGAAAGTTTTCGTTGCGCAACTCACGCATACGTGAACCCTACAACATTCGTCATGTTGAAGATTAATGCGAGAACCGTCGTCGGTATAGAATCCAGATTTAGCTTGACTATGGCGATGATCAGCAGCCCAACCCATAAGACTGGGAAGGCGTATAACGCGATCTGTTGGAGCAGTAGTTAGATGATACGGTAGTATGGATCACCGGAAAGGGGGTTCGTAAGATTCACCCAGAACATTCTAGGAGACACCGACACTGTTTCAGCGAGTGTCCGCAGTCGGGGGGGAGTACGCATGCTTACTTGGAATCAATAGGGTTTGCGGGGCGCGATGGCTGTGGGGTTTATTATTTAAATTGAACATGTTCTCGCGCCGGTTGCGTCGTATTCGGACGAAACGCACATCACGGCTTTCGAATACCCAGTAACTCTCTCCATCATCGTCGACCTGCCGTAGGCAGGGGAGGTGGAGATATGTCAGGAGGCGGCCGCGAGATAAACGGCGCGTAACCCACCTGGTTCCAGTATCTCAATCCGACCAAGACCCTTCCCGAGACGTTCTGGAACAAAACGCATATCAGCTGCTGTCATAATTCCGGATATGAACCGAGCGCGGTTCACTCTGCAGTTCCAGAAATCCATCGAAAGCAGGACCACTACGATTACTGTCTGGGAGTCGAGATTAACGTCAATCGTCCATTCCACACCGCCCTTGGGGATGCGTTTTGGATTTGGTACGCACAGATAAGACGTAATTGTTGAAGTATCCTCCCAGGATGTACATAACGATTGCAGCAATCCTGAAGAGGTAGAGGAACATGAGGGCGACTGGATGTGCGGACTGCAGATTGTTTCGCCGTGTGAATGATTGCGGGCTACCCGAATGGTTCGCTCCTCACCTGTCTTAGAATCCCGGCAATGCCTAAGGATGCAGCCGGACAGGCGTCAAGAATATTCGGGTCCTTCGAGCGGGCTGTCATACGCACCTGCCTCAGCGTCCGAGGAGGTCGATGCGTACTGTTCGGGAGGGCGATTCGTTGGTGTCAGAACGACCGGCTGAAGGGTGGCACCCTTCGGTTGTGGCTGTGGAACCTCCGACGGCTCGTCTGGCTCAATCGTGTCCAGCAATGGCGTTTTCACGCCGGGTCCGCTCATCGTGGAGGGAGTTCAATGCGTGTCGATGATCGAAGTGATCGAGAGGTGTGCGTGTATGTGCACGACTGCAAGCCCCCCATCACTGCTTTGCAAACCCGAGCCTCCCTGCATCAAGTCAACCTCAAAAATATCCCCTTATGGACGATGGAGACCCCTGGGATTTCGGAATCTACTCCTCTCCTTCGTTCGCCGTCTATCCCGCTACCCTGCATTCGTCCAGTCATCGATCGTTTGCTGGCGCAGTCGAACACAACCCCGACCGCAGACCATATCCTCGCTCAATTTCCGTCGCACCGCGATCTAATACCACCCCACCGAACCGCCTTCGTCCTCATCACCCTTCTGCAGATCGAGAGCGACGCTAGAAGGCAGCTGGCTCGTGATGGTTCATTGACCCTGTGGGACGTATGGGATCACCATGTTAACGCGGAGTTGGTCGCGGAACATTGTGCCTCGCACGTCCTGGAGGTCTGGTTGAATTTCCTACGGGTACCTAGGAACGACGCCGACCTGGACGCTTTACTTTGGACCGTGTTTCCTCTCGTGGAGGACAGGTGTACCGGCGTCTGTCGTACGTTTTGCACCCTGATCCTCATCCGCGAAAAAAAACTCAACGCCCGCTCTAGTCGCTGATTTGCTTTGCCAAAACTCTGGGGAGGGGTTGTTGATGCACCCACTTATTCTCTCTACTGTTTCCCGGACCTGGAAGCGTGGTCGAGTTGTGACGATACCATTGGACGCCACTTTTTCCTCACGTTTATTTTACAAAATTAAATCTCTGGGAACTCCCAGGTGGGTAAACCGGCTACCTCCGCCTGTGGATAAGACTGATGAACTCTCAAGGGTCCTACATTTGATAAACCTGCTGATGCTATTTGTGTACTTGGTCACCCTCGTGTACTGCGTGATGCGTCCACCAGAAACGTCAAGTTTCGGTGACAGTTCCCTTGGATACCAAGGCGTGTATATTGTTATCTATTCCCTGGCGACCATCCTTGGAGAACCTGCTACTTGTTTCCCCTTTTTCTTGGTTTTCCTGTGTTTCGTGGTCTCGCAAGCACCCGCCCCAGGCGAGACTTCCTATACCCTGACGCTTCTCGCGATCCTCCTCAACATCCTCCAACTACATCTACCCCACTCATCGAGTCCCATCCACCTCTTGCCACCGCAGGATATCCTTCCTCTATCCACCTTCCTGCTGGACGGCTTTGCCACGATATCCGCCCCTGTTATCCTTTTCTTTACCCCATTATTGCTTATTTCATCGTATCTACTATCCTCTACGTTGTCAGACACATTCCCTACTTTCATCAACCAGCCAGCACCCATGGAAGCTAGGGCCACGTTCTTGTCCTTCTCTGGCTTCGTCCTACTACTCACGATCTCCTCCTTGGCCTTCGCGATCTTGTCATCCAATCAACTTGCGCAAGGAAATTCCGGCCCCACAGATCGTTGGGACCGTTACTCCCTCAGGGTTGGACTTGAGTCCAGGAGAACGTTTGTACGGACCGTTGCCAAATACTCCTCCCCCTCCCATTTCCCGCTTCCATTCAACCTTCTCTCTTTGGTTCTAGTCCGAATACCCCAGATTCTCATCTTGCCACTCCGAAAACCGGAGTGGATCACGACCTTCGGTAAATTAGAGAGGGCATTGTGGTCAATACTTGTACTACCTTTGTCGTGCGTTTTGGCTGGGTTTTGGTTGTGGGGTTATGTTTAAGATGTGGATGTGTTTTTCGGTTGAACTGTGGAATTGTTGTTTGTAGATGTACAATTGTCCGTTGCATACAAGGTATTGACCGTAGAAAGCATGTCATAGACGCCACTGTCGTAACGTACGGTGTTTTGCTCAAAGCAACATCACTCGAGGAAACCGTTGATTCTCAGCAGGGCCTGCACTTGTTCTGTATCGGGTTTGACATCGCCGTTCAGCGGTGATAGCTTCATCGGTACTGTTTTGCCGTCGCTGCAGACGTTCACTCGCCAATATTTGCCCTACAAAAACCACGGTTAGATTGTGAAGAAGGTGGCCTGGGTGGATGCTCACCATTGTCCCCTCTCTCACCTTATCCGTCGTTGACCGCGAAGAAACGATCGTCCCTCGGTACCACTTTCCATCCTCTTGGATGCGAACCCACACGGTTTCTCGAACCTGAAGTCGGATAAGACATTTGGCGGTAAACTCGAGCGTTCCGTGGCGGTTTACCTTGAATTCATATGGCCAGGGTTGGTCGAGGTCTTCTGGCCCTAAGCAGGAGCCTTCAATTTCCTCCTCCCCTCTGTCTGAACTCGTATCTGACGATTCTGGGCTCGCCCGGGCGGCCCTTGCCACATTCGTAGCTTTGATTCTCGATTGCACTTTGCGATCGGAGGTGGTTGAAGGCATTTCGCAGCGGGGTCACCGATGATTGGAAGCGTGGGGAAAGTAAGCGTTGAAAGTGAGACAGGGCGGTGTGGAACAAGGGGCGGGATAGTTCGGTGCTGGAAAGAAACCCAGACCGTTGGGCGTCGCGTTATTATATACGTATGTTTACGCTCAGGCACGTGTGTTCGTGATCACCTTTGCGGCTCACCCACGGACAGTCCCCCCGGTGGTCATGGCGGTCGTGACGGGGCCCTTCGCCATCCAAGCAGACCATGGCAACGACTGGTGGCCGCTCGTGGCCACTTCCATGCTAAGTCCAAACAGTGGCAAACATGGCTGCGGCCCCTCCATCGTGCGGTAATATCCCCACGCCCTGGCACATGATACTTTATCTCTAACCACTATGTCCTCTTCGCGAGCTCGATCCGCGAAACGCCAGCGCACGTTCGGCGCTCCTACGGAAGACGACGATCCCAACGCGCAAGTCTCACAGAGTCGGTACAAGAACGCGGTTTCAACCCGTAGCATCGATGGCCAGTTGCCGACACTGGCCACCTTCTGCGCCCGTGCCTTTGTGAAGCACATCGAAAAGCTATCGGCCGATAAGAATGCTTGGGAAGCCGTTCTTGAGTGGCTCAAGTTAATCCCAGAGCCACTCGTTCCGAAGCTTTTCGCCATGCTCAAGGCGGTCCATCCGACGCTCCTCAGAAGCGAGTTTATTGTTTGCGTAAGTGCATGCAACGAGTTTCAGGAGTGGACCAACCCATCTCTTTGGTCTTCCTAGAATTTCATGCGTGGGCGGTCTCTGTCCTTGACCAGTGACCTACCCGGTGTCGGGTCCCACACAATCCAGAGCATCTCCCGAATGGCCCCCTCTCTAGTAGAGCTACGTCTCAACGGCTTCTCCAAAATCTCAGACGAGTCCTTCTCTTCTGTTACCTCATCTTTGCCGTTATTGGAACTTCTGGACGTTTCGTGCGTTGGAATCGTAAACTTCCACCGAGGGCACTAATCGAATCACCATCCAGCGAGTGCAGCAAGGTTGGAGCTCGGACGATGGAGGCGGTAGCGGACCACTGCCCCAACCTCTTATCACTCAACCTGAGTCATACCTCCGTGACGCCCGTGTCCCTTGCAGACATGTTGCGGAGTTGCGGTAAACTCAGAACGCTAAAGGTCTCGGGTATACAAAACTGGGTTCGGGACCGCTGTATATCAGAATGACTGCCTCTAATCGACTCGCCCCATAGACCGACGCGATCTTCGAAAAGCTCACTATGGCCCTGGCTGGAACCCCCTTACCCAACATTCAAAAGCTCAAATTAAGTCAGCTCCCGCTCTCAGATGCATCCGTTGCGTCATTCCTCGATCTCTGTCGTAACCTGAGGTCCCTCGACGTCTCCTTCACGCTCATAAAGAACCCACAAAAATACTTGGCTCTCGAGGAAAACGTCGCAGGGAATCTGGAAAAATTGGACATGAGCTGTACGCCAGTGACTAGTTCCAGCCTGCTTGCGACAGTCAAACACCTGAGTGGACTTCGAAAAATCGTGCTGGGAGCTATGGGTTCACACGGCTCTGCCGCAGCTTTCGCTTCTGCGCCTATGACAAACGATACACTGGGTCGTCTCACCACAACGTTCATGGAATTTCGACATCTCGAGACCGTGAGCCTCGTAGGGAATGGGAAGCTCGGTTTCTCGTCCACCAGCTCGCTTAGAAACTTTATCGGTGCGGTCGGGAGGAGGTGCAAGGTACGCGAGGTCGCACAGCGTTAATTTTTGGTCCTGATCGCGAACGGGTGGCGGATGCCAGAAACTTAACCTGTCGAGTTTACCTCACCTCAAGTCCGCTGATCTAGATCCCCTCTTCCCTTCAGAATATGACCCGTCGATATCTCCGCTCAAAGTCCTGATCCTCAACAACACTGGCGTCGGCGATGACGCTGCTCCATTCATCGGGAGTTGCGAAGAGCTAGAAACCCTCGGAGTTGCTTCTACCAAGTTCACCAGTACGGTTACAATCCAATCCATCACGATCTACTATCCCAGCGCTGATCACCGTCGCAGCGGACGGTATCTTTGCAATCATCGAGTCGTGCAAAAGGCTTCAAAACCTAGATGTCACAAGTTGCAGACAAATCCCCATCCTAGACCGCCGGCGCATTTTCGAGGGAGGTCGATGCCTTCCAAACCTTTCTTGGTACTGACGTCTCTAATAGGTATGGGAGCAATCCAAATAATAACGCGACATCTTGTGGAATTCGGGAAGCATGTCTTTTCGATGTTTTGGATGAAATGCGGCATAGCCTCCTCAAGAATGGTTTACATTAACATGCTAATACATATAACAATCATTGTAACTTGCATGCAAACCAGTAATGTACGACGAATTGTGGCAGAACGAAAGAGACACAGGGCGATGATGCGTGGAGTACGAAAGGAGAGAAAGAGGCGCGAAAATTAATCGTGTGGATAAGGCATGAAGCAACGTATTCCGCTGAGAGGACTGAATGTTACAGAGCGGGGAGGGGGAGGGGGGGATGAGGAAAGCAGAGGTCATGTCCGAGGCAGATGTAGAGTGGAGCAGTGAATCTTTCAATGTTCCGGGATTGCAAAGAAATCATGACGACGGGAGGGGAGTGGTGCGGTGGAAAGTCGGTGAAGACGAGACAGGACGGACGGGTCGGGGTGGGTACTGAGAGGCTTTCTGGTGGTGCGGGATATGGGAGTTTTCGTGCTTGTTCCAAGGCATGAAGGGGTCGGGGAAAAAACTGATGGCTAGTTGGTGGCAGCGAGCAACTTGGCCTCGCCGATCGGACTCTCTTCCTCCTGAGCTTCTTCACGGCCGAGCCTCCTCTCCTTCTCACTCTCTAGTTGATGGTAGAGAAGGTAGAGCGCCTTCTCGTTTGCCTCCGGTGTGCCGATGATCGTGAACATGCGCTCACCGGTTTCGTCATGGGGTTCCTTGGCAATGGAAATCTTGGAGCCGGAGAGTCGACGGATCTCGGTGATTTTTGTGCCGTTCCTACCAATTATACAACCAACCATGTCGGAGGGGATAGAGATGGTCTGAGTCCGGAGATTAGCCTGTTGTGTCTGTTGAGGGGAGACAGGGGATGAAGGCGATTCCCGATCCTCGTGGCGATGGCCAGCATCTCCGTTGGTTTTACGATTATCCCCATTACGAGCGCCAGGTGCGCTGTTGCGCTTGGACGGACGTTCATTGCCGACGGTAGGGTGGAAAAGGACAGTTCCTGCACCTCTCTCCCAATCTTCCAACAAACATGTACCAATCTCCTTGATGGCTCGGGTGATAGCATCGGCAGTTCCCTGGACCTCGACGATTCGCTCGGTTGATTGAGGAAGCATCTCCTTGGAGGCTACCATGCGGGCACCTGATGCATCTTGAATAGATTTTATTTTGTTCCCACTCCGGCCAATGACGGTGCCCATGAGATTATGAGAGATCAGGAGACGAATAGAAGAGCTGGTGGGCGTTCCGGGAGGCGGAGGTGTCTGACCGCCTGAAAGAAGATGGTTGACCACGAGACCATAGGCCTAGTGAAAGAGAAAAAACAAAAACATAGGGGGTAAGCACAACCACAACGCACGAAAAAAAGGTCGACTTGCATCTGCCACACGTTCTACTGGACCGGAGATGGTGAGGACACGCTCATGGACGCCGGGAGTGACCTTGCTAACACCAGCCTTCACACCGGTCTGATCACGCAGATCGGCGACGTTCTTGCCACCCTTGCCAATGATTACGCCGGCATCTTTGGTACTAACAAGTGCGCGAAGGGTGAGGGTGTCTTGACCGGGAGGGGAAGGGGAACGCGAGGGATGCGGGGAAACTGGAAAGCGGATTGCAAAGTGAGTGATCATCGATGGAATGATCAGAGGGGCGATAAGCATACCGGATTCACGGGCAACCTGGCGGTTTTGGGAGTCGGAGGACATGGAGAGAGGAGGAGGGCGGGAGGGAGGAAGGAGGAAGAAGGGAGACGGGGGGAGAGGGAGGAGGGGATGCAGGGAAATTAGGATGGCTGACTGACAACAAGACACGACACAGAGGGGTCCAGCAGCCTGGCGCACCCTCGCACGCCTTTTTGGGTCGCCGCCGGTAAATTTCTCACTCAGCAATCCGCCGGTTCGAGTCGGGCAGGTGGTTGAAGTATTCGATTTAGCACACTGGCACTATCCATAGACAAATATACATGGTCTGCGTATGCCACATCTTCATATCTTCATACAAAAACATCGTGACCAGCCTAGTAACCCAACGCAGTGAGCTTCTCGAATGAAGGAGCGGCATCAGCGATCGCCTTTTGGCGGAGCTTAAGAGCGGCACTCTGAAATGCTCGTATCAGCACCAACTCCAACACATGCTGCATGAACTGACCTTGCGTTCGAAGTAGGCCTGAGCCTTGATCTTCCTCTTCTCTTCGAGACGATCCACAACATCCTTGTATCCCCAGCCAACCTCGTGAGACAGGCGCTAGGAAATCGTCAGATCTGCGAAACGCAGAGTTACAGGGAATTATCTCACCTTTACTGTACAGTATTTCCTGCCCGGTTTCAACCTCAGTACCCGCAGAGCCTCTGGAACGACCATCCTCTTCTTCCTGTCGTATGGTGGGGGAACACCCTCATACAACTTGAGGCGTTCCAAGGCAGCCGCACCTCGCGCGGTTTTGTGGGGAACCATGCCACGAATGGCACGGTAAAGAATCTTCGAAGGTGCTCGGTGATGGAAGGGGCCCGACTTTTTAGGATTCACAATATGGCGTTTGTGGAGGAAGTTGTGGTAACGAAGCTGCGGAAAGCAACCAGAGCCATGTCCTTAGTCGTCGAATCTTCGAGTTTCGATTCGAGTAGCATGTACCTTGTTACGGAAGAAGCTGCCGGAGATGTTAATCTCTTCGCACCGGACAACAACAATTTTCTGTCCGTTGAGAATCTGTTTGGCGATAATAGAGGCGAGTCGACCCAAGAGATGGCCCTTTCCATCTATTACGATGGGGGTCGAAGAAATGGTGGCCATAGCGAGGTCTAGGTTGTGGGGAAGTGATAACACGGTCAGTAACGGAATCGTCAGCAAAATTGGACCAACCAACTCACCTAGCAATAAGGAAGAATGTAATGTACACGTATGATGAGATACTGAGCGACGCGGGTTTACAATCACTCTCGTACCTTGAGGAGGTCTTGAATCTTGGAACGAGTGAATGACCGGGCAGGCGTAGCGGTGGCTTGCCACTGACGTGAGAACCGGATATACAGTGGCGTCGGCGGATCCCGGCGACTCTGATTGCTGACCGTGGGTAGTTCCACGTGACGTTGATCAGCGGCGTTTCCCGAGAGTGTGTTCGGAATCAGCCGGTCTCCGGAGACCCCTGCAATCCGCACGCAACGTTCTCGTCACACACCTGCCCACAAAATGTCTTTCCTCCGTGTCGCTTTCCGTGGTCCAGCCGCCAGCTTCGCGCGAAGCCGAGTTTCCGTCTCCGCCGCTGCCATCCCCAGACGGACATGGCTGCTCCAGCGCGCGGCTTTCTCGGCTGCCGCAGGCCTTACAAAGGAGGACATCACCACCCGAGTGTTGGACGTGTTGAAGGGCTTTGAGAAGGTCGACCCAGCGAAGGTGCGCAACGCTAAACCCAACATTGTAATGTAAGGTGTCTGACCAAGTCCTATAGCTCACTACCGATGCTTCATTCACTGGCGACCTGGGCCTTGATAGTCTAGACGCTGTTGAGGTTGTCATGGCCGTTGAGGAGGTCTGTTCACGGTCCATTACCCAATGTATATCTCAGCTCATGGAGATTGCAGGAGTTTACTATTGAAATTCCGGATGCTGAGGCGGATGAAATCAAGACGGTACGACAGGGTAGGTCACTGTCCGCTCTCTATGTTCGTTCCGGTTCTAACCTTTCACAGCTATCGACTACATTGCCAAGACTCCAGAAGGTACGCCAATATTATTGAGATCTCCCGCGCTCACTCACATTCCTTCAGCTCACTGATGGACGACACCCAATTGGCTTTATATCGAATGCTGCAGTTTCTACCTCTAAAATGTTCGTCTACTACCCGTACTTAATCCTCCTAGACCCAATCCAATCAACATTAACATACATACCCTGAACGCACACAAGGGTTGCCCCACCCTTACTGCTTGTCGTCTTCCTCAATCCCCGCGGTTTCTTCCGCACGATCAATATTCCCGCCGTCCAATTGAGTGTCGCGTACGGACGAGCGATCTATGCAAAACTACCACTTTTCCCGCTCGTGGTTTATGATTGTAGTTTATACGGCAGGAATGCTACACGTCCGAGCCCCGCCCCTCAACCAAACAATTAGTTTGTACCTGAAGCAAGTGTTTGTTGCAAACCGGACTTGGAGACACGTGATCGCCATCCGTCCGTTCCTCCTCTCCGTCACGACCTTCCGTCAGCGGCATAGTGTGCGACCATGAAACATGGTCTCGCCTTCCGAAAATTCTCAAGGACCTCGTCGCATCGTATGTTGATGTTGAGGTGGACAAGTCTATTCCATTTGGTCGAGCTACATGTTTACCGTTTACCAGGAATTTAGTTACATCACTGTTCGAGCATGAACAAATTAAGACCACACTTCCGAAGGCTCGAGACACCGCCCGCCTAGCGGAGAAGGTGAGATGTGTTTTTGAATGTCTGACCCTTTGCGTCTGACGCGTTGGTTATAGATGATCACTCTTGGCAAGAAGGGGGACTTGCCAGCATACCGGAAAGCCAACGGATTCATCCTTAAGCCTTCCCTCGTCCCCAGGGTCTTTGGAGAATATGCGAAACGCTACGCCAACCGACCGGGAGGCTACACTCGCATCCACAAATATGGCAACCGCCAGGGGGATAACGCTCCTCATGCCATCCTTGAACTGGTTGACAACCCACGAGACATTCGGTATGAGATGACTGCAATGTCCGTGGGATGGGATGTCCTCAGCAAACGCGTGGGGAAAACATCGGGGAAAGACCTCGTCAATGAGGGTGTCACTGGCCTCGATGAGCTCATCGAGAAAGAACGGAAGCGTGGAGCGAAGGAGGAGGGTGAAGTATTGAGGCAGAAGACATTGTGGAACTTGAAGAAGGTTCTCCGGTATAGGGGGGAAGAGGGGGC
>Ga0307517_10004880_pt1 | contig 20436 bp, 19 predicted proteins | sample 23_EM_MG_FD_194515 | JGI IMG/M metagenome (GOLD analysis project Ga0307517, IMG submission 194515) | Populus trichocarpa ectomycorrhiza microbial communities from riparian zone in the Pacific Northwest, United States - 23_EM | ecosystem: Host-associated > Plants > Roots > Unclassified | place...
AAAGTGAAGAGGAAAGCTGTTCAATTTGTGACACATGTTTGTATTAGATAGGTCCCATGAACTATTATGTGCAACTATTTGTATTTACAGCTCATGTGCATAATGGAAAAAATAAATTTATAAGCCTACCTCTATACCTTATTTGCTTTGCTTTTCGCACAAATAATAATATTAGCTTATGTATACGCAACTGATGCACCATTTTTCTTCCCAGAGGAAAATGTTTGGTCAGTGGAACTGTACATGACATCTTGAATCCCATTTCGAGGTTACCATTTTTGGTTTTTGGTTCGACAAGTGTGTTGCAGACCGGACTCAATTTTTCTGTTAGCAATCATTTTCAGCGGTCAGGATAACTTAATTGCAGAAACTCTTTTTTTTTTTTTTTTAAAAAAAATGATCCAACTTTGTTTATCTGTATATTCAATTCCTATTTTTCCACCTCACGATTTATCAAACTGCAGGTTTCCTTGACACGAGTGTGCCATGGAGATCTTCACTCAGTGTCTCCCCACCATTCCTCGTTATGTTCTGTGCACATGGTTAAAATAAGTGGTTATGTCAAAATGATTGGTGCCCATTTGTCTACCTAAACATTGTAAAATGCAAAATGCCAACACCTTCAGAATCCCATCAAAAACTTCTACTTGTTTGTACAGGATTCCATTCTTTTCATGTTCATGTGTCTCTAGCACCATCATCCATCTATTGTGCGGTTTCTCCTCTCGGCAAATAGCAACTTGTAAACAAGGATTTCCTTATTCCTAGACGGTTATAGAAACAGACAAGAAGAGCAAGGGCAATGAAAACTCAAGGGTTCTTTAACAACCAGTGGTGGTATCTTCTGTTTTTAAAAACAAGACAAAAACAAACTAGTTTTATGTAAAAACAGAAAATGCAACGAACGAATACCAACGATACTTAGGTTGCCTCTTTTTGTCTGACAAAATGACAATAGCTGTTTTCGACTTCAGTTGAGCTATAGAAGGCTTAGAAGCATTTTCTTTTACAGTTATATACACTAGACGAGGGAGTTCACATCTTCAGATCAGCAAGAGAATCTTGGTTAAAGGAACACAGCATAAGTATGATCATATTTCGGAAACTGCTGCTACAAAACGTGTATTGAACATTCTACCTCAGAAACAACCATATACAAAAGTCAGTAGTTTTTATAGGACAACGTCATTAAACAGTTGCAAAAACTAAAGCTTTCAGGCCTGGAAAACTGTCCATAAGATCAAAACACCATTTATGATCATAAGGCTCCTAATCTGCAACACCTCACATTAAAGCCAAAGCACCAAGATAATTATCAGAAAACTCCTTCAAGCGCATGCAAAAGGTTGCGAACAAGCAAAAAGTGGATCATTCTTGGACTTCGTCAAGGAGATGTGCTGGCATAGCCAGGACATGACACACTAGTCTGAGAATCCTGAAGAAATACCACTCCATACTACTCCATACAACATCAAAATAATGAAGGATATTTAGTATGAGCTGAAATTGGGGCTCTTACAGGACTGAAGGTGCCAGTTCTCTTTAATAACTCATTTATAAAGGAAACCTTTTCACCTTGGGCTTGTGTTGTGGGAAACAAAGAACCTGTAGTCAGGATGATTAACTTGCAAAAGCCTAAGCCAGTTGTCAGCAGCTCTTAGCAATGAACTGGCCTTTTGGCATTCATAGACTCCATTGGGATTCCAAAATGAAACTTTAAACTTATAGGAAGCAAGCCCAAATGTAGGCAAAGGTAGCTTGAGGGACATGTCAGAAAGGTGAAGCTCCCTAACAGTAGAGCCGTGAAGTTGCATCCTCTCACTGCTTTGACCTGTCCCAACAAGAAGAGCAACAAACACATAAGACTGCAGGCAGATATAAAAGCCCACCATGGACATACAAACATGCAAGTAAAGAGATGTACTTTGAATGGATGTTGACAGAGAATGATAGGTTAGAAAGCAGGCATCCAGATTCTGCAGTGTTGGACCCATGGGTATCCTATATATGGGATACCAAGCCACAGAAATCCAACTTGAGGGTGATAGATCACAACTCCTAAATGTCTTGAGTTCTGGAAACTGAGATGCAAGAACCAAAATCTGCAGGGATGCAAGACTATTGATGAACAAGGGGAAAACATAAACAAGGAAAAAATACCCGCAAGCTCAAAATTTTAAGCCAATTAAAGACAATGAACCTGCCTGGTCAGCCAAAGGTTGGCGTGTAAATGGTGAAGCATACTCCATGTATTCAAAAATAAGCCGACCTGGTGGATTGGAAATCTCGCATTCATCACTAGATGAACCCCTGAAGGGTTTATTTCTCAGAGAGAGTCTATTCAAACTCTTAATATTTGCATCTGTAACATTGAGCTGGTTCCAGAGCTGCCAAACACCATTGCTTGCTACTCTCTCTGCTCCATAGTCACTGCTACCATCACTACACGTGTCCCTGGATGACTCCGTATCGCTCTCCTCGCCAGGCCTTCTGTCAGAAGATGGAAGCAATGACAATGTAATGCAACAAGCATACTAGCCAACTGATAGGTAAAGCTAAATAATTTCAAACATCTAGACTGTTCACTTTACTTTATCATTCTTTCCATTGGAAGGACTACCAAAACTTGCTGCACTGCATAGGCCCAAGTACCAAAAGTAACAATCTAGCAGTACAATTTAAAATGGAAGTAGCCTGTCAGTACGGCTGGCAAATTCCTTTTTGCAGCAGCACAACATATTCAAGAAAATTATACTGTTACTTTCAGTCATACTTGCTATCTGGACCACTGAGAAACTTTTCATCATGATTAAACATAACAGTTTCAGAAAGCAAACACTCCAGGAGGCAGTAAATGTACCTGTCTGGAACCACACTCAAGATACTAGGAACACACAATAAAACTAACACAGAAATTCATATGGATAAAACTTATTCCTCCTCTTCCAACAGTCCTGCATAGTATCTCTGTGATTCATTCATGTCAACTGAAGTAACAGTACATGGCCTAGCCATTCCAATGACGGATTACCTCTTGAAAGGTTAAATTTAGCATTTTCTGGAAAAAGTATACCAAGCATAAACTGTGAATTATTCAAGTAATCACTACTACCAGGAAACTAGTAGCTCAAAATTCTCCAAACAGTATTAACAATTATTTCTAGTCTTGCACTTGCAGCCACAAGGAAGCAGTCTTGGCCTCCCAGATCCGGTATTAAAGTGACCATATTTGCATTAAGGGTTTTTAGGGTAGTGGCGACACCAAAAGATGATCATTTAAACCTTAGATAATTCATAGGCGGGTGGCCCCAATAGACTTTGGATCCAACTTGACAAAGGAATATGGGCACAAGATATTACATCACACAGCCCTAGGATGCAGAATTTGCTTCTATTTTTCTGTTTAAGAAAATAGTCATTTTGTTTCTCAGAAAGTTGTTAAGAAAAGACACCTAGCAAAAGGCAGGCAAAACAATCAACTACGAAATAAAGGTTAAAACCCCCCTCATCAATTAGAGCCTCCTATTTCTCTTCATCTATCACAGTCCATGATCCATCTATCTATAATAGAAAGCATAAGGAGGAACTGACTGTGATATGGACCTAACCTAAGAATGTAATACACTGAACATAAAAAAAATTACAGAAAACAAATAAGAAACCATAACTTCTCTCCAACAAAACCAAGTTCGTAGAATTTGGCACCGTTTCTTAATTGGAATAATGACTTTGCGATTTGGATAAAACAGTCATCCACACAATGGCATATCCATCAAACTCTATATATTAAAAGGACAAACTAGCATCATCAAACGACAGATATCCATAGAAGCATATTGACAGCACTAGTAGTTTAAATCATCTAAAATGCGGATCTTCATCAAGAATACTACAAACCAATCACTGCCTTAATAAAAAGTCGATTCCATGCCTTCCAGTGTGTCCAAACCGCAAACAAAAAAAAATTGAAACTAAGTAAGTCAGAAAATTAATCAATTACCTAAACTCGATGCATACAATTTGAATTTAAGATTACAATATTGCAGGGTGGTCATACATCCTAAGTTCACATCAATAAATCCATCAAAACCATGCCAAGATAGTTATTGAACTGGGCACATTAATAAAATGAAAAATATAACCAAATAAGAAGCCAAGAGAATGGCTCACCTCAGCCTTAGGGAGGGTTGTGATGGATCTAAATATAGTTGAATGCCAGACAAATAGGGAACATAATACTGCACAACAGTCTCGCTCCCATTCAACAGAAGAGGAACACCTGCCCCATATGCACTCCACTCCTTGAAAGATTCCCATAAATCCCCAAGCACAAAATAGAAGTTCTGGTGATGCTGCACTTCACATGTTCTCCATTCTCTAACACTCGTCTATACAACCCACAAACACCACCATTAAAAGAACATGCATATCTTACTAAAAAATAAAGACATTCAACTCATTTTCAATCTAAAGCAAACTCAATAACAGCGAAAATTTTTTTCCCAAAGATTCCTCTAAAATCAAAACCATAACAATTATTACTTGGAAACAAAATTAAACATTTTCAACAATTGTTTCTAGAGTAATAAACTGAATTCTAAACCCTAAACCTTCAGAATTTAAGACCTTCAATCAATAATAACACCTATAAAACAACACATGTCATTAAACAAACAACATAGTAAATCAAATTGAAAAAAAAAGCTAATTAATTGTCCAATGAAGTCGTTTATAATGAAGACCCTGATTAATTATCGATGATTCCGTTCAAAATTAAAAGGTGCCAACAATCATTGGCTTGATTAATTAACTCAAGTCATAACCCTACATTATCCCAATTTAATTAACTAATTAAAACCCTAATCTAATCCATTAAATTAGTCATGTTCTTCACAATTTAAAACCTTAAACAAATATTAAGGCAAATTAGGCCGCAAAATACAAAAAAAAAACCCACACAGCAAATAGCATAAAAACCTAAACTTTATTACAAAAAACCAAAAATCAACAAAAACCCATAAAAGTCTCATTAATTACCTTGGGCAGAAACTGAGCAGGTACAACTGGAGTGGTATACTCCAAGAATCGATCCAAATTCGTTGAGTTGCTCTCGGGCCCAACCCGACCTGAGACAGAACAATTTGACCCGCATTGATCGGATTCCTTCCTCTTCTCAATCTCCACTGTTGAATTCTTCGAGATCGATGGCTTCTGCTGCTGCTGCTGCTGCTGCTTCAGTTGCTGTAATTGTTGTTGTTTTCGGATCCCGGGTGAAACATAGAACCGATTCTCTCCACGGTTTCGAGCAATTGAAACACCACCGGAGCCTGACATTGTATGAAGTTGAAAACAAAAGAAAAAACAAAGAAAGCTTTTGGGGTTTTTATGTTTTAGAAACAAAGTTGAACTAGATATTTATTGCTTGTGTGCTTTTTTTGCTTCAGATTTTAATTTGTGTGTGTGACTATGAAATAGGCAAATCAATATGAGAGAGGGGGGAGAGAGGGACGAGAAGACTCGAGAGATTTTTTTTTTTCTTCTCTCTTTTACGTGTTGGTCTAGGGGTGTCGGATAATAAATTACAGCATGCCTTTTCAAATAGTTTTTTATTTGAAAATATAATAAAATAATTTTTTTTATTTTTTATATCAACATTTCAAAATTTATTTTTTTAAGTTAAAATTATTTTAAAAATATATATAAAAATAACAGTAAAAACTATAACAAACATTTTTTTAATATTCATAAAATCTACTGTTACTAGTACTATCATTTACATCTCAAGTAAAAAGCAAAGTTAAAATAGTAATTTTATTATTATCATTATTATTTTACGTGATGATAAAAGTCATGTGGCCATAGTAATTTCCATTATTTATTGGACTGAATTAGTCAAATTTTAAAAAACTTTCAATTTGAATATCGAACAATTTTTTTACTTTTTTGAGTCCAATTTAACACCTAATCATATATTTTTTTTAATGAAAGGTTGAATTAGAAGACATAGAACTAAAATGTAAAAAACTAGTAAAATAAATAATATCTTAGAATTTTATTTGACAAGTTTTTAGTCCTACACTTCATTCATTTGACAAGTTATTCATTGGATTGGAATAGTTAAATTTTTTAAAACTTTCAATTTGATTATTGAACTTTTTTTTTTTTAACTTTTTTGAGTCCAATTTAGCATCTAATTGTATTTTTTTTGATAAAGGGTTAAATTAAAAGACAGAGAACTAAAATCCAAAATGCGAGTAAAATAAATAATGTCTTAAAAATGATGTTTTAGAATTTTGTTTGATAAGTTTTTAGTCCTAAACTTCATTTCACTCATTTTTCACTCTTTTTTTTTTTTGAGAAGAGAGAAAAAGACTCGTCAGATTCTAGTATATAGAGAGAAATTCGTTGTTGATGATGATTCCAACCATCAAATATAGTCGATTTTAGTGTCAATGTTTTTCATTTCATGAGGGGAGTTTGACGTAAGTGTTTTTTTACTTCTCCTTACCCGAGAAGGTAGATCTGATCGTAGAATCATTTTGACTTCAGGTTAATTTTGGTTTTTTGAATTGTTTTTTTGTGAAAATAAACAGATTCATCAAGGTGTTTATGATGTTTCTGATAAAAAAAAAGGTTAAAAAATGAGTTTTAAATTGAAAAAAACCAAATTCTTGATTTTTCGATGACTAGGGATCGTTGGAATCTGTAGAAAACAGACAATGTGTCGTTTACTGTCTTTGAAAAAAAGAAATGGGGGTGGATTGTCGTCCCATTAAGAAATAATAATAATGTTTTTAGAAAATACTTTACCAATATCTAAATATTATTTTTTGCTCTCAATTTCCCCCCTACTACATGCAAAGCGTCGTAGTGCATACCAATGCACTATTTTGGATGAATTAGTATATTAAATTCTTGGTAAAAAATGTCAAGGATAGACTGTACCCTCTCTCTCTCTCTCTCTATATATATATATATATATATATATTAGTATTAAAGTTCCAAGTTCTGATCCAACAAATAAATTAATGATGAAGACATATTTTCTTAACTACCAAACCAGTTCAAGATTAAATAATTTTTAGATGGTAGGTTTAAATAATTATTTTGATTAAATAATTATCAGAAAACTCCTTCAAGCGCATGTGCCTATTTTCGGGTAAGGATTGTTGAAGATGAATTCGGTCCAAGTGGGAGCCCCTTTTGTTTTATGGTCTGTTTGGTTGTTCTGGAATTTTGTTAGAGAGTCGCTAGGGGAATATCCTCAACCAATAAACCAGAGATTCTGGATGCCAAGTTTTCTGTCTTCTTTCTTTTTAATTTAATAGGAGGATACTAAGATGATCAACTGAAATTAATTAATTATAGTTTTATGGTTAATTTGCTAGGGGAATATCCTTATGTGCCATCTAACAGAAACATGTCTTATATTAAAAATTAAGAATATAAAATGAATCTCTCTTGCCTCTTGCCGTATGTGTAAATAAAAAAATATAAAATTTATAAGTATTTAGGACAGAAAGAGAGAAAAATAGCTTTTAGCAAAACAATTTGAATCAGAATTTATTATAATATATTTATTATTGTTGTTTTCACTTAAACCACTTTAAAGTTCATTTTATAAGCTTTAATTTAACATGCACATCGTGTATTTTTTTTTGGTGAGCGCCATAAGATCATAATGAAGAAAAAGAATCTTATAATTCTAAACCAACTATATCATATATCTCTTAAATTATTTAAAAATTTCTGACATTACAATACCTAAATCATGTCATTTATTCTCTTATTACTTTAATTCAAACCTTTTACTACTAAAATTCTGAATTCATACAATAGAATCTTTTAACTAAAAATTAAGAAATTAAATTGAATATGTATCGGTAATATATAATATCATGTAGATATATTTTAAAATTATTTTATTCTAAATTTTATAAACATATATCAAGGAAGATTACTCTCAAGTAAATCCACCAGCTTCCTAGTCTACAATCATGTAGATTCTTACCAAAACTAGTACTACTGATTACCCGTGCTGCATAATTCTAGTCAACAAACTTGTATTCTTCTATATTTAGCCTACTGTAATTCTCCATTAGAATATACAATCTGTATATATTACACACCAAATCATAACAATAATATAGAGGTGAATTTCCATTGAAACACTCTCTTTGCATCTTTTTTATAGCATCAGAGCACCACCACTCCAATGAGATTACGATCCTCGCATCCGCTATGTCTTCCTCTCAACATCCAAACAACCAACCTCTCCAACCGAAACAACACTAGTTGATCTCAATATCATAGCACAAAATAAGTGAGAAAATAACTCCCTCCACCTACAGTGGCATGCTTAATTCGAAGCTTTTCTCCCTTGATGACACTCCGACATCTACCCTAACAAATACCCATTGGGTTCGATAGGACAGATTAATCCTCAGTGCCATTCTTGCCTCAATCTCCACCACCATCACTCCTCTAATAACTATCGCTAAAACATCCCACGAGTCATGGACAAAATTAAATCACATGTATGCTAGCAGATCTCAAATGAGAGCTATGCAATTCAAGGAAGAAATTACCTTGATTAAAAGGAAAAATTGTTCAATTCTAGAGTATCTTCATGCTGTAAAGGCATTGGCTGACAAGATAACTTTGATAGATCACCCCACATCTGACGATGATCTAAACTTTTACATTCTTAATGGTTTGAGTTTTGATTTCAGGGACATAGCTGCATCAATTCGTGTGAGGGGAAAATCCTTGTCTTTCGAAGAACTCTATGACCTTTTGGTGGGTCATGATAGTTATCTCCGACAACTAGAAACCACCACCCAACAACTTATGGTGATGGCAAACTACACCAATTGCAATACCTCTTTTAGGAGTTCATACCAGAAGGATAATGGCAAGCCTTTTTGGTCCTTACATAATTATAGCCAAAGTAGAGACTCAAGGTCTCAATACAAAACATTGGGCCAACCCAATAATAATGAAAAATGACACCAACCTAAATGTCAATTCTATAATCAAATTGGTCACACGACCAAATTATATCCCCATCTAAAGTCTCATGCCGTCACTGCTAATTGCACATTCACCTCCTGTTAAAGGAAAGAAATTGGTCAACTATTGTAATTAGTAGATTTCTAGTAATTAGCTGAGATTGAGTCAATCACAGCTATTGTGATTTACTTAGAATATATTTTCTATTTACTTAGAATAGAATTTGCAATCTGTATAAAAGCTTGTACATTACAATCTCTTTGACATCAATACAAACTATAGAATTCCATATTCTTTCATGGTATCAGAGTACCATTATTGGTGACTCTGCCCAAACGTCTTCCGCCACCATAAGTAACCAACCAACACAGATCACTAACATGGGTGATAAAAATCATCCGAATCTGAAATCAACATATTCGACCCACTCACCCTACACCATTCAGACTCTCTCGACCTGTGCTCATTTCCAAGCACTTCAAAGGACACAATTATGGTCAATAGAGCCGTTCGATGCGAATTGCTTTGAGTGCTAAAAACAAACTAGGATTCATTGATTGAACCATCAAATCCTCAGCAAGCACTGATGCCAAATCTGATATTTGGTAGAGATGCAACGATATGGTGTTATCATGGATTCTGCAATCACTACATCCCGATATCGCAAGCAATGTGCTTTACTGCACCAGCGCATCCATGATATAGAGTGATTTTAAAGACCGGTTCTTACAAAGCAACGATTCTAGGATTTTTCAAATTCGCCAAGAAATTGCTGAACATTGACAAGGGCACCTTACAATTTCAAAATATTACACCAAACTCAAGGCCCTATGGAATGAATTAGATTCCTATCATGAACCCATCATCTACACTTGCGAGGATTCCAAAACACGTGCCTTAAGAGAAGAGAAGGGGAGAGTTATGCAATTTTTAATGGGTCTTAACAAACCTTATTCAACTGTACGTGGGTCGATTTTGATGATGTTGCCGATCCTCGACACACGCCGCGTTCATGACTTGATCCTCCAACATAAGCAGCAGATGTATATGGCAAACCGTCAGATTGGATCCCATGCTATGCAAACCGGTCGTTATACGACCACCAAGGGTGGCACAAGCTTTAGCAACTCAGTGGCAGCGAAACCCCCTGGTGATGGGGATGACAAGCACGACTTCTACTGAAGGAGGTCTCTGAAGTGTTCTTATTGCGATGAAGACACTCACATAATTAAAAGTTGCTATTATCTCAACGATTTTCATATGGGCCATAAATTGCATGGCAAAAATATGAAGCCCAAAAACAAAAGGCCTGCTGCTTACACTACCAAAAAAGATCCAATTCCAGAACATGACAACAAATCCAACGAAAGCCCAACTTTCACTACCAAAGAATACAATCAATTTTCCACTTGTAAATGCAACAGGTATTGTTACATCCACCTGCAATCTTTCATAGTATAACCCATATTCAAATATATATTGGATAATGGACAGTGGAGCCTCAGATCATATTTAATGTTTTGCACCTACACACAACACGATCAATACTCAACATGATTTTGTTGGTTTACCCCATGGAGGAAAAACAATAATAAAAAATATTGGGTCTATTAAATTGTTTGAAGCCTTAACTCTTGATGGTGTTCTTCATGTACCACAATTCACTATGAACTTATTATCTGTGAGTAAATTGACACGAGGATTGAAGTGTATTGTGATTTTCTTTGATAAGTTTTGTATTGTGCAGGACGTGAACACGAGGAGGATGATTGGCCTGGGTAAGCATTTTAATGGGCTCTACTACCTCAAAGCTACCCAAAATCCATATTTAACATATCATGTTCACCACACCTCCCATCTTTGGCATTAACATCTGAGGCACCCATCCAACGCACCTACTCAATTCCTTTCCAATAAACTTCAGAAATTATATGTGATCTAAATCATGTTTATGATATTTGTCCTTTAGCAAAGCAAACTCGCCTATTTTTTTCTTCATCGACTTCAATGTCATCCAATGCACCTTTTGATTTAATTCATTGTGACATTTAGGGGCCACATAAAATTCACACTCACATTGGTGGATGATATTTTCTAATTATTGTGGATGATTTTACTCGATTTACATGGATCCATCTCTTAAATTTTAAATTGGAGACACAAAGGGTGATAAAATCATTTTTCTCTTGGGTCCAAACCCAATTCAATCTTCCTGTCAAAACCTTGTGTGCTGATAATTGGAGTGAATTTCTATCTCTGCAATCCTTTTTTAGAAACAAAGGCACCCTTTTCCAACACTCATGCCCATATACACCCCAACAAAATGGCATCATTGAGCAGAAACATCGACATCTTTTAAATGTGGGCAGATCACTCCATTTCTAGGCCAACATTCCCTTATGTTTTTTGGGAGAAAGTTTACAAACTACATGCTATCTTATAAATCGCCTCCCTACACCCTTACTTAAACATAAATCACCTTATGAACTCTTACACAATAAATTTCCTGATTATTCTAATTTACGGGTTTTTGGTTGTTTGTGTTATGATACCAATCTTCTTCCCAAACATAAGTTTGATGCACGAGCTCGTTGATATGTCTTATTTGGTTACCCACTTGGTCAAAAGAGTTATCGTCTTTATGATCTTGGTACATAAAAATTTCTTTCCTCTCGAGATGTGGTTTTTTCACAAAAATATATTCCTATTTTCTACATCCCTGTCCGAAAATCAAGATGACATTATTGTCCTACCCACTCCATCCTATGACCCATTATCTCTACCAAAACCCTATCTGGCTCACCATCTCCATCGAGCCCATGATCCCAAGACCCAAGCAACTCTAGACCTCACCATCTCTAATTCGCCAACTACCTCCCCACATCCCTCTCATGTGGCAATAAACAACGCCCCTCATTCATCCCTTGATGCCCCAAAGTCGTCGTCCCCACCCATCACACCACATCTTCCCCTTATTCCCTCCTCACCTTCCATGGACATCCACCCCCCATTTATTCACAAATCCACCCGCCCTACCAAACCCCCTTCCCACTTTAAAGATTACCAAGCTCACCATGCTACCCTACTTGCTTCTAGCGTTCCTTTCCCAATCATGTCTGGCACTCGCTACTCCATCACTCGTTATGTATCTCACTCCAATTTTTCTGAGCATCATAGAATTTTTATCAATAATATCTCTTAATTGGTTGAACCCCGCACCTATGAGGAGGCACAACATAACCCACACTGGGTTAAGGCCATGAATTCTGAAATTATAACTCTGGAGGAAAACAACACTTGGTCTTTAGTTCCATTGTCCGTTGGTCATCGTTCGATTGGATGCAAATGAGTTTTCAAAATTAAATACAATTCTGACGGTTCCATTAAGAGATACAAAGCTGGCTTGGTCACCAAAAGGATTCACCTAATATGAAGGCATTGATTATACTGAGACATTTGCTCATGTTGCTAAGCTTATCACTGTCCGTTGTCTTCTAACTCTTGCATCTGTTCGCAATTAGCTGCTTCATCAGATGGATGTGCACAATGCTTTTCTTCATGGTGACCTTCATGAAGAAGTCTATATGCTTCCACCACCAGGGTATCGATGATAGAGGGAGCACATTGTATGTCATCTTCACAAATCCTTATATGGTCTCAAACAAGTGTCTCGAAGCTGGTTCTGTAAGTTTTAATCTGTTATACAAAATATTGGTTTCTTTCAATCCAAATCAGATTATTCTATGTTTACATAAACACGTGGTCATTATTTCACTATTATATTGTTATATATTGATGATATGATAATCATTGGAAATGATGATAATGCCATACGAGACATTAAACATTTTCTCAGCACCTATTTCAAAATCAAAGACCTTGGACCTTTATAATACTTTCTTGGAGTTGAAATTGTATGGTCCAAGTCTGACATTTCTTTTTGTCAACAGAAGTATACACTAGATATCTTGGAAGATGTAGGCTTACTTGGTGATAAGCCTGAAAAAATTCCTATGGAAGCCAATGTTGCCCTCATGCCTACAGGAAGTGACCCTCTTAAAGATCTTACTCATTATTGAAGACTTATTGGAAGATTAATCTATCTGACAATAACAAGACCAGAAATCACATATGCAGTAAATACGCTTAGTCAGTTTATGCATAAGCCCCAGAAACACCTTTTTGACATAACACGTTAGCTTATTCACTACCTCAAAAGAGCTTCCAATCGAGGGTTATTATTCTCTTTGAATGGGCCACTGCACTTAACTGCATATTGTGATGCGAACTGAACACGATGTCCTTTTACAAGGCGCCCGGTTACTGGATACTGTATCTTTTTTAGCAGGTCACTTATATCATGGAAAAATAAGAAGCAAGTTACTGTCTCAAGGTCATCTGCAGAAGCTGAGTATCGCTCCATGACAACTACCACTTGTGAACTCATTTAGTTGCGATACCTTTTACAGGACCTGCAAGTGGAGCATTACCAATCAGCCATCTTACTTTGTGATAACAAGGTAGCACTCTACATTACAGCCAACCCAATTTATCATGAATGAACCAAGCATATTGAATTGGATTGCCATACTGTTCGTGAGAAAATTCAAAATGGAGAAATCTAAACAGCTCATGTGCAAACAAAATATCAAGTTGCTGATATTTTCACTAAACTGCTGCCTGCACCCTTGTTCCAATCCCATCTTGGCAAGTTGGGTGTAATAGACATTCACACTCCAACTTGAGGGGGACTGTTGAAGGAAAGAAATTGGTCAACTATTATAATTAGTAGATTTCCAGTAATTAGCTGAGATTGAGTCAATCACAACTATTGTGATTGACTTACTTAGAATATATTTTCTATGTACTTAGAATACAATTTGCAATTTGTATAAAGCTTGTACATTACAGTTTATTTGATATCAATACAAACTACAGAATTTCATATTTTTTCAAATGTCACAAACAATAAATGGCTCATGGATTCCGTAGTGTCCCACAACATCACTGATGATCTTAATAATCTATTCATTCATTCATTCATTCAGAATATGATGCTACTAAAATTAACCAAAAAACCTTTCATTCTTAAAGATACATTATGTGTCCCAAATCTTTGCAAAAATCTTATTCTGTGCATCGCTTTACATCACAAAATAATGCACCTATTGAATTTCATTTTTTTTCTTGTAAAGGACGAGATCTCGGGGGAGACTCTAGTAAAAGGTGCATACAAAAATTGTGTTTTTGTCTTCTCGGAATCACTGATGGCATCTTCCCTTTAAATGGTTGCTAACGTGCATGAAAAAACCTTTATCGATGAGTGGCACAAACATCTTGGTCATTTGTCCTAAAACATTGTTCACAATATTGTTCATAATTTTTCACTTTTGGTCACACCAAACAAAGTGTCTTTTTTATGTTCCTCACGTTCAATCAATAAAGCTCATAAACTTCTATTTGGTTTCACTAGTCTCTCAAGCAATGCACCTTTTAAACTCATCTATACAGATATTTGGGATCCCGCTCATTGTGTTGGTCTCGATGGTTCTCATTATTATCTACTTTTTATTGACCATCACACTAAATGCATATGGTTTTATTCTATGGAAACAAAGGTCATGATTGTGACAATTTTCCCATAATTTAAAAAACTAGTAGAAAACCTGTTCCAATGCAAAATTAAAACCATATACTCGGATAATAGGGGTGAACATGTGAGATTAAAATATTTTCTCTCTCAACATGGTATTAGTTATTTTACTACCGCTCCACATATACCTTAATAAAAGGGCATCTCTAAACAACATCATCGTCATCTTGTGAAAACCGGTCTTATATTGCTTCATGATGCCCATTTACCTCTCTCCTATTGGCTACATGCCTTTAAAATGACCATGTATCTTATAAATCGTCAACCCACTTTGTTACTCCAAAATAAATCCCCATACCACATTTTTTTTGGCTAGAAGCCAAATTATCTCAAATTAAGAAAATTTGGCTATCTATGCTATCCTCTTACTAAACCATACAAAAAACATAAGATAGAGCCCAAATCCACTCCCTGCATCTTTCTAGGCTATTCCTTATCTCAAAATGCATACTGGTGCCTTGATCCAAAAACATGTTGTGTCTATACTTCATGATATGTTCTAATTGATGAGGCCCAAAACCCATTAACCAAAGACCATTCCTCTCCAGGTCACCACCCTCCCTTAATTCTCTCTTAGACTCCACACTCACCTCCTGTCCCTATGCCACCCATGATGCTCTCTTCGCCACCAGTGCCCTCGACAGATGTTGCCACCACTGTCACTGCAACTTTAAGTACTCCCTGTATCTCTTTATTTGTTGATTTATCTTGTCCATTAAATTTGGGTTCCCATGCTGCACCTTCAGGGCCTTCACACCCTACTTCTCTTGTTTTATTACCCAATCAGAATTTTACCATCATCCCATCTTCAGACCTAGGTAATAGTTCAACATATTATTTGGACCCTCCTCCCCATCATCCCATACAACCTCAACACCATTCCACCTTTAGAACCTACAATATGACCACTCAGTCCATTAACCAAATCTACAAGCCTAAATAATTGCATTCTGTCACCAAACATCCCTCACCTGAGACCATTTAACCCACATGTGTGAGTTAAGCTATTTCTAAACCTTACTAGCGTGAGGCCATATCTCATGAGCTCACTACCCTTATAAGACATAAGACCTGTGAATTAGTTGTAAATGGGTTTTAAGGGTGAAACGCAAAACTGATAGCTCATTAGATAGGTTTAATGCTAGACTTATAGCTAGAGGCTACCACCAATAGCTAATAATTGATTACAAGGAGACCTTTAGTCCTGTCATTAAACTAGTTATAATTAGAATTTTTTTTGTCAATTGATGTGATGAATGGATAAGATTTTTGTCAAATGGACATGAACAATGCTTTTCTACATGGGAAACTTAGTGAGATAATTTAAATGTTGCAACCACCGGGCTTTAAGGATTTATCTAAACCTGACCATGTCTATAAACACAACAAAGCTATTTATGGTTTTAAACAAGCCCCTCGGGTATGGTATTTAGCTCTAAAAACTACTCTGCTTCAATTTAATTTTGCCAATTCAAAAGTAAATTCCTCTTTGTTTGTTTATACTCATGATAACAATATATGCTACTCTCTAATATATATGGATGACCTTATTATCATTGGTAATATCTCACAATTTGTGTGCTCCATTATTGACCAACTTGGCTGGAAATTTTCATTGAAAGATACGAGTACATTACATTATTTCTTAGGAGTTGAAGTCCTACTCACTCAGGATAACATCTTCTTATCCTAGCATAAGTGCATTCATGATTTATTGCATAATACAAAGATGACTGGTGCTAAAGAAATCTGTACTCCTCTTTCTACAAGCCTGCTTCTCAAGCTCCATGATAATACTGCTTCATTTGATGTCATTGAATACAGAATGGTTTTGGGAAGCCTTCAATACCTCTCCCTCACTTAGCTAGACATGTCATTCGTCATGAATAAGTTGTCCTAATTCATGCATAAACCAACTCAAACCCACTGAACAATAACCAAGAGAATGCTGTGCCACCTAAAGCAAACCATATTTCATGGTCTTAAGGTAACTCGCAGGATATATCCTAGCCTCACCATTTTTTTCTATGTTGACTGGGCAAGCAACCTTGATGATTAAACCTCCACTTCAGCTTACATCAACTTCCTAGGTTCCAATCTAATCTCATGAAGCTCAAAGAAACAACATGCTGTGGCACAGTCATCAACTGAAGCTAAGTATATGGTCCTTGCTACTACAACCTCTGAAACTATATGGATACATTCCCTTCTCCAAGAACTACACTTCAAGTTCCACTCACATCCATTACTGATGTATGGTAATCTTAAAGCTACACACCTGAGTTTCAATCCTAATCTTGTTCAACATTCAAGGATGAAACATATCTAAGTTGATCTCCATTTTGTTCGCAATTTGGTTCAAAGAGGCACTCTTCAAGTTAAACATGTACACACTTAAGACTAGATGACAAATTGATTGACAAAGCCTTTTTCCCGGCAATGAATAAAACTACTCAAAGGCAAAATTACCTTTGTTGATAGCAGCTCAATTTTGAGGGGGTGTATCGAGGCAGATTACTCTCAAGCAAATCCACAAGATTCTTAGCCTACAATCATGCAAATTCTTACCAAAACCAGTATTCCTAATTATACCATAATATGAGTTGCATATTTTTAGCCAACAAACTTGTATTCTTCTATATTTAGCCTATTGTAATTCCTCAATTGGAGTATAAAATCTGTATATATTAGACACCAAATCATAGCAATAATATTAAGGTGAATTTGCTTTGAAACACTCTCTCCACATCTTCTTTAAAACATACACTTAGTTTTAAATTAAGCCATATTTTTAATAAAATTACAATGTTAGTTGTTGAGGGGCACGCATGATGGGTCCGCCTCCTGAGATATGTGTGAATATGGGTTTTAGATATAATCATAAAATTATGATTATAAGGTTCATGAGTCGTTACCTAGTATTTAAGGTTACTAAGAAACTCATGGTCTGCGAGAGTTTGAGTAAATGATTGTTGTGCAAGGAAAAAACGCATCACCCCTAGTGCACCATACCCGAGATAAGCTACATTGTTGCTTGATTGTTTTTCTAGGTCAAGTTTCTATTTGTTGGTCTTGTCTAAGGTTCAAGACAAATCTTCCCTTCGTGAGGAAGTCTCTATCTTATCGGATTAAATCCTAACCGTTCTAAAGTTTTAAATTTTAGCATCGCATTTACTTTGTACTTTATATCTTTAATAAATGAGGGCATACTTTACAATGTAATTTTATACCCCAAGTATTAAAGTATACATCTGAATCCTAACACTACATATATTAATTAAACAAAATAATTGTTGAAGGATTTTTGATATTTTGACCAAACCCTAATGAATAATAATAAACTGATTTCGATATCTATTTTTGTATTTTTTAAAACATGATAAAAATGTGATTTTTTATCTTTTAGAAAATATGCATGAAAAACCTTCTAAGATTTGGTCATATACACGAAAACAAAATATTTTTTTTTGTTTTTTGAAAGAGGAAATTAATTTATTATTTTTTTATTTTTTAAAGAAAATTTTGGGAGAAAACCGAGTATTTTAATACCGGATCTGTATTTTATAGTGTAAATATACAACCCGATATTATGCAAAATTATTGGAAAAACATGTGAGGAACCCATAAATATTTTTAAAATGCCTTTAGAAAAATTTGAAGTTTTTTTTAATATTTTAATATTATTTTATTATATATATTGGGCTGGACTCAACTCAGCCATCTAGGCTGAACCCAATCGGGTCAGGTTGGGCTGACAAGTGGCCCAACAGACCTGAACGAGATTTTTTGGGGCCTAGGTTAGGCCGACACGAGTCTATCCCAGGCCCGAGCCAACGACCATGTTAATTAACTTTGCTGTTGCATGCAGAATGAATTCTGCATACAACAACTGCAAAAGCAGGGGGGAAGAAGAAGAAAGTTACCTGAGTTAGGGGGTGTTGCTAGCTATGCATGGTGGTGGAGGTTGGCATTTGTTAGAGGAGGAGCTGGCAGTCATGATGGTGCAAAAGTGGCGGTGGTTGGAGAAAATGACGGAGAGAAAGAAGAGGTTGACTGGTGAGAATAATTAGGGATGAGGGTTGATTTGTTTACCATCTTTGGGCTCTCATTTCTTCCTCTTCAAGGCATGGAATCCACTTCTATTTATAGGGGGTGAAAGAAAGATATTTTATCTTTATTGGTGCCAAATCTTGACTCTTGATTCGAACCAGAAGGATCCCAACCATAAGTTCAAAGTTGCCATCATGAACTATCAAATTTTGACAACTCAAAACTGTTTGAGTTGACCTCTTTAAGGCAGCACCATCGTGTCTGTGGTGTCAATCAGTCAGGGAGGACCATACTAGAGTGTAGTCAAATGTCAGGCTATCATTTTGGTATATGTTTTGTCAAATTTGGTAAAGAGACGAAGTATTAAATGCCTATGAAAAGTAGCCTTCTGGACAGTTTTTTCAAGCAAAATGAAGAAGAAGATGAACAGTAACCAAAACGGCGTTGTTTTGGTAAAGTTCAATTTAGTCCATTGATTTATGATTTCTCTCAATTACACCACTGATTTACTTCAGACTTTCAATTTTATGCAATTTTGCCCTTACCGAACTTTAATGTCACCTTGGATTTTAGCATCCTTTTCATTTTGATTCTTGGTCTTTGATTTATGCAATTTGACTCTCAATCGACTATTAAACTTTCAATTCTCTTTAATTTCACCCCTGATTTCAACCAATTGGGCCCCTAGGGTTCGATGCCTTTTGCTAAAAAGTTATTAGCTGTGAATTTCTTTAATTTAGCCTTTAATTGACCCCAAATTTCTAATTTCTTGTGATTTTACCCCTGATTTCAACCAATTGACTTTATAAAAATTAAATTTGATATTTTAAAATTCCAATCTTCACAATTAAGCCCAAATTGAGCTCCCAAACTTAAATTTTCACCAATTAAGCTCCTAATAAAATTAATTTGACCTATTTAAAGTATAACTAAGTCCTTGCACCTCATTAAATTCTTCAATTGGACCCAAATTAATTCTTAAACATAATTGAACTTTTAATTTAGCCCATGATTAAATCAAATTGGCATATTAAAAATTGAATTATATCCTTAGGTTTAATTTTTATACAAATTCATCCAATAATGATTTAATTTTACATTTGAATCTGCATTGTCTCTCCAATTTTGAGTACAATAAAGTACAATTAGGCTCCCAATTCTATTTAAAATTGCAATTTGATTTTTTGTATTTATAAAATCCTCCTTAACCCGCTTTTGCCACATTGTCGGTCTTTTAGCTATTATTTTTTTTTTATGGGGAAGTAAAAAAGATAAAATTTAAGGAATAATGAGTAATACAACTTAATTTATATTATTTATTTCTCGTGCTTCACACAGTTTTTCTGCTTCAAGCACCAACACGTGTATCTTTGTACTTTGTACATGTTCAATGGTGCATGAATCACCATGAAAACCATCACAACATGACAAGAACTCGTTAGGTAAGTTTAAAACATCAATAAAATCCTCAAATTTCACATCATAATGATATTTTGCTTAAAATACTCACTTTCTTAGCCCTTCACATAATAATCGTGCACTTATTTAGTGTTATAAGTGATGTTAAGAACACCATCTAATCTATAAGTACCACCTCTGCTTCTCACATTATCTTCAATTTATTTTTTCTCTTTATTGGCTCATTTTCAAAGTCCAGGTGAATAATGGGTGTCATCACTTGTGAAAAAGAGATAGCTTTATCAATCCCTCCAGCCAAAATA
>Ga0307517_10004881_pt1 | contig 20434 bp, 21 predicted proteins | sample 23_EM_MG_FD_194515 | JGI IMG/M metagenome (GOLD analysis project Ga0307517, IMG submission 194515) | Populus trichocarpa ectomycorrhiza microbial communities from riparian zone in the Pacific Northwest, United States - 23_EM | ecosystem: Host-associated > Plants > Roots > Unclassified | place...
CGACCTGCCGCTGTCGGAGATTGCGATATCGGCCGGGTTCGCCAATCAAAGCCACTTCACGCGGGTGTTTTCGGCCGCGGTCGGCGTCAGCCCGGCGGCGTGGCGCCGCGAAACGCAGGGCGCACCGGAAAGCGAAACCTGACGGTTTTGGTTTGACACGTTTTCCAACGCTTTGCCGGATCAGCGGCGTCTTGTCTGCGAGATCGCGTAGGCAGCGCAGCGCGCCGCAAACATCGCGTCCGGCGGACGAGCTATGCCTTCGGCAAGATTGGCCGGATTGAAGACGGCTTCGTCGCACGCCTCGTTTGCTTCGATGCCGGTGACCACGATCGTTCCCAGTCGCAAAGCGTCGCGCGCATCCTCGTCGGGCCATCGGATGGTGACATCCATGACGGGGTCGCCGGGACGGTCGAGCAGCGCCATCACGCTGAACCTGATATCGCGGGCCGCGATCCGGGAATCGAGGTCGTCGTGCAGGAGGTCGGGAGGCTTTGCCGTGGCCTCGTTCGCGGCCTGCCTGCCTTCTTCGCCGACCGGCATGACCTTGAACTTGATGAACCGTGTCTCGCCTTTTGAATTCGTCGCGGGAAATGCGTGCACCCCCCAATAGGTCGTGCCGGCGAAGCTTGCGGGCAACGGATGCGCGGCGATGTAGTCCGCCTGATGCAGCGTTTCGGGATTGCCGGCTGAGAATGCCTCGACCTTCTCCCGGTCTGGCTTGCCGTCCGGTCCCGGAATGCGTGCGCTAAGGAAAGCCAGCATCTGATCGAGCGTGCTGGCAAAATGAAGCGGGGCGCTTTGCGTGAAAAGCTCCGAGCGCTGACCGTCGCTGCCGAGCCGGAAGCTGAAGCCGCGCAACGAGAGGTTTGTGTTCGCCGCCGTCGGATAACCGCCGTCCAAAGAGAAGCGCGCCAGCACGCGCGATGGCTTGGTGAAGCTGAGGGATTTCGTGATCTCCCGGGCCTGATCGGAGGGGGCATAGGTACCCCGAACGCATCGGCTCCAGGCGAAGCTGGCGCGAGTCCCTGGCCGCCGGCCGGCTACCGCCTTCAGGGCGTCGATAATGGATGCGGGTGTGGCAACACCGCTGGGAAACCTGGGCAGGACGGAACCTTGGCTTCGAACGTTGGGGCTTTGCTTTTGGGGTAGTGCAAGCCAAACGTCTTTCCCGAAGCGACCATGTCTTGTCCGATTCAGCGACGAAACTGCCTGCCCGCGGGGAACGTGCCCGGTTGGACTTTGCAGCGAGATTTCAGCTTCTAACTTGTCAAGATCAGCGCCCGCGAGCGGAGCAAGGTCAAGAAGCCATCCGGTAAGTCCCGCCGATCACCGGATCGCCGTCGGTCGCCACGATACCGCGTGACACCAGATCTTCCAGATGCGCCAGCACGGAATAGCCGGCTGCTCCCGTCAGCCGCGGATCGAGGCCGATATAGATCGCGCGCACCATGGTCGGGATGTCGGCCTCGCCCTTGGCAAGGCGATGCAGGATCGAGGCTTCGCGCGCGCGGCGGTGCCGGGTCAGGAAACGGACGTAGCGCGGGCCTTCCGGAATTTCCGGTCCATGGCCCGAGAAATACAGATCCTCGGGCCGCGCCTCGAGCCGCGCCAGCGAATCCATGTAGTCGATCATCGATCCATCCGGCGGGGCCACGATCGAGGTCGACCAGCCCATCACGTGGTCGCCGACGAAATTGATTTTTCGCTCGCCCCATGCGAACGCCAGATGATTGGCGGTGTGCCCCGGGGTCGCCACCGCTTCCAGCGCCCAGCCTGATCCTTCGATGGTGTCGCCGTTCTTGACCTCGATGTCCGGCCGGAAGTCGCGGTCGGCGCCCGATTCCGGATTGTGCTTCTCGCTCTCGAAGCGCGGCCGTGAGGCGCGATGCGGTCCCTCGGCATAGACAGGCGCGCCGGTGGCGGCCTTGATCCGCGCGGTATTGGGCGAATGGTCGTTGTGGGTATGGGTGACCAGGATATGCGTCACCGTCTCGCCGCGCACGGCATCCAGCAGCGCCCTGGCGTGCGCCTCGTTATCCGGGCCGGGATCGATGATCGCGACCTTGCCCTTGCCCACGATGTAGCTGACCGTGCCGGTGAACGTGAAGGGGCTCGGGTTGTTGCAGAGAACCCGCCGCACACCGGGCCGGACTTCGTCGACGACGCCCGGCTTAAGCGAGAAGTCACGGTTGAACGGGATGTCGTCGTTTTCGTTTTCGGCCATGGAATTTTTCTGCCGTCATTCCGGGATGGCCCGCAGAGCCAGACCCGGAATCCTGAAGTAAGCGGAAAAGAATACGGCGCGAGATTCCGGGTTCGATGCTTCGCATCGCCCCGGAATGACGAGCAAGAAGTTTAAGAAAACGCCTGAATGCCTGTGATTGCGCGGCCCAAAATCAGGGCGTGGACGTCGTGGGCGCCTTCATAGGTGTTCACGGTTTCCAGATTCGAAGAATGGCGCATCACGTGATATTCGATCTGGATGCCGTTGCCGCCGTGCATGTCGCGCGCGACGCGGGCGATGTCGAGCGCCTTGCCGCAATTGTTGCGCTTCATGATGGAGATCATCTCCGGCGCCATCTTGCCTTCGTCCATCAGGCGGCCGACGCGCAGCGAGCCCTGCAGGCCCAGTGCGATCTCGGTCTGCATGTCGGCGAGTTTCTTCTGCACCAATTGGGTTGCCGCCAGCGGCCGGCCAAATTGCTTGCGGTCGAGCGTGTATTGCCGCGCGCGATGCATGCAGTCCTCGGCGGCGCCCAGCACGCCCCAGGAAATGCCGTAGCGGGCGCGGTTGAGGCAGCCGAACGGCCCCTTCAGGCCGGACACGTTGGGCAGCAATGCGCTCTCCGGCACCACCACGCCATCCATCACGATCTCGCCGGTGATCGACGCGCGCAGGCTGAGCTTGCCGCCGATCTTCGGCGCCGACAGGCCCTTCATGCCCTTTTCCAGGATGAAGCCGCGGATCTGGTTGTCATGCGCGGCCGACTTCGCCCAGACGACAAAGACGTCCGCGATCGGCGCGTTGGAAATCCACATCTTGCTGCCGGTCAGCCGGTAACCGTCGGATACCTTCTCGGCGCGGGTCTTCATGCCGCCAGGATCGGATCCGGCATCGGGTTCGGTCAGGCCGAAACAGCCGACCCATTCGCCGGTCGCCAGCTTCGGCAGATATTTCTTGCGCTGGTTGTCGTCGCCATAGGCGTAGATCGGGTACATCACCAGCGAGGACTGCACCGAGTTCATCGAGCGATAGCCGGAATCGACGCGCTCGATCTCGCGCGCCACCAGGCCATAGGCCACATAGCTCGCATTGGCGCAGCCATATTCCTCAGGCAGCGTGATGCCGATCAGGCCGAGTTCGCCCATCTCGTTGAATATCTCGCGATCGGTCTTTTCCTCGAGATAGGCTTTGGTCACGCGCGGCAGCAACTTGTCCTGCGCATAGGCGCGCGCGGTGTCGCGGATCATGCGCTCGTCTTCGGTGAGCTGCTCGTCGAGCAGGAACGGATCGTCCCACAGGAAACTAGCGGAGGTCGGTTTGTCCTTGGACTGAGGGCGCACGCTCATGAAAATCCCTTTCGCATCACTGTCCCTATTGGAATTGGCGGCCAAATTAATGCGCTATCGTCCGAAGCGCAATTGAATTGGGGCATTCACGTCATTCCGGGATGCGCGAAGCGCAGACCCGGAATCTCGAGATTCCCCGATGTGCAACCGCACATCTGAGGTTCGCATCTTCGCATCGCCCCGGAATGACGACTGCATTTATCCCTCGAGCCGTTCGTTGGAGACGATCTCGATCCCGAAACCGGACAGTCCCTTGTAATCGTGCACTGAGGACGTCAGATGCCGGATCGAGGTGATGCCGAGGTCGCGCAGGATTTGTGCGCCGACGCCGACTTCACGCCATTGCCGGTTACGATCGGCCTCCGCCGATTTCTGTTCCCCGACAGGTTCGACCGGAACGCCGGCGGCGCCATCGCGCAAGTAAACCAGCACACCGCGGCCGGCCTTCTGGAAGTGGTTCAGCACCACCTGCATGCGCGCCTGGCCGGTGAAGAGGTCTTTAACGATGTTGGGCTTGTGCAGCCGCGTCAGCACGTTCTTGCCGTCGCCGATGCCGTTATAGACGAAGGCGGCGTGCGCGATCTCATCAAACGGCGAACGGTAGGCATAGCCCTGCAGCGGGCCGATCGGGCTATCGGTCGTAAAGGTCGCGACGCGCTCGATCAGTTTCTCGCGCGCCTGGCGGTAAGCGATCATGTCAGCGATCGTGACGTGCTTGAGCTTGTGGGTGGCGGCGAAGCGGGAGACCTGTTCGCCCTTCATCACGGTGCCGTCGTCGTTCATCAACTCGGAGATGACGCCGACCGGCGGCAGGCCCGAGAGCTTGCAGAGATCGACCGCGGCCTCGGTATGGCCCGAACGCAGCAGCACGCCGCCGTCGCGAGCGATCAGCGGAAAGATATGGCCGGGCCGGGCAAAATCATTGGCGCCGGCATTCGGGTTGGCCAGCGCCCGGCAGCAGGAGGCGCGCTCGTCCGCCGAAATGCCGGTGCCGCCATCGGGCTTGTAATCGATCGAGACCGTGAAGGCGGTGGTGTGGTTGGAATCATTGTGCGCCACCATCGGATCGAGCCGCAGCCGGCGGGCGTCGTCCTGGGTGATCGGCGCGCAGACGATGCCTGAGGTGTGGCGGATGATGAATGCCATCTTCTCGGCGGTGCAGAGCGAGGCCGCGACGATCAAATCGCCCTCACCCTCCCGGTCGTCGTCATCGGTGACGACGACGAGTTCGCCATTGGCAAAGGCTTGCAGAACTTCCTGGATCGTATCGGCCATTTTTCTCGGATCTCGCTTTGTACAGGGAGTGCATTAGCCGGACTCATGGGCCCGCGCCAGCGTCAATACGCAGGGCAGGATCACGCAGACAGGCATACCAGGATAGGCTAGCCCCCGGTGCCCGGGCGCCACCGAGAGGGCGATCCCGGCCTTACGGCAGCACTTCCTTGCGTTCGGCGAGCAGCGCATCCATTTCGGCGCGCTTGTCTTCCAGCAGGTCGGCGGCGGCGGCCTCGATCACGGTGTAGAGTTCGTGGGCGTCGCTGAGCCGGGTCACGGTGACGTAATCGGCGCCGGCGGCGTAGAGATCGTTGACGTCGCGCAGCATATCCGCTGTCGCAACGATCTTGGCGGTCGGGTTGAGGGTGCGGACGTGCCGGACCAGTTTCTCGTTGTTGGCGCCTTTCAGCAGCGAGTCCGGCACGCTCAGGATGATCAGCTCCGACTTGCCGACACCGGCATGCAGCAGCGTATCGACATTGCTGACATCGCCATAGACCACGTGCAGGCCGCGATCGGCCAGCGTCCGGAACACGTTGGGATTGAAATCGATCACGGTGATCTGCTCGAGCACGATCGGATTCTGCCGTTCGATTTCGGCCAGCAGCGCGCTCGCCGCACGGAAGAAGCCGAGAATGACGATGCGGCGGGCTTCGCCGTGGCCGCCCTCATGGCCGGCATCGCGATCATGGCTGTGATCGAGATCGCGCAGCCCGATCTTCTTCATCGGACCGATCAGGCCTCGCGTGATCTCATCGCTCTTGCCCATCACGAAGGTGCTGATCACGGCCAGAACCACGAAGGCGAACGAGGCCGCACTGGAGGTTTCGGCACTGATATGCTTGGCGGCGACGCCGGTCTGGATCACGACCAGCGAAAACTCGGAAATCTGCGCCAGATTGATCGCCGGCAACAGGCTGGCGCGCAGCCCTTGCTTCATCAGATAGAGCGGAACGAACGTCGTGACGACGCGACTGACCACCGTGAACATCGCGATCATCAGCGCCAGCCCGATCACCGACAGGCCCGGAATCGGAATGGTCATGCCCAGTGCGACAAAGAACAGCGTGATGAAGAAATCGCGCAGCGTCGTCACCTTGGCGGTGACGTCGAGCGCATAGGGGAAGGTCGAGAGCGAGACGCCCGCAACCAGCGAGCCCATCTCGCGCGACAGATGCAGCTTCTCGGCGATTTCACCGATCAGGAAACACCAGGCCAGCGCACCCAGCAGGATCAGCTCCGGGCGGCGGGCGATCTGGTGGAACAGCCGCGGCAGCACGTAGCGGCTCAGCACCAACGCGGTCGCGACCAGCACGCCGACCCGGCCGATCGAGATCAGGATCACGCTGATCTGCAGATTGTCGAGGCTCGGCTGCACGGCGAGGAACAGGATCGCGAAGATATCCTGCAGCACCAGCACGCCGAGCGTGATGCGACCGGGCAGCGTGTCGAGCTCACGCTTCTCGTACAGCACCTTGACGATGATGACCGTCGAGGAAAGCGCGCAGGCGATGCACAGATACAGCGCGTCGAAGTGGCCCGCGCCCATCGACAGCCCGATGACCCAAAAGAACAGGATCCCGAGCAGGCAGCCGCCGACTAATTGCCCGCCGGCGGCGAACAGGATGACCTTGCCGGCGCGCACGATCTTTTTCAGGTCGATTTCCAGCCCGATCATGAACAGCATGAAGATCAGGCCGAGCTCGGAGATGACGTGGATCGATTCCTGCGACTTGACCCAGCCCATGCCGAATGGACCAATGAAAAACCCGGCGATAAGGTAGGCTAGGATCAGCGGCTGCCGGGTAAAATGGGCCAGCAGGCCGAGCACCCAGGCGAACAGGATGCATAAAGTGATATCCCCAATAAGCTCGTGCATATTTCCGGACTTTCGCTTCCCGCAACCTAGAGACCCGGCCGCAATGGTCAAACGAGCAATGTGTCACATCCGCCTAATAAGTCTCTTTCTAGCGATTCTTGCCTGCCTGTCGATCCTTTCCGCACCGGGCGCTCGGGCGCAGGCGGCAGGCTCCATCGAACAGAATTTCGCCGGTTCCCTGACCGCCGTACCGGCGGAGAGCCTTGCTGTATCGGGCGCGTTTTACGTGCCGGTTTATTCGAGCGTGTCGATGAGCCAGGGCAAGCTGCGGGCGGATTTTTCGGTCACGCTCAGCGTCCATAACGCCTCGGAGACCCGCCCGCTGGTACTGAAGCGGATCGCCTATTTCGACACTGCGGGGAAGCTGGTGGAAAGTTACGTCAAGGCGCCGATCGCGCTGAAGCCGTTCTCGACGGTGGAGATCTTCATCGCCGCAACCGATGTGCGCGGTGGGACGGGAGCCAATTTCGTGGTCGATTGGGCGGCCACTACCGAAATCGCCGAGCCCGCGGTCGAGGCGCTGATGGTCGGCAGTGTCGGCAGCGGACATTATGCCTTCGTCACCCAGGGGCGGCCGATCAAGCTCATCGGCAAGAACTAATACCAGGAATACCGGAGGGCCGCGCCAGCGGCCCTCTCAACAAAGAACAAACAAGAACAAACAAGGGAGTGAACATCCATGTCCACCGCAGCACGATTCGATTTCGCACCATTGCTGCCGGCCGGGTTGCCGGCACCGGCGGCGCGGTGGACGGGCCTCGCCAAATACAGCTTCGTCGGCGGCAACAACGATCCCGACCATGTCCCGGTCGATGAGCTGATCGAAGCGGTCAGCGCCGTGCTCAGGCGCGAGGGCAAGACGCTGGCGACCTACGGCCTCGCCCACGGCCCGCAAGGTTATCGCCCGCTGCGCGAATTCCTCAGTAAAAAGCTCAAGCGCGACGCCGGCATCGGCTGCACGCCTGACGACATCATGATCGTTTCGGGTTCGCTGCAGGCGCTCGACCTCGTCAACGCAACGCTGCTGGCGCGCGGCGATACCGTGCTGATCGAACAGGAGACCTATCAGGGCTCGCTGAACCGGCTGACGCGGCTCGGCGTCAAGGCGGTCGGCATTCCCCTCGACGACGAGGGCATGCGGATGGATGCGCTGGCGGCGGCGCTGGCCGACCACAAAAGCCGCGGCATCACGCCGAAATACATCTACACCATCCCGACCGTGCAGAACCCGACCGGATCAATCCTGCCGGAGGCGCGGCGCGCCGAGATGATAAAACTGTCGCAGGAATACGGCGTGCCGATCTTCGAGGACGATTGCTATGCTGATTTGATCTGGGACGGCCAGCGCCCGCCCGCGATCTACGCCATGAGCCCGCAGGGCGGCGTCATCCATATCGGCTCGTTCTCGAAATCGATCGCCCCGGCGCTGCGGGTCGGCTTCATCGTTGCCCCCTGGGAGATGACGTCGCGGATGCTGGCGCTGAAGACCGATGCCGGAAGCGGCGCGCTGGAGCAGATGGTGCTGGCGGAATATTGCGCGCCGCATTTCGAGACCCATGTGCCGAAACTGACGCGTGGCCTGCGCGCCAAGCTCGACACGCTCATGGAAGCGCTCAACGAGCAGTTCGGCACCGCGGCGGAATTCGAGGACCCCAAAGGAGGAATCTTCCTGTGGGTCAAACTCCCCGACAATGTCGACACGCTGAAACTGTACCAGGCGGCGCTGGCCGCCGGCGTCTCCATCAACCCCGGGCCGGAATGGTCGACCGACAAGGCCTATGCCGGCAGCCGGTTGCGGCTGTGCTTCGCCAGCCCTTCCCATGAGCAGATCCGCGAAGGCGTCGCCGTGCTCGCGGAAGTCTGCCGCAAGGAATTCGGCGTGCCGGAGAGAAGTGCCAACGTGGAGAAGCATGCGCGGACTTAAGGTGCGCGAGGGCGCACCTGGGGTGCGCGAGAGCACACCTGGGATGCGCGAGAGCGCACCTGGGATGACCGGCGCCGCCTCCCAGCATCGCCTCGGCATTGCGCTCGTCGTTGCGGCCGCGATCGCATGGAGTACGGCGCCGTTCTTCACGCGGCTGCTCGCCTATGATTCCTGGACCATCCTGTTCTGGCGGGGGTTGTTCGGCGGCGGCCTGATCGCGGCCATGATGGTGGCGCTGCAAGGCCGCGCCGGCCTGCAGGAACTGACCCGGATGGGGAAAAGCGGCTGGCTGGTCGCGTCGTTTTCGACAGCGGCCATGCTCGCCTTCATCCCTGCGCTGCAGCTGACCAGCGTATCCAACGTCGCCATCATCATCGCGACGGGTCCCTTCCTCGCCGCCGCCCTCGCCTGGATATGGCTTGGCGAAATCCCGCGACTGCGAACCATGCTGGCGAGTGTCGTTGCGCTCTGCGGCGTCGCAATCATCCTCGGCAGCGCGCGCACCGGTTCCGATATCCGCGGCATCGCGCTCGCGATCTTCATGGCGCTGGCGATCGCCGCGATGACGGTCATGGTGCGGCGGCACAAGGATACGTCGATGGTGGCCGCCGCCGCGATCTCGAACATCCTCGGCAGCGTCGTCAGCATTCCCTTCGCTGAGGGCATCGTCAGCGTCACCGGAATGGACCTGTTCATTCTGGCGATGTTCGGATTCTTCCAGGTCGCCATTGGCCTGACGCTGTTTTTCCTCGGCTCGCGCCTGCTGCCATCCGGTCAGGCCGCCCTGATCTCGACGCTGGAGACGCCGCTGATGCCGTTTTGGGTGTGGCTGGCGTTCGCCGAAGTCCCCGCGCTCCGGGTCTTCATCGGCGGCGCCCTTGTCATGGGCGCCGTTATCGCCGACATCATCGGCGATAACAGGGAGCAACGACGGTCAGCCTGATCTGACCGCCCCACTTGTCTGACGCGTTTTCTTGACGCGAACCGGTATCCACTTCGCTGGAAAACGCTCTGGCCGCCGCTCTACCTCGGCGTGGCGACGATCTCGACCCAGTTCGGATTCTTGCCCATCGGATATTCCTTCAGCTTGGTGAGCTTGCCGGTCGCCTTGTCGATCGCATAACTCGTCATGCTGTTGGACAATTGCCCGACGGACAGGAGATAGCGGCCGGTCGGATCGATGTTGAAGCCCCGCGGCTGCTTTTCGGTCGGATAGGAATCGATCGGGGTCAGCATTCCCGTCCTGAGATCGACCTTGAACGCCGCGAGCGTGCTGGTGGTGCGTTCGGAGGCGTAGAGGAATTTGCCGTCCGGCGTGAGGTGGATATCGGCTGCCCAAGGCTTGCCCTCGAACCCCTTGGGCAACGCCGTCGCTACCTGGATTTCCTTGTTCATAATGCCGATCTTGGTGTCCCACGGGAAGACGTAGATCGAGGCGTCCAGCTCATTGAGCAGATAGACGAACTTTGCGCTCGGCGAGAACACGAGGTGACGCGGGCCTGCCTTGGCCTTGACGCTGACGCTCGGCGGATCGTTGGGTGTCAGCTTGCCGGTTTTGGCGTCGAGCTTTTCCTGATACACGAGGTCGCCGCCGAGGCTGGTATGAAGCACGAAGCGGTTCGATGGATCGGCCACGATGCAATGCGCGTTCGGCTGGGTCGTCATGATCTGCGATGCCGGCTGCGCGACGCCGTCGGGCCCGATCGCATTGACCGTGACCTTGTTGCCGCCATAGGAGGCGCTGAACAGAAACTTTCCGCTGCGGTCGGTGGCGATATACGCCATCGAATCGGCCAACGGACCGGGCCCCAACGGCTTCAGTTTGCCGGTCTTGGCGTCGATCGCGAAGCTCACCACCGAATAAGGCTCGTTGCGCAAGCCGGCAAAGAGACGCTTCTTGTCGGGACTGACCGCCAGCGGCAGTGAGCCTCCGCGTTTGTCAGGGCCCGGCACCGCCGTGGTTTCGACCGGTGTCAGGTCGCCGTTCGGCTTGAGCTCCAAAACGCTGACATCCTGGCTGTCGGCATTTCCGACATACACAAACGTCGCAGCGTCAGCAGATGACATGAAAACCCCAGCTTCCAGCAAAATCGCCGCGCTGAATATCGCTTTAAGACTCGCTCGTGCTCGCACGTTGCCTCCTCTTTTTTGGTTGATTGAAAATCGGTCGCCGAAATGATGGACGAAGCACCCTATCGCACCGCGAACGGCGCCTGATAGGGCCGGCCGAACGGTACGCCATTGATCACGGTTTGCACCGGTTTTAGCAAGAGCTTGCCCTCGGCTTGTTGTTGCGGGTGTCGACGAACGAGACCTGCGCCTGCACCAGCTCCATGATCGCGATATCGCCGGGCGCGCCGTCCGGAAGCGTGCCGATCTTCGGCGTGCGGTTGATGATCCTGGCCGGCGCGGAGGGTGCCATTGCCACCACCGGCTCCACCGTGAATCGAGCGGGATGAACTTGCTCATGACGTTCGGCAAGTAGGATATTGGTACAGACGCCGCCGATGTTCGACGCACCGGAATAGGCACGGGTCAGCATGTCGCCCGGCCGCAGCAGATCGTATCGCTTCGCTCCACCGTCCTACGAAACCAGCCAAAAGTAGAACGACGACGCAGCGCACGCATCTGAACAGGCGTTCAGAATTCTCTTCAAGTTCCGCCGGAACGTTCGCTGCGATGTGGTGTTTTATCCTCGCTCAATTGAGGAGGATTGGAATGAAGAAGCTTGGATACGTTATCGCCGCGCTCGGCGCGCTCATCGTTGCGGCGCCGTCGATTGCGAGCGCCGAAACCGTTGTGATCAAGCGTGGCGGTTATCATCACGGCTATCACCATGGTTATGGTGCGCGGGCCGAATACCGCGGGCACCGTGACCGCGGCTGGCATCGCGGACATCACCGCGACAGGGTCGTGGTCATCAAGCGTCATCGTTACTGAGGCTAGCGCCGGGCCCGGTTCTGATTAAATCAGAACCGGGCCCGGATTTTTGTTTGACGCGTTTTCTTTACGCGAACCGGCATCCACTTCGCTTGAAAACGCTATGAACGGAAAATGGCTCCTCGCGGAGCCATTTTCTTTGTTCAGTTCAGCGATGCCGTCTACGATGGACAGCTCAGCTGTAGATTTCGAACAGGCCTGCGCCGCCCTGGCCGCCACCGATACACATGGTGACGACGCCCCACTTGGCCTTGCGGCGACGGCCTTCCTGCAGGATGTGGCCGGTGAGCCGGGCGCCCGTCATGCCGAAGGGATGACCGATCGCGATCGAGCCGCCGTTGACGTTGTACTTCTCGGGATCGATGCCGAGCTGGTCGCGCGAATAGAGACACTGGCTGGCGAAGGCTTCGTTCAGTTCCCAGATGTCGATGTCCTCGATCTTGAGGCCATGACGCTTCAACAGCTTCGGCACGGCGAACACCGGGCCGATGCCCATTTCGTCCGGCTCGCAGCCCGCCGCCGCCCAGGCGACGAAGCGGCCGAGCGGCTGCAGGCCGCGCTTCTCGGCATCCTTGGCTTCCATCAGAACGACCGCCGCCGCGCCATCCGACAACTGGCTGGCATTGCCGGCGGTGACATATTTGCCGGCGCCTTTGACCGGCTCAAGCTTGGCGAGGCCTTCCAGGGTGGTCTCGGGGCGGTTGCATTCGTCCTTGTCGACGACGTAGTCGACGATGCTTTCCGCCTTCGTCGCCTTGTCGACCACCTTCATCCTGGTCTTCATCGGGACGATTTCGTCCTTGAACTTGTTGGCCTGCTGGGCGGCCGCCATGCGGCGCTGCGATTCCAGCGAGTACTCGTCCTGGTATTCGCGGCTGAGCTTGTAGCGCTCGGCGACGATATCGGCGGTATCGATCATCGCCATGAAGATATCGGGCGCGGCCTTGAGGAGATCCGGATCGATCGATTCCCTGGGCGTACCGCCGCCGGGAATCGAGATGCTTTCAACGCCACCGGCCACGATGCAATCGGCGCCATCCGAGCGGATCGAATTGGCGGCCATCGCGATGGTCTGCAGCCCCGACGAGCAAAAACGGTTGACCGACACGCCGGCCGTCGACTTCGGCATGCCAGCGAGCAGCGCCGCCTGGCGGCCGATATTCGGCGCGCCATGGGCGCAATTGCCGAGATAGCAGTCCTCGACGTAATCCTTGTCGACACCGGCGCGCTCGACGGCGTGCTTGATGGCGTGGGCCGCCATCGACATCGGAGGGGTGATATTGAACCCGCCGCGACCGGACTTCGCCAGCCCCGTACGTGCATAGGAAACGATAACAGCTTCACGCATTTTTAGACCTCCCTTTGATGCCACCCAGTATGGACTGGACCTCAGCCCCTGTGTAGCGAAAAACCTTAAATTCCGGCGGACGGAAAAGACTGGGAATCGCTCTCAATCCCACGCCGGCCCGAACGCGGGATTTACACAACGCTTGTCCTTCGGCAAGGCCGCGATTGCCTTGCGATCGTCGTCATCAAGCCGCAGCTTCAGCGCGTCGAGATTGGCCCTTTGGCTTTCGGCGCGCGAGGCCTTGGGAATCGCCGCGACGCCGTCCTGATCGAGCAGCCATTTCAGCGCCACCTGTGCGGCGCTGGCATCATGCTTGCGGCCGATCCTGGCCAACACCTCGTCGGAGGCAACACGGCCCTGCGCCAGCGGGCAATAAGCCACCAGAGGAATCGATTTGGCGGTGAGATATTTGCGCAGCGGCGTCTGATCCAGCATCACATGGTATTCGACCTGATTGCAGGCGATCGGGGCCTTGATCTCCTCGACCACGGTCTTGAGCAGCGCGATGTTGAAATTGGCGACGCCGATGGCACGGGTGCGACCTTCCTGCTTCAGCTTCATCAAGGTCTCGAACATCGCCGGCAGGTTCATGTTCCGCGCCGGCCAGTGTACCAGATAGAGATCGACATGGTCGAGCCGCAGCTTCTTCAAGGAGGCATCGAACGCCCGGCGAATCGCATCCGGCGCCAGGTTCTCGTTCCAGACCTTGGTCGTCACATGCAGATCGTTGCGGGCGACGCGCGCGACCGCAATCGCCGCACCGATGGCCTCCTCATTGCCGTACATTTCCGCGGTATCGAGATGGCGGTACCCGAGCCCCAGCGCGCTTTCGACCGCGGCGCGGCAGCCATCGCCCTGCAGGCGAAAGGTGCCGAGCCCAAGCCTGGGCAGGGCAATGCCCTGCGTTTGCAGATTTTCCATAAATTGCTCCTGAAGGCATAAAGCGCCGCGGCCGTGACGAAAGCCGCATGGACGGCATTGATTGCCGGGGATAGATCGCTATTGGATAGTCTGCCCGCAAGATGGCGGGCAAATCAAAGATTGGAGGGTGCAATGGAAAAGGCGTTGCGGGCATGGCTGGACGCCCATCAATTGCCGGCGATCGCCGCCGCCGTGCTGGGCATCATTGCGACGCTCTCGGTGCTGCTCGTGCTTGCCGGCTACCTGATAGCGAAGCCCTGAACGGGTGCGTTCAGAACCTCAGATATGCTGCGCCATGATTTGACCGGGCCGCGCATCCGGACTGGGTTCGATATCGACCGACCATAGATCCGTGTTGTCGACATCCTTCAGGGTCACGGTCATCACCTCGGTCTTGCCGTCGACATCGACGCGGCCGAAGAATTGCAGCCCGAAACAGGGCGCGAGATTTTCGCCCTGCTCCGCGCTGCAGCCCTTCTGGAACATCGCCTTGGGGCCGAACGTATTGTCGAGTGCCGCGGGCGCCCAGGTGCCGGCGTGCAGGGGGCCGGAGACGAACTCCCAAAACGGTTCGAAATCGGAAAACACCGCGCGGTTCGGATCGTAATGATGCGCGGCCGTGTAATGCATGTCGGCGGTCAGCCAGACCGTGTTGCGGATGCCCGCGCGCTTCATGAACGACAGCAAATCGGCGATCTCATGCTCGCGCCGTTCCGGCGGGCCGTCGCCAAGCGCCACTGCATCCTCGCTGATCAACCCGATCGGCATATCGGCTGCGATCACCTTCCAGGTCGCATTGGACGCCACGAGCTCGCGCTTCAGCCACGCCAACTGCTCACGCCCGAGGATGAAGGCATCGCTCCGGTCGTCGCGCTTATTCCCTGTGGAATCGCGGTAGCTGCGCATGTCGATCAGGAAGACGTCGAGCATCGGGCCGTATGAAATCTTGCGATAGATGCGACCGTCCCGTTCGGGAATGCTGCGGATCGGCATGAATTCGTGGAATGCGCGGCGCGCCCGCGCCACCAGTCTTGACGTGCCGTCCTCGGCATAACCGGTTTCGTCGGCGCTGCCGACCGGCGCCCAGTCGTTGGTCACCTCATGGTCGTCCCATTGCGCGAGGATCGGCACTTCGGCATGGAAGGCGCGCAGGTTTTCGTCGAGCCAGTTGTATTTATAATTGCCACGGAAATGCGCGAGGCTGTGGGCGACGACGGACTTCTCTTCAGTGACGATGTTGCGCCAGATTTCGCCGTTGGGCAGCTTCAGTTCCGCCTCCACCGGACAATCGGCATAGATGTGATCGCCGCAATGGATGAAGAAATCCGGACGATTGTCGCGCATCGTGCGGTAAGTGCGCAGGCCGCCGCGCGAGGGATCGATGCCCCAGCCCTGGCCCAGAGTATCGCCGGACCATACGAAAGACACGGAGTCTCGCCCGGAAGGCGCGGTGCGGAAGTGCCCGAGCTGCGCCTCGCCGGCAATCCCGCTCTCGTCGGGATTTTCAAACCGCACGCGGTAGAAAATATCCTGACCGACCGGCAGGCCATCGAGCAGCACCTTCGAGGTGCAATCGCTGTCCGGCAGCGCATCGGCGGATGATGAGCCAAGGAGGGTCTTGAAATTCTCGGTAGCCGAATATTCGACCTGCATCCGCGACGGCCGGTCGGCGCGCGCCCAGATCACCGCAGAGTTGGCGGAGACATCGCCGGATTGAATGCCGCAAGCAATCGCCGGGCGATCCGCGGCACGGCTCAGATAAGGTCTGGCGATGCTACCCAGACCACCAACCGCGATCGTGGCCGCGGAGCGCACCAGCAGTTGACGCCGGGTCAGTCCCCGCTTCGCAGCTATCGCAATTGCCATCGGCTTAACCCTCGTCGGATCACGACAACGGTTTGCCTGCTTCGCTTGACTCTAAATCGAAGGTTTTACGACAGGTGGATGACTCTGCAGCCCGCGAGCCTAGAGCATTATCGGTTCTGATTGAATCAGAACCGAAGCTCTAGACTCTTGTTTTGACGCGTTTTCTACCGCAGATAAGTCTACGCAATCTGCGTAAACTTGATTGCTATGCAAACCGGTATCCACTTCGCTCGAAAACGCTCTATCGCTGCCAGCTACAAATGCCGCCGGACTTGCAAGGCCAGGTCTGGATCCGCGCATCCCGCGCCTGCGCATCGAGCGGATTGCCTTGCCGCTTCGCCAGCTTGGCGCGCGCCGGCGCACGCGGCGGCTCGGCAGCGGGCTTGACGCTCGGCTTCTCAGTGGTCTTGGCAACACGGGCCTTGCGCGGCGGCAGCTTCGGCCAAACCGACGCCTCGAGGTCCGCATCCGCACTATCGGCATGAACCTCATCGTCGCGGGCCTCGATACGGACCGGGGCAAACCGGGCCTCCGGCCCGATCCGCTTCGGCGAGATCAGGGCCTTGGAAAGATCGAGCTTGAGATACTCGTCCGGACGATACTCGGCAGCCGTCGCAGAGCCGGCCAATGCCACAAGCCCCGTGCAAACCGCTGCAATAAAAGCACTTTTCAGGACCATTCAAGGCCTCCTGAAATGACTAAAAATAGCCATAACTGAGATCATGTAGGAAGCCGGCCGGCCAATGCCAGCCGATATTTTCGGCAAGGTTACCCGCTAACTACGGCGCCTTCGAAAATATCCTGGGCCGGCGCGGGAACTTATTCAGCTGCCAATGCAACCGGCTGCCCGATCGTGCCCTCCAGCCGCGCGCATTCCTGACGGTAGTCGCACCCTTGCCGAAGCCCATCTTCTTTGAAACGCTGGCGGCAAACGGGAGCGGCCAAGGAAGCTTAGAAATGACAGAAGCAGCATTCACGACCGAAATTCTGGAGAGCGGTGATGTGCTCGTCGGGCCGTGGCGGCGCCCGGCGCAGATGCTAAATGCCCAAGTCTACGACTCCCACGCCTCGATCCACGACGACGCCACCGCGCAGAAGCTGGGCTTTCAAGGCGGCACGATCGAAGGCCCGACCCATTTCAGCCAGTTCGCACCGCTGTGCGAACGGATCTGGGGCCAGGCCTGGTTCGAGACCGGCTGTCTCTCGGCGCATTATCGCAATCCCGCTTTCGAGGGCGAGGAAGTCCAGGCCAACATCGAAAAGCCGAAGCCGGGCCAGACCGTTTGCGCTGTTGGCATGACCAAGCGTGACGGCACCGAGATTTTGCGCGGCACTGCATCGGTCGGCGGCGATGGGACGGAAACGGCGCTGCACCGGCGGCTCGGCGAACTGAAGCCGCTCGCCGACCCCGTGATTCTCGCCGACCTCAAGGTCGGCATGAAGACCGGCCGGCAAACCGTGAAAATGGATTTCGACCAGAACATGGGCGATCTCTATCCGTTTTCGCTGACCCAGAAGCTTAAGGTCATCACCGAACCTTCGGCGTTTTATTCGCAGGAGCTCAATCCCTGGGGCCGGGCCATTATCCCCATGGAGATGCTGAGCGTACTGTTTCAATATCGCGCGCGCGAAGACCGGCTGCCTATCCGTGGGCCGGCCGTCGGACTGTTCGCGGACCAGGAAATCCGCCTGCTGCGCGGGCCGCTATTTGCCGGCGAGACTTACGTCACCGAGCGCGAGGTCGTGGCCTTGAGCGGCAGCCGCCGCACCGAAAGCATGTGGGTCCGCACCACGGTATTCGGCAGCGACGACAAGCCGGTCGCGACCATGCTGCTCAATCTTGCGAGCATCAAGGATTCCTACGCCAACTACGAAAGCGAGCACAAAGCGCTCTATGGCTGAGTTGGCGTAAGGCGCGCGCCTTCAACGGCATCGGCGGCTATGGTCCGCGTGCTGGCGACGATGAAGGTGGATAACGAGCTCTACTATAAAGAGGTACTGGAACAGTACCCGATCCCGGGAGGGGAATGAGATGCGCCTGAAAGATCGTATCGCCATCGTCGTCGGCGCCGGCCAGAGTCCCGGCGAAGGCATCGGCAACGGCCGTGCCACTGCGCTCACCTTCGCGCGCGAGGGCGCCAAGGTGCTTTGCGTCGATCATCATCTCGAATCGGCGCAAGAGACCGTCGACCTGATCATGGCCAAACAGGGTACGGCTATCGCCTTCAAGGCCGACGTCACCAAGAACGCCGACATCAAGGCGATGGTGGCGGAGGTGCATGGGCGCTGGGGCCGTGTCGACATCCTGCATAACAATGTCGGCGTCAGCCTGTCCGGCGGCGATGCCGAACTGCTCGATATCACCGAGGAGGCGTTCGACCGCTGCGTCGCGATCAACCTGAAAAGCTGCATCCTCGCCGCCAAGCATGTGATCCCGATCATGCGTCAGCAAGGTAGCGGCGCGATCATCAACATTTCCTCGATGGCCGCGATCACGACCTATCCCTACGTCGCCTACAAGGCGACCAAATCGGCGATGATCGCCTTCACCGAACAGCTCGCCTACCAGAATGCGCAATACGGCATCCGCGCCAACGTCATCCTGCCCGGTCTGATGAACACGCCGATGGCGGTCGATACCCGCGCCCGCGAATTCAAGAAGACCCGCGCCGAGGTCGAAGCCGAGCGCGACAGCAAGGTGCCGCTGCGCAAAAAGATGGGCACCGGCTGGGACGTCGCCAACGCCGCGCTGTTTCTTGCCTCCGATGAAGCGAGTTTCATTACCGGCGTGACGTTGCCGGTCGACGGCGGTGCCAGCGTACGGCGCGGTTAAGGATTATGGCTGTTTGATGCAACGCAGCACGTTTCGATTCGAAACAGTTGAAAGTTTCCAATGACACGATGATGTGACGGCGCATCATCGCACGTCCAAATCCTGACTCGTTGTGGTCGCACGAAATTCATGAGCGGCCGCTAACACGCGCTCCAAGAAATTGAGGAGCCCTTTGGACGCCATGAACGATGAATTCGACTACGAACTCACGCCCGACCAGTGGGAAGCCCTGAAGAATCTGCGCAACACCGCATCGCGGCCGCCGCGCATGAATCGATTCACGATTGAAAGCCTGAGCGCGCTTGGACTCGTCGCCATGAACGGCGATGTGCCGGTCATCACGTCACGGGGACGCAAGGTACTGGTCCGAGGTTCGTCGTGCCTGTTGCTCGATTTGGCGGCGTAATGTCGCCCTCGCGTCAGACCGGCTTCTCGTCATCCGTCACCGGCGAGGTGATCACCAGGAACACCAGATCGACCAGCCCCGAATTCGAGATGGCATGTTCGACGCCCGGCGGCAGGAAGATGAAATCGTGCTTGCGCACGACATGGTTCTTGCCGGCGATTTCCATCAGGCCTTCGCCTTCGAGAACGTGGTAGATCTGTTCTTGAACCTTGTGCTTGTGCCGCGCGACATGGGCCATCGGCTGGTACATCGAGATCCGGTAGTCGATGTGGCGTGAGCCCGCCGTCTCCAGCATCACCAGTGGCTTCGACAGCGCCCCACCAAAATGATTGGGGAATTCGCGCCAGGGCACTTCGGCAATGTTACGGATAAAGGCGCCATGATCTTCTGAAGCCATGTGGTGCTCCTCAGTTATCGTGGCGATCAGATCACCAAAGCGCCGCCGTCGATATAGACGATCGACCCGGTCGCAAAGCCGTTGGCCATGAACGACAGAATCTGTCGCGCGATATCATCACCGATGCCGACGCGGCCGACCGGCAACGCCGCGGCGGTCTTGGCCAGCATATCAAGGCGCGCCGCTTCCGGCATCGCGGCGCGGATCGGCGTGTCGATCACGCCGGGCGAGACAGCATTGACGCGCACCGGCGCCAGTTCGAGCGCCAGCGCCTTGGCAAGCGACTCCAGCGCGCCGTTGGCGGCGCTGACGATGGCCGAATTCGGCCGCGGGCGAACGCTGAGGAAGCCCGAGACCAGGGTAAGCGATCCGCCGGGCCGGATTTCCGCCGAACGCGCGACGCGCCATGCGCCCCAGAATTTGCTCTCCATGGTGGACCGCACGTCGTCCATAGCCACCGTCTTGAACGGACCGGTACGAAGCTGAGCCGCCGTCACCACGACATGATCGACCGGGCCGCAGGCGCGAAACAGCTTTGCGACGCTTTCGTCGTCAGTCACATCAACCGGTATCGCGATCGCGTTGAGCTTTTCCGCGACCTTGTCGAGGCGCTCGACATTCCGCGACGAAACAATGACATCGGCGCCTTCACGTTTGGCCATTTCCGCGGTCGCAAGACCAATCCCGGATGAGCCACCGACGACGACGATTTTCTTGCCTGCAAGCAACATGCACTCTCCTCGATTGAATCAGGCGGACTGATAGCGGGTGCCGATACCCGGCTTGCTTTGCCCGAGCCCGGGCAATTCCCAGATGCCGGCGCCCATGGGATTGATGTCGGCGGCGATATCGACGTCGATCAGATAGGGTTTGTTGGCGGCGATGCCCTTGCGGATGGCTTCGCCGATATCGCCGGCGCGATCGACGCGCACGCCCTCGACGCCGCAGGAGCGCGCCATCGCGGCAAAATCCGGATTGTAGCGCTGGCCGGTCGTCGGATCATGGAAGTCGGTCGCGAGTTCGCGGCCGCCGAGATAGCCGCGCTGCAGCCCGCGGATCGAGGCATAGGCATAAT
>Ga0307517_10004882_pt1 | contig 20434 bp, 27 predicted proteins | sample 23_EM_MG_FD_194515 | JGI IMG/M metagenome (GOLD analysis project Ga0307517, IMG submission 194515) | Populus trichocarpa ectomycorrhiza microbial communities from riparian zone in the Pacific Northwest, United States - 23_EM | ecosystem: Host-associated > Plants > Roots > Unclassified | place...
AAAATAATGATATTGTGTTCTTTTTTTTTTTTTTTTTTTTTTTTTTTTTTTTTGAAATTCCATGAGAGTACCTAAGAAGTGGGTTTGAGTAATCATTCTGAAAATTTAGAATTAAAGAAGTATGGTGTTGTAGGCCCAACCTCGCCATCTGGCGAGTCAAGAATTCCAAAATGGGGTGGCGAGTAGGTGGTGAGACGTATGTAGATTATCTTGTAGGCTGATCATCGTGATCCCATGGGCACATCACATATATCGAAGTCTGTCTAGGAGAGACTAGCTGATCATGTCATCCCAGGATGGTGACAATCTAACTCCAAATGTCCCCATTGATGAGGTCTATGATTTATGTAACTGTTCTGGTTGACATCCGTACAGGTAAGACCCTCAGTGGGATGCCAGCCCTCTCCTGCGCTACATAATAGTCTTAAAATGCATTTTCTGGATCCTCTCACGGCCAGAATCGATGTTTTTTGACTCGCCAGCCTCGCCAGCACTCGCAAGTACTTTTAGACCACCGGCCCTCAGCACTATCGCTCGGGAAATAATGAACATGTACATTGCTAGATAATTATGAGGCGTGATTCCGGCAGCAAGTCCCGCCAGAAACGATCGCCGGAAACCGCCCCGGAACCTCCAATACACGAATGCCCACAGTAAAATAGATAGTTCAGCGCACCAATATTAATAGTTCTTGCCCTCGTAAGACGTCCCGTTATCGTACCAGTTGGTACCAAAAAGGTCAATATCGGGAGTGACGGTGATTGGGGGTGTGAAAGTTCATAAGTCTCGTGCATCCGGCCAACGTCTCAGGGAAGTGAAAAAGTTGAGTGGTGACTCGTCGTGTTATTGGCTTTGGGCTAGAGCACAGCCACCAAAACAAAAAACAAAAACAAAAAAAAAAACAGGAAACGATACTCTTATGTGCCCTGTCGGGAAAAATACACGGGTAGGCGGGCGTCCCAACAACTCTCCCTCTTACTGGCAGCATGCACCACCAGGCCAAGAATCAGACATGAAATACAATTGTCCTGTCTTCCCACTATGTCCTGGTGGACGCTAAGCACCTTGGCGGAAAACTATGCTAGAGAATGATCCTCTCATCAAATTGGCATCTAGTTTGGGTACAATACGCATGAAATCGGGCCCCAGCTCGGCCCCCAGTCGGTGCTTTAAGCGTCACTGTCAGTGTCCTCAGGTTTAGGACCACCTTCACTCAGCCAACGCAGTTTCCTCAATCTCCTTCTTTCTTCCTGGGCCTTCATTTGGTTTCGGGTCACCTTCTTCTTCTTCTTGACAATGGGGTTCACAACGCCGTCCTCTGCGCCACTACCCGCTGGAGTTCCAGCAGCAGATGCCACTGGTGTGTGCAGTCGAGACCGAGCAGGAGTATTTGCACCGCTTCCTTTCGGAGACTTCGCATCCAAAAAGGCATCCTCGACGACTGCTGCTTTTCCTTGATGGGTAACTCGGCCATTGTCGACATTCCAAATCTCTGGGCCTGAAAATTCATGAATATTAAGTCTGACAAACAATAAGCAACCCCTGACGACAACGTACACAACGAGGACACAAATTCGTGGTTGTGAGATATAATAACCTAAGCAGCGGTTAGGCTATCAAACGGGGACAGGGGTGGGGGATATGCCTACCACAGCTCCCGACCATTCTTTGATGGCCACAGCCAATCCGCCAAGGGCCTCTCTGTCGAGGAAATTACTAGGTTCATCAAGTACACATATCTGGAAACAACAAATCAGGAAATGAAACATTGCAACACCGGTATCTCCTTACCTGTGGGTTATTCCAGAGGCACGCGGCAATTACGAGCTTGATTTTTTGTCCTATAGAATGAACCATTAAATATATATATGAAGCTCACAATAGTTATATTTACCGCCTGATAGACCTGAAATTTCGTTGTATTGTGCGATGTCTCCATCGAGGCCGATGTCTTCTAGGTGTTTTCGCACCAGATGTGCTGAAGTGTCGCGGGAGCCAGCACCTTCGCGAGACGATTCCAAATCGTCGAATTGTTGGACTAGTTTGGTGAAACCCTTGTTGATGAGGTCATCACGACCAACCCAGGTATTGTATCTGTGATCGAGTCCCCGCCATTTAATTTCATATTGGAAAGATTTTTTCAACTTCTGGCGACCCATGATCATCTAACAAAAAATAACCAATCAACTTTCGGGAGAACGTAGAAATCAATCAGCTTATATACCTCTAACTTGCGCTTGCTGCCATCTTTTCCAACCCATTCTTGATCTAAAACCGCTTGTTCTTCGGTGGTTAGAACACGAGTTGCCTTTTCCAACAATTCACCTGAAAAATGATTGAGGGATTACAAAAGAGCCAAAGACAACAGAACTCACGATCATGTCCATCCTGGAAACGCCACTGAATGTAACCAATTGGAGTTTTCTCCAAGTGTCGTTCTGCATATTATAGTCAGAGAGTGTCTGCGCCCAAGGTCAAAGTAAATTCACCAATGTGATGCGTTGCATGCTGGGAGACATAGCCAACCCGCAGAGCAGGGTGTTTGTAAACAGTCCCCTCTTGCGGAACTGTTTCACCCTATATCTCCCCATGAATGGTAAAGATTTTCGGAAAGAGAAGGAGACTTACCGTGAGCAATTTGATCATAGTAGATTTACCTGCTCCGTTGGGACCAACAACACCCACTCGGCTAGGGACCGTAGGTGAGAGTGAGGTCTTGCGTGGACATCAACACAGACGTACCTCGAAAGCGACAATGCGCAACTGACGTTATGCAGACTTGGTGCGGTCCGGCCTGGATATGTAAAGGTACAATTTGATAATTTCAGAATTGCCCGTGTGTTGCTTCGTACACCCATGAGCGATCCGGGTGGTGGAAATGAAAACTTGACTGAGGTAGCTGCCAGGGTATAATATGATTTCGCCTCCGGGTGCTTCGCGACGAAGGTAGACAAGTTTCCAGGGTAATATACAAGCTGCGGAAGGTTAAACAATTTCCTCTTGATAAAGTTTTGTCATCACATACTTTCTTTGTTTCGTAATGTATGATATCGGTCGTGATATTGTCCAAAAACCTGCGCAATAATTAGGCGGGCATCCCGAGTAAAGAAACGATTTTACGCACCCAGAGTCGTGACTGATAATGAGACATGTAACATTTTTTTGGGCCCTGAGGTAGTCTTCTAGCCATTTAACTGAGGCACGGTCCAACTAGAAAATGCAATTTAGTCGGTGTAGTTCAGGTGCATTTAAGCAACAATAAACGAACGTGATTGGTAGGCTAGATGTTCGATTACGGTCAGCGTTATTGATTCGATTTATCCTGCAAATGGCAATCACCTCATCGAGGAGAAGGAGGTCGGCATTGTAAAGCATCGCTCTGGCGAGTTCGAGCTTCATTTTCCAGCCGCCCGATAGACCGCCAACAATTTCAGCTTGTCGGGCATCATCGAAGCCTACTTCAAGCAACTGATCCCGAATTTTGGCTCTTGTGACATCTTTCAAAGCTTTATCTGTTTAATCCGTCGATTTAGTCACTCATACGGAGAAGTCCAAAGAAAAAGTACCAACCGGCAGCAATAAAGTCTAAGACTGACAAAGAACCGTCTTCGCCTTGCAATGAGTGTTCTACCATAACACAACGTAATTGCTCTTGGGGTGGGAAATTCTCAACCTTTCCGTCCCGAAGTTGTCGCATGAGGGTTGATTTTCCGGACCCATTGGCACCCAATATGCCATAGCGTCGGCCACGGATCAGACGAAGGGTGGTGTGGGAGAGAAGCAAGAGCGCTCCGTATGCCAAAGAAAAGAGCGTGTCGCATAGGAGCTCGCCCTCTGCTTCATTATGGCTTCGAGCAACGGAATGTTTGGCCTGGATGGCAAATGAGAGCTTGGAAAAGTGTGAATCGAGTGAATTTACCTGATCGATTGCTAAGTAATGGGAGAGGACAACTTCTGCAAAAGCAACACTCTGCGGTTCGCCTACCCAAAGAGTCATATATGAGGCGACACAGCGGTTCCATGTCTTGGTGTCATGGAAATTACGTGAATCAACGAGGTCTGCAACAAGCCCGGCCTGGAATTCGAAGAAAGTCTCGAGAATTGAGTATTTGGGATGCTTAGGGCCGTTTGGGGTTGAAGGAGTGCCAGCCGACAGTTCGTCAGGCAACATCGTTTGTAAAGTAGAAAGGACGTTGGCAGTCTCGGCATCAACATCGCGATGGGCTGGAGGAGGTCCAGATGAAGATGCGCCAGACTTTAAGAGTGTCTTCAATGCGGCATCACCAAACGCGCGAACCTAATCACACACAATGGATTAAAAGATTGATGAACGATAGGGGTATAAGCATACCTCAGGGAAAGCAGCCCCAGTTGCAATCTTTTGTACACCATCTACCAATGGGCTGAGATACGTTGCAGCGACGCTGGGGTTTCGCACAAGCTTCACAAGATTGTCAATGACCACGACAGTGCGGCGTTGAACTTCCATGCTTCTATCATTCAGAGCACGAAGCATTAAGGGGACAAGGACCGCAAGGGCTGGTGCGGTGACTTCGGCGACGAAGGTCGTGCTTGATAAAGCCTTAATGCATGCTGGAACGGAATCAGGGTTCGCCATGCACTTCACCAGGACGGGTATATGGGGAACGAGATCAGGGTTAGCCAGTGTAGCACAAAGAGAAGTAGCGCATTTGATTGCTGCAGATGAAACCTGTTATACATGTAAATTGTCGTTAGATGAAAAATGCTGATACACGAGATGAGCGAACCTCTTGTTTAGTATCGTGCATGGCCGCTTCAACCTTGGGCAATGTTTGGCCAAGTTCCCGAGCAACAGCATCACGGGCAGAGGTAACGAATGGCTTGAAAGATTCCAAAACGCCAATTTTGGTACGCCATTTCCCATTCTCCAAAATGGATTCAAGTTTCCTAAAGACAATACGAGTTGACTCGGGAGGGAAAAGTTTTAAAATAGCCTTGACAGATGCTGATGCTGCAGCTCGCACAACTTCGCCTTTGTCCATATAGAGCTCGAATAGAATTGGCAGGGAAGACAGCATAAGAGGTGCGATGGGGGGGCCTAGAATAACGGCAAAGGAATGGAAAGCGATGGCGGCGGATTCTCTTTCAAATCCGGATTTCTTGTTTGTGGCGAAGTCGTGCAGAGTCTTGAGAACGAGGGACTCGCTATTGAATTGTTGAATATTTTCCAACACTACTACAAGGAGAAAACTCACTCTAAAGACTGGGGTCCCTGCTTAGCGACCTCTCGAGCGAGTCTATCGGCTGCAGCCTTGGCATCTATGTTGTTGATTAACACAATAAAAGCAGCACGATCGGCCGTAGTTTACCTGGTGCAGTTGGTGCGGTACGGAGAGTATCGAACAGAGGAGTGAAAGAATTGGAATTGTCAGGCATGGCGATTGGTGACATTTAATTGAGGTGAAAAGAGATTACAGATCAAAGGTCACCAAGAGATAACCGTGAAATTAGTTGAAGGTAGTCTAAATTCTAGGGGTTGACCTCGGTAGATTATGTTTTCGCGATTTTTGTAGATGTGAGTTGGCGCTGAGAGGGGAGATGGAACCAGGGCACTGCAGAGGACGCAGGCCAATCTAGGGGAGACGAAAGAAAGCGACAGGCTGAAATGAGAAATGATAAAACTATAAAACTATAAAACTTTTGATGCACGTGATGCTCAACGATTACAACGGACCTAATTATAATCACCTCCATCAAGCCGCTGTCGACAGTCGGATGTCCGACAAAAAGTGCAATTACAAAATCACCTGTGTTTCAAACCGATTCCTATAATTAAGTGCTATCCTTCAAACCCTCCTTTTTATTGATCCAGGTTGGCTGATGCTACCCGGACTCGCGAACCAAGTCGATTGTCCAAAGGGTTAAAGAGTATCGACGCGTATTTAAACTCCGCTGGTACGCCGGCCCGGTGGGCCTGTGATCACCAAACACCTCTCCTGTGAGTAAGCTCTCCACTACAAGCCCATTCCAAGAACCCGCTGGCGTCGCGCAACCAACAGTATATACATCATACGTCCGACAGTATGGCCAAAGGTTTGCTCCCGGAACGCCTCAGCCTGGCCAAGATCCGCTTTTGCATCACCAATTATCACCATCTCCCCATTCTCCAACACCACTGAAATGGATAAGTACCATCGGAAGGCCTCCATGTGACTATCGGGGAACCAATTTAATACGATGAAATACCTCTATATACCTCTATCAAAATCTCTGTAGTTCTAACATGTCGATGTCGTATTCATAAACAGAAGACATTTTCGCTCAATCAAAGGCACCGTCAGGGTAATCCACCTGGTCGTAAAGGCGAAGTGTTTCATTCCAATCTCTTTTCCTCCTCCTCTTGATCGAAAAGTATCTTGCTCGACTGTCCCAACTGCCACGTATTCTGCCCTTCTCCCTCCCGCCGACATGCGAAAAAAATTTCTCTGGATCTTCGGGTAGATCCAGCTTGGTAGTTGCAAGGTTCATGACTTGTGCGTGTAAACCTTTTCTAACTTCATACATCTTTTTCAAGGCGGGTTTCCCAACGAGGAGCAGCCGAAAAAGGGATGTGCAGGCGCGGAAAGCTGCGATCGCGTCTTCGAACCAACGGAGTGTCATCCACATGAACGCCGGCACCAGGAACACAGTTACGACGGCGAACGGCCATGTGAGAGTCACAGCAGATATCCAGACGCAAATCCCTGACATAAGGCCGTAGATAAGCTTGTATTGAGCAATTTCATCCCATGTGTCGAATATAGGGCCAGTTTTCTTGAAATTACGGACGGCATAGAAGGTGGTGGCAAAGATCGGGACCCACAAAACTAATCCTGGAAGCGAGATCACGAACAAACATAGCGACCACGTGAGTCGGACCAACAACCTGGAAAGGATAGTGCGACGAGGTAATGGTCGTCGTATCCGGTCGTCCTTGATGGCCCATTTTGCTAGTTGGTCTTGATATGACTTGCTCTGTTGTCAGTAAGTGCACTCGATGAGGGAATTGTAAATAAGGCACCTTCAAGTCAGCCTGCAGTTCGCACAGTTCCTGTACGTCAGACTCCTTCTCTGGAGATAATTCATTCTGCATGGCTTTGAAGGCCTCAAGGAATGTACGAATTATTCGGACGTGGTCCCCAAGGGTCATCATAGTACCAAGAGGGGCATACATCCGCGCAGCGAGTTTTGCTGTGCGAATAAGATCCCAGGAAGGAGAGTCAAGGGTTCCACTGCCGATTTTTTCTTGAATTTTTGAAGTTAATTCGCGAATATTAGCAAAATCCACTGGTGTCAGTAATTCTGGGTCATCCTACACAGCCCAATGACCATACAACAATGGAAAATGCAATGTAAGAATTCTAACCTTCGGCGTGAATGTCATTGGAGGGTGAAAAGTCACCAGCACATCGGATCTAAATTGCTGGCGATGCCTGAAGAGCGCTGTTAGCGCAGGATGATGAATGACAAGATAACATACATGTATGTGATTGAGCAAGTCTGGACAGAGATCTCGAAATCAGGATTGTCGCGATTTCTTGAAAGCACATCAGAGACGAGACGAGCCACTAAAGGAAATGACATGAGTCCAAAGCAGGACAGGTGGAAATTTGGAAAATCTACTGACCTCCTGTTTTAAGAGGTGCGATTGTAGGGTGATAGCGGCTCATCCCTTCCGGAAACATGCAAGCGGCATCACCTAGCTCCAGTGCCTTTCCCCATTGATAAAGGGTGAGACCTCAGCAGCACGAGAGAAAATGAGGAGGAGAAACCGACCTGCATAAGTTTTTCCATGACATCGGAGTTGTCTGCGTTCCCATCTATGTAGTCCTTCCGTCTCTTAATGGGCACTGTGCCAGCTGACTCAATAAGCCAGCTAGTAAATGTTCGGCGTCCAAATTGAGTAGCTTTTGCGGTCAGACGAAGCATATTGCGTCGCTGAAGTCATCATGATTTGAGTCATAAACATTGCGAGGAGTCGGCAACTTACGCGGGTCGGAATAGAAGTCACAAGAAGACTTGGTTGGGTTAGTTTATAAAGGAATTGTAGAGAAACATTGGCATGACGTACAGTGCATCCGTCAACGAATTACTGTGATTTGCACAGACAATGCTAGGACGCCACAGATAAGTTGAGGGCAAACGCACAGAAATAGAAGGCACACCAAGGCCGACCAGTCTCCGGGATGAGATCGGCATTTTCAACCACGATGGTTCCATAGAAAATCTTGAGCACAAATCTGAATAGAAGCCTAGAAATTTGGGAGCAGTCGGGACCTCTGTATGTCATTTACTTTCCAACAAAAGGCATCTTACCTTATCAATATATATGACCAAGGTGTCGGGGTGCCTTGAGGCATTGGATATGACCACAGAGGCAGTGACTGTGAAGACTAAAGAGGGCTGTGGGCTGGCCCAAGCCAGCTGGCAACTTGGACGTTGCCGTTGAACGGTGCACTTTAGCGGAACCTTTTCCAGACCAAGATTGGATGCTGACTAAGCGGAAAGAAAAATAGATTTCGAGCGGTATAGTGAGAGCCAGTTCCCTCGTACAAGATGGAGGAGGCTTTGGAGAAAATACGGCCTCACACATCCTCCAACTTACCGCACCAGAAAACCCCAGCAAATCTCTTGATCGCTCTCGAATCCACCTTCAACGAACAGAATACGGAACCTACACCCACAGCTTACTTTGCCGCCCTCCTCACTACGTTGGATAGAACAGTTCAGAAAGGAGATGTCTCTCTGGAGGATGGGGCGGTTCTTCCAGCTGAACTCTACTTGCTGGCCCTAGTCGCACCTTTCGTCGCGTCTGCAGTCATTTGTTCAAATCTCTCCACCTTGCTCTCCTTGACCGCACCTCTATTCCCTTCGTTGAATACACACGCACCCGCCCTTCGATCCCAACTTTCTCTGTATCATGTCATATTTAACTCACTGGATCGTTCCCAGTTGGAAGTGCAGGGTGTTCGTCAGACCTTTGCATCGATTCTACAGCATAGCATAGACCCTCGTCCCAAGGTCCGCAAAAAGGCAACTGAAGTGATCAAAGACCTCCTGGCCCATCCTCCGACCCCACTTATGCGACACCCATATGCTGAGCGCGTCGCCGATTGGATTGTGACCACCCTTACAGAAACAAGCAGCGGACCGTTTTCTAAAGCGAAAGGCTCCAAAAATATGCCCAACTCAGGAGCAGAGATTGGTATACATGTTCTTGCGTTCTTGAGGCCGATCGTCCTTTATCTCCCATCTGAAGTGAGTCCCGTAACGTTTTTTCATTTCGATTTTGTTAATGTACGTTTCCAGTCCCTTCCAGCCATCACAAACACACTCCTTACACTACCTCGACTGGGAAACACTTATCTTTCGCAGTCATCCTATTCCGTCATGTCTGATATATTCTCCGCTTGTTTAGAGGACGTTTCCAGCAATATTGGAGCACAACTATCCGACGTTTTGAAGGTCGTACTATCATCTCCCCCTGCGAGATCCGACTTGACCCTTTCCGCAAGTTGGGTCCAAGTTCTCGGAAGCGCTTTAGTTGCCCACAATTCCCTTGACCCCAATGCAGCCTCAACAGAAGTGGGGAAGGTCTGGAAGAGTGTTTGGAATTTCTTGGATTCCCCTGATGCCAACACTCGCAAAGCTGCGGCCCAATCCCTTTCTTCCATATCAAGCTGTTTTAACCCTGCCCTCATTTCCGTCTCCATCGCAGACATGGAGGGCTGCTCAACGATCCGAAAAATCATATCCCAAGTTTCAAAAGCATTGCACTCATTATCTTATGCTCGCTCAATACCAGAAGTCTTGTCTGTAATATCATCCCTCATCACACATCTCGACTACAGGACCTCCAAAACATCGCCAACTGCTGCTGAGCTTCTTTTGATGCCGCTGATAGTGAGTATTGCTGAATTGCGGACAACGAAGAGCTTCGAAAACAAGGAAGCCGCGGACGCCACTTTATCTGTTGCCATGCGTATTTTGGGACCAGCTGTCCTGTTGGACGCCCTGCCTCTGAATCTCGAACCAAGTAGCCGGTATGTTTTATTGCTCGATGCTTCCTTCTCAAAAATCACGACTTACATTGATTTGATTAAGCGCATCCGGTGACGAACCCCGTGCCTACTTGCTCCCACTACTCGCCCAACCTCATCCCTCTCCTCTCTCCCACTTCATAACTTATTTTGTTCCTCTAAGTGAAACGATGTTTGAGTTGCAGCAGAAGGCGGAAACGGAGGGTCGCCAATCAGAGGCAAAAGTATGGAGCGTTCTCATTGGACAGGTTTGGGGAGGTCTTGCTGGATATTGTTCTGGAACACCAGACCTCAAGGGGGTAAGTTGGAATGGCCTTTCTACCCGAAAAATGCTTTTTAATTTTATGCCTAGTGCCTGACCGCTGAATTTTCCCAACTTCTATCTCAACTATTGTACGGACAACCAGACCTCCGACCATCAATTTTGAAATCCCTTAAAAAGATGGTTGATCTTAATGCGGCTCTCGCAATTTCTATCGATGAAGAGGCGGCAGCTCTATCAAAAACCCTTTCCCAAGAAGATGCCCAAGAAAACCTTGCGTACCTACGCACACAGGTGGAAAGCTGGCTTGCCGTTCTTTTCAATGTTTACGGCAGCGTCAGCCGAGATTCTCGGGCATTGATTGGAGATGTGATTAACTCCTGGGCGTCAATAGCAGACGATAAGGTCAGTCAAAGTATTTTCAACGTGCCAGAACTCTAATCTTTTTGCCTAGGATATCCACAGCGCTTATCTAAAGGTTTTGCGCCTCTTCAAGACGAATCTCCCAACTTCTCAGAAGACGCCAGGTAACATGAGCGCAACAGCAGATATCGGCAATATGACCACAACATCGCAGGACATCCTCATTCTTCTGTTACCATCTCTTTCCTCGGCAGACTCTCAGTCACTTTTCACTGCATGTCTGGTACCTGAGGTCCTCACCTGCAAAGACAGCGGTGTACAAAAACGAGGGTACAAAATTTTGGGCAAGCTTGTTGAGAGTGGCAAGGTTGCCCTTGACGCTGACCCTGTCATCAATGCGCTCATCGGCTTAACGAAGGATTTGAGTCCTGCTGCAAAGAAGGTAATTTGTTCTCTCCCCTAGCTAGGGTACTCCTAATCTTATTTTTTAGGATCGCTTCACTTTGCTTACGTCGTTAATCAGACTATTGCCTCCAACGTCACTACATGTCATCCTTGCACTCGTCCCTGAAACCGTCCTAGGCATGAAAGAACCATCAGAAAAGGCAAGAACAGCTGCCTTCGAGGTCATCGTTTCCATGGGGGAAAAAATGACTCTGGGAGGAGTTGTAAAAATGAACTTAGTGGAGGGAATGGAAGATGAAGCCAAAGATGGTATCTCCTCGAACTTTTTTCTGGTATTGCATGCTCATAATTATTTAGTGGCCGCCAATATCGAGGAATTCATGAAGATGGTTGCCGTTGGCCTTGCTGGTGCGAGTCCGCATATGATCAGTGCGACTGTTACCGCTATCTCTCGCCTTATTTTTGAGTTCAAGGGTAAGATAAAGATGTGCTTTCCCTTGCATTGTTTAATGCATATTTCAAAGATTCCATCTCGGTCTCGTTGCACGACGAAATCCTGAAGACGATGTTCGAATTCCTTTCGTCCCCAAACCGCGAAATTGTTAAATCGATTCTGGGCTTCGTTAAATTGGCTATTCATACATTGCCTGTCGACCTCCTGCGGCCCCATCTAAAGGGTCTTGTCCCCGCCCTTTTGACTTGGTCGCATGACCACAAGAACCACTTCAAAGTTAAAGTTCGCCATATCTTTGAGAGAATGCTCCGGAGATTTAGTTGGGAAGAAGTGTATTCATGTGCGGGCCAGGAAGAAGCCTCAAAAGTTCTTATCAATATCAAAAAGAGGAAGGAACGGTCGAAAAGAAAGAAGGCCAGTAGGGCGGAAGACGCTGAAGAAAATGAGGTTAGCTGACCCGTTTTTCTTCCTTATGCACGCGCTAAAGTGCAAGAATTTAGCCCACTCCTGCTAAAGCAGCAGCAGGAGATGCATTTGAGGATGTGCTTTATGGAAGTGAAAGCGAACTTGATGATGGTGACGAGGAGGTCACCGAGGCTCCTACGTCTGGGTTGAAGAACAAAAAGATTCAGCAGGGCGTTAGATTGCGGGTAGATGACGATGAACCAATGGATCTTCTCCAAGGAGCTGCTACTCGTGTCACAAGTATGTCAAACTCTTTCACTGCCTTAGGCATGGTTGTCAAATTTGTTAGACGTCAAATCAAACCGCCGGCGCCAACCCGGCCAGGACGCTACACATTTCAAAACGGACGAGGATACTGGAAAGATGATAATCGATGGAGACATGGACTCGGATACCGAAGAAAGAGCAACCGACGTTGCAGGTACTGCATATCGTGAAAGCATCACATCAGTGGATGGCTTTACCCGTGGACCGAATGGTCGAATTAAATTTAACAAAGACACCAAGAAACGAAGGAGGGACGAGGACGCAAATCAAGACGTTGAAATGGCCGACGTTGACGAATTGGCATCTGGTAACAGGTCGAAGAAACCTAAGAAAAAGGTCGATCCTAAACTTGGCCACGAATTCAAAGCCAAGGTAAGTTGAAACACATCCTCTTTGGTAATCCCTAGCTAATTTTTGGTTTTAGAAAGCTGGCGGCGACGTGAAGAAAGGTGGAGTCGATCCATATGCCTATTTGTCCCTTTCGCAAGCAGCCAAAAGTGGAGGGCGGGGTGGTCATAAAATCGGCATCGCCGGCAAACGCTGAACGTTGTCTCTTGTCCCCGTTTTATGGGTTCCTTTCTTCCAAAAATGTACAATATTGTTTTACAACTAACCATAGAGGCTCTGATCGTGTGGTGTTCCAAATAAACCATCTCTCCAGCTCCCAGGTTGTCTCCATTGTGTGATATCCTTCCCGACAACCTTTACAACGACAGAGGCAAGCAGCCCAGCGTCTGCCTGATTATCTCCTTCCAAAACAAATTGTAAAAGACCTGCTGTTGGAATGGTCCATCCAGCAGGAAAGGAGGATAATATCCTACGAGTTAATCCTCCTCCTGGAATAAAGGAAATTGCGCTTCTTTCGTCACCTTCCTGAGGTGGTTGTTGCACGGGGGAGGTATAGGTTGGTATTGGCAGGGACATTAAGCTTTCCAGAACAGTGGAAGCCAGTGACGGCCCATTGGTCGGACGAAGCTGATAAGTCGGTGTCCTGACGGGTGTAAAGTTCATGCTTCCGGAAGAATATATCGTGGTAACTAGAGTTAAACTCACAACATCTGGGCATCCGTCCTGTTCGAAAGATCGACACCAGACAAGAACAACGCCGCGCCAAAATTCGACACCTTTATGAACTCAAGCAAACTCTCGATGAAATCCTGTTTCCTAGACTGCAGAGAGGACATCAAATTGCAATAAGATTGATACAATGAAATAAATAAAAACCTTCAATACCGGCGAACGCTGTTGGACAACAACGAAATCAATGCTTGAGTGCCCATATACTTGTTGGGTAAAGTTATTGCCGTGTGAAGACCGGGTCAAAGAGACGGAAAGACTCACATTCGAGGGGTGTTGTGATTCCTTTCTGTTTATCTTCTCTGGCTCCCACCACTGGTACACAAAACGAGGAATCGAAGACAGCTATCCTTTGAAGAGAAAGGCTTGCAATAATTAGATCTACTGCCAGTTGTGCAACATTGGCAGTTGATACCACAGGCTAGGGTGAAGAATGAGCCGTAGAGCAGTTGGCAAGTCAAAAAGAATGTCATCTGACAATGATAATCGCCTTTCCTTCCAGGTTAAGTGGAGCTATTGGGTGTATAAATCCCATGTCGAACGTTATCGGTTTCGTTTTGAGAACAATATTATTAGCTGAGATGGAAATGGTTATCCGTTACTTACGCACTGGACGGCAGGACGGCCCGGGGACCGCCTTCCCTCTGGACCCGCTTAACCAGAGGCTCTGGTTAAGCGCAACAACGGTCAAACTGATCATAAATCTGATAACATTATGAGTTATGCATTGCCACTCCATTTTTCTCCTCGACACTGTTCTGTCATTCTCGCATCCTTGTTTGACCTGCTTTACTTAATCGCGCTTTAGAACCAAATACTGCTTATTCTCTCATGACGACACGAACCTCCTCGCGGTTGTGGGAGCCTCCTATGCCTACCTGAGAACTTGAGAAGAAGCGCAGTTCGAAACGGTCAGCACAAAGCGTACAGTATTTATACCCGCTCCAGGTCGAACTTCTTCGAGGAGGACACCTTCACAACAACGATGACGAATACTCCTATCGATAGCAGAATTCGCATTGCAATCTGGTGTGCCCTTTTCTCTCCATCGGAAACCAATCAAAACTTAATTCTACTTTGAAATTAGTGGTGGAGGCATAGCTGGCCTTTGCTTAGCGATCTCTTTATCCGCCCATCCTCATTTGATTGTGGACTTGTATGAAGCCACGGGGCAGTTTAAAGAAATCGGTGCTGGAGTCATGATTTGGTCCCGAACATGGCGGATCCTTGAGCTTATGGGGCTTGCAAACGAATTTTCCAAGATTGCGCATGCCCCACCGACTGGACTACAAGGTAAGGCGCAAACGGATAGCCGACCAATACTACGCCCTCTAACGCCCTCCCCTTGTCAAGCAATTGGTTTTGATTTCAGAAGGTCGGACCAAGAACGTGAAGGCTTTCGCTTCAAATCGGTGGAGATGCCATGTGAGCTTGCGTTTAACTGGCTTATTACCATTTCCTAACTCTTTTCCTGATAGATGGCGTATGTCACACTACAACCACGTCTTGGAACAAGTTGCTAAAGTCTAATTTCTGGGATAGTGCATTCGATTCCACCGTGCGGAATTTCTTGATGTCTTTGTGAACCACATCCCAGAGGGTGTAGCCCATTTTGGGAAACGGCTCATATCTTATTCCCGAATATCGACTGCATCCCCAATCCATCTTTCGTTCGCGGACGGCTCTACTGCGACATGTGATGTCCTGGTAGGGGCCGACGGAATAAAGTCCTCCATACGAGCGCAGCTATACTCCGCAGTTGCCAAGACACATGAAGATCCATCTTTGTTGCGGTATATTCACCCCGTCTGGACCGGTACAATAGCGTACCGAGGTCTAATCCGAGTACAAGATATTCCCCGAGGCAAGAATGGATCCATCCATAGGACAGTTGCTGTGCCAATGATGGTATTATTTAACTCTATCTTGATTCGGTGCTTACTAACGGTCTGAGAAGTATTGTGGTAAAAACAAGGTATTGTTACCAGCAGGGCACCCATTCCTTCATGGCTAACACTAGGCATTAATGTTCAGCACGTCGTCAGTTATTCGATATCTCAAGGTGACATCGTAAACGTCGTGACTTTTTCATCTGAACTGGAGAAAATGGGGCAGCTATATAGTGGTGAATGGGTGGCAGAATGTGAGCAGAAGGAACTCTTGGATTGTTATCGAGGCTGGGAACCTGAAGTCGAGCAACTCCTGAAGGTGCGTTATCTCCCTTTTCTTGCATAATCGAGCACAAATTCTTCATTTCAGTGCATCAAGAAACCATCACGATGGGCAATACATCATCTTCGACCGCTGCCATTCTACCACAAAGATAATATCGTGCTTATCGGTGATGCTGTGTGTATTCTTGCATTCCATATACAACCAAAATTTCAGACATATCATGAAGGCCCATGCCATGTCCCCTCATCAAGGAGCCGGTGCTGGCCAAGCTATTGAGGTAAGGATTTTTGCTTTTTTGACACAGGAATGGAAGGTCAACCTTTATCTTGAGGACGCTTTTATTTTATCTGGTTTGCTTGCCAAAGTATCCAAAGTCACCCCAGATTCACTATCTCGGGCGTTGGAGGCATATCAGGCGGTTCGAATGCCAGCTGCGAATGCCGTGTTGACGGGATCCTACGATTCAGGGGTGATGTACGAATTTAATGGTGGTGATGGCGTTGAATACGGGAAACTGGGAGAAGCGATCCAACGACAATGGAAATGGATCGACGAAACTTCGGTTGAGGCGGATTTAGCCATTGCTGTCGAACTTGCCAGTAGGAAATAGCATTTCAATGTGATAAGTGACAATTTATTCCGTGTTGTCTATTGCGCCATGAGTACGCAATCAAGTAACCGTTTGGGGTTCGTAAATGTGAAGTATGCGTGTGCAGTCCTAATTATTAAATTAGTCCATGGAACTACTAATACTATCCAATCAGCCAGAGCTGATAATGTCCTAATCTACATAAGGACGTGAAATAAACTGGGCTTAAACCTTCTGACTCGCCTCATACCCCCCGAGAGATTTGTTGTGTGTGTGCCCGAATGAATTAGGAGCATCAGCGTATGGGTAATGTGAGGTCGGTTGCGTCAATGGATAGCTCTCGTCAATGGGCTTGACAGGCTGGTAAGCTGGTCCTGCAGGTGGGACAAATGTTCGCGAGGAACGCAGGCTCTCGATCTTCTGGTTTTCAAGGCGCTTAGAGTATTGGTAAACAATGTAACAGGCATCTAAATTTGTGCTGTGATGTGAGAACAAGCAAACGTGAATCTGAGAAGGTGGCCACATACATGCTTGAAAGATAATAGGAACTATGACAGACGCAATCATGACGCCCTGTGGTACACGTTTGTACACGTCCAAGGCATCACAATATGCAATCCTCTTGGTGTCTGTCGAGCCGTTTAAGCAATCTTCAAGTGTTTGGCCGCGTGTTCGGTAAAATGTGACAAGGTACCAGATGCTGGCTCCCACTTGTAGGGACAGGACAGCGCAGAGCAGGATATAAAAAGTCTTCACAAAGCCATTCTTCTTGAGGAGAGCACCCAAGAAACTACCAGCCGGTTAATAGACAAGAATATCGAAAGATGAATAACATTTACCCAAGCAGGCCAACCAGGGTTGCAGCAGTGTATATCGACGCTACAATAATAACGGTCGTCTTCATAGATTGTGTAATTGTGGCGACTGTATGGTTGCTCCAGTACAAGTATGGGTGGCAAATAAACGTGCTCACAGTCATTGGCATGTTCATTGGTGTACCAAAGGGCCCACCACTGAAGTCCAGCAAATGCCCCGCACAGGAGGAATTGTATGAAGGAGATTACAATCACACCCAAACGCAGGGGTAGACAACAAAGGAATTTAGCGGCCATTTTTGTGGGAAGGGGTGAAATGGGAATGAAGGCATAGAAATTCTGCAAAGGCGACTATATATACGTCGAGATCCTCGAGGCTCAGTATACACAGCATCATACCCAAGGGCATTCCGCGCAGGGTATGGAGGCTGTTCCTGGCTGCGGGTATCACGGCAAGGCATGGCAGTGCGTTGTGTTTGCATGCGCTTGCCATTGATCGTCGGACAGATGTGATCGATATCCCCTATCCCAAAGACATCCCAAGGACGCGTTCAGCCATCTCCACAATGCAAAGACATAGCTTCACCGCACTTAACTCGACCTTTGTCGTAGATTCCGAGTACCACTTCGTCAAGGAACTCGGTCAAGGCGCTTATGGATGCGTAGTAGCCGCCAGACATCGCCGCTCTGGCGAGGGCTGCGCTATCAAGAAAATCACGAACATCAACACAAAGGTATGCACTCATCGGACCTCCTACGACCTTATTACTCAAAACAGATTTACTTCTAGCGGATTCTAACCAAGCGATGCTTGAGAGAAATCAGGTTTGTTACGATCAGTCAGGCTCATCGGCACCTTCTGACAGAGGCGCAGGCTCTTGCACCATTTCCGCGGCCATAAAAATGTCCGTACGCGTCTTTCACCCAAATATCGGCTAATAAGTACCTGGCTTGCAGATTACCTGTCTCTATGACATGGATATTGTTTTCCAGCCAAACGGTAATTTTGACGAGGTCTATCTCTATGTAAGTACCCCATCGCAAACGAGGTACAATAATTCATATATGATCGAATTCAGGAAGAGCTCATGGAGGCAGATCTGCACGCAATCGTAAGCTTTCTGTTCGAATTTCTCAATATTTTTGCTTATTCGAATAATGCCATTTCGTTAGATTCGATCTGGCCAACCTCTGACCGACGCCCATTTCCAGTCATTCATATATCAAACGCTATGCGGCTTGAAATATATCCATTCCGCCAATGTCCTGCACCGAGACTTGAAGCCTGGAAATCTTCTAGTAAATGCGGATTGCGAACTCAAAATCTGCGATTTTGGTCTCGCGAGAGGATACACGCCTGGCGGGGGCACTTCGAAAGCTGCAGGGAATCAAGGTTTCATGACTGAATATGTAGCAACGCGGTGGTACCGAGCGCCCGAGATCATGTTGAGCTTCGCCAACTACGTTGGTACTCCACCTTTCTACATCCATTCCGAAATCTGAATTCCTCACCAGTCTACCGCCATCGATGTATGGTCTGTCGGGTGCATTCTGGCAGAACTCCTCGGTGGGAAGCCTATTTATAAAGGGAGGGAGTGAGTCGACATACACCCATTCTCCATCAAGTCGATCGCTAATCTACGCCTCCCCAGCTATGTTGATCAGCTTAACCAAATTCTTCACTATCTTGGAACGCCTTCTGAGGACACTCTGCGCCGTGTAGGATCCCCTCGTGTTAGCACCCTTCCCAAACAATCTAGCATTTTTTTTGCTCATAAGGACCTTCCACAGGCTCAAGAATACATTCGATCTCTTCCGATCAAACCTCGCGTTCCGTTCTCCACATTGTTTCCCCAAGCGAACCCTCTCGCAATAGACCTCCTGTCGCAAATGCTTTGCTTTGACCCTGCCAAGCGTATGAGCTGCGAGCAGGCGTTGAATCACCCATACTTGCAAGTATGGCACGATCCTGCCGACGAACCCGTCTGTGACTCTGTAAGCCGTCGGTATTGGATGGTTTCGAGGATTGCTTACACGCATGTTGTTTAGAAATTTGATTTCGGATTCGAGGAAGAGGATAGCATTGACGGTATGAAGAGGTTGATCATCGCCGAGGTCAATTCATTCCGCGCTGAAGTTCGCGCGCAAGCCAGAGCGGCAGGCCAAATCCGCCGTCAGGAAAGGTCTGTTGTAGTTTTCTCTAGCCATTACTGGAATCCATCTAAATTTCCATCTGTAGTCTTCCCATCCCAAGTCGCGACGAAATCCTGAGCTCCCCAGTGCAAGAGTACGGGCCGCATCACGGTGCCACATCCAGCTTCACCGCCGCGTCCACTGCAGTAAGACCACCAAGCCCTATCATGGACGATCCCAGCGAAGAGTTGGAACGCGAGCTTGCCAGTACCCACATTGGGGGCAGGCGATAAAGACCTCTTGCATCCGGCAATCCAAGGATAAATTGTGATATACCAAAGCAATCTAATGTTCGATTAAGTGAGAACATTATCTGTTAATTACACACAACATTTCTCAGTATCCACGTTTGATTTTGTATAAACTTTTTGATAGTTGTATCGACCCTCTTTGTAAATGTAAAAAAATGCTCTACCGGATTTAGTTGCAACGCCATGTCCTCAAAATACCAATCTAGTTCAATAAACGTGCGAGAGGTCTATACATTTTTCGAGCCTTCAATCTTTATTTTCTTCGATAACATTTTCTTCCTTATCCTCGTTCCCCGACTCTTCTTCACTTTCTTCATCGCCAAGCGGTCTTTTTGCATTCTGAATGAAGGCCCTGACTTTTGCGATGTCCTTGCCAGAGCCATCAGCGAGTTCCACCCCACCGCTAACGTCCACCGCCCAAGGTTGTACTTGTTTTATGGCTGCCGTAACGTTGCTCGGTGTGAGCCCCCCAGCAAGAATAATTGGGAGAGGGAAGGCAGACGGTGATGGTCCCTCTTTCTTGTCTTCAGCGGCTCTGGCATCAGAGGGATCGGTTACCTCCGCCTTGTCGCTGGCGGCCTTTGATTCTGCTTGAGGAAGGGAATGTGTGGACGTAGAAAAATTGCCGACAACGATTTCGCCATCATCTACGATCTTCTTGGCCAGATCCCAGTCAAAGACTTTGCCTGTTCCCCCGCTCACCTTGCTTCCGTCGTTTCTGAGGCTGTCTAGCAACACAAACGCATGGGCGCCTCCGCGACTGATATTTTGCACTCCCTCACCCGACTCACCCACATGGAAAACGCGGATTACAGGAACGGGTATGTGGAGCGCCCAATCGGTTGGTTCGGATCCGTGCAGTTGAACAATATCAAGCTGTACCTCGGCAACTATGCGAAGAATATGTGAGAGTGGTGCATCTTGAAACACGCCGACGACCAAGGGGCGCAAATTTGATGGGGAGAGCGACACTCGGGTTGCTTGGGCTGTGAGCCAAGGACTATCAAGGGTGGCTTCCAGCGGTTCCGAGGATGCCGGTGCATTGAATCGCAAATTT
>Ga0307517_10004884_pt1 | contig 20430 bp, 31 predicted proteins | sample 23_EM_MG_FD_194515 | JGI IMG/M metagenome (GOLD analysis project Ga0307517, IMG submission 194515) | Populus trichocarpa ectomycorrhiza microbial communities from riparian zone in the Pacific Northwest, United States - 23_EM | ecosystem: Host-associated > Plants > Roots > Unclassified | place...
ATCCAGACTATCATTCGACTTATCACCCACGATCAGAACACCCCAGGCTGACCAGGTCGAATCCCCCCATGGGTTTCACAAGTCGCGGTTGGTCCAAAGAGACAAACCTCGACGAAGTCGTACCGAAGGAGGATCACCGTCCCCGGGGTTCCATTCCGATACCTGTCTCCATGAATGGTGGCAAAACGTTGGATTGGTCGCGGTCTGCGAAAAGCGAGGGTCCGACCCACGGCTCCACATACTCAGACGCTAATGGCCGTGAGTGACAGTTTACAGTCTGTGATACTCCGGTACCGACCAAAGGATTCATACCACCAGACGAAGTGGAACTTATGATTATCCGGTTCGGCGCAAAGGGGAAGACACGCAAGAAAGCGTTAATGGTGGCAGAATGTCTGCAGAGGCGTTATGAACTGTTATTCCTCCACTTGAAAAACCCGAAACCTGTACGGCTGACCGCTATCTTACGATGGGGCATCTCGAATTCAACGATCCCTGCACACGCATGGAAATCATTCGTTCCTACGCGGCTAATAGAAGGTTATCTCGCTGACAAACTGGACGACCCCCCCGTTTCGTTGGTCCCTGGGGACTGGGTACGGGTGGTCAACGAGTTCATTTCCGGGTGTGACCATCTAGGCGAGATAGTGGAGTCGGAGCCACATTCTAGGGCATCTTCTAGAGCGAGTTCGACCTCGGAGGGTCATGTTTCGCCCGAGGATGATGGTCCCAGTAAAAAGGTACCTCGTTGGGACGACTAAACTAGACACGGCCCCTCAAGGGTGCCTTGAGTAAGCTCAGAGCTCACTGTACATAATTGTAACTGTACGCGCAACACTGGTCCCAATAAATTAAGTGGTATCGAGGCCTAGAAGTCCTTCCAGTCGTCCCAGTCATCCTTCTTAGGTGCCGTATGTTTCGCCACGCCGGTGGAAGTGCTGGATGTGTTTCCTGCGGGGAGAGGGGAGTTGTAGGAGGCAGTTGCGGGATTCGTGTCCCTGTACTCCTTGAAAAGATCGTCGTCCTCCGGATATAGTCCAGAGGTTTCCCCAGGAGACTGCGTGGGAATCGACCCATATCCCTGCCCCTCCGGTCCGCCACCGATTCCCTGTACGGTGGTCGTCACCCGTTCTGCGACGTCCACGCCAAATTGGTTCTTTCCCCAGGTGTTCGCAGTCTTTCCGAATTCTTCGGCATACTTCCCGGCATCTGAGACGTAACCCCGGAGGCTGGTCTGTAGGTCCGGGTCCAGGACGCGTTCCGTACCCGGTTGGGCGATAGACTCGTTGACCGCGCGGGTGGCATCGGTGACAGCGGAAGAGAAGAGCGACCAGCCTTTGCTTAAGACACCCATTGGATTTCTCCAGATACTCGAGGATATAGAAGTTCATCTTTGAATGCTGTACGTCGCGGCTCCACACAACCCTCTTCATGACTGTAAATAGCCCACGTCTCTAGATAATCACCTTGGTAGCTCCCTCAACCAAGCGATGGATGTTCGGAAGACGCTATCACATACCCACCCCCGCCGGGCAATATCGGCGTCGTTTCGCCATACCCACTACCCGCGTACAACCCGTCTCATTCTCCGGCTCCGCCGTCTCCTTCTCCTCCCTCCTTTAGCCCCACCTTCTGATCATCGAGTCCTGCGAGAAGCCGAGGGTCAAGCGGAGGTTCATTTTGTACCCCAGAGGGGCACAATTCTCCAGACGACGATGTGCCGAGCAGGAAGTCGCCTAGCAGGCTGGCTAATATTCTTTCGAAATGGGAGAAGAGGCGTTCGGGGTAGTTAACGGGGACGAAATGTAGCCATTTTATTATATTTCCGAGTCGGTTTCGATTGTTGGGGGTACCACACTTACTACGAGATGGCAGGTTCACTAATCATCGTGTTGGCAAGGGTCTCTTTGAGCATCATGATCTTGTTGGAGATGCATGATCTGGGCGACAACGAATCCATTCCTTCCTTCAGTCGCCAACCGCTTCAGCACGGCCCGTTTGGTCCACGCCTCATTCGAGTGGTCACCTCAACACAAAAAACCCCGAGGAATGTTTGTGCCGGACAAGCAACACCTCGATTGCCGCGTACACGGTGTTGTTATTGAAGTTTATTCGGCTGCTTTCCGTTCAGCTCCCAGTTGAGGTCGGTACAGACGTCGGGCAGGCCAACCCAAGTTTGGCGTGGCAGTCGACTCCATTGAGTCCCTTATGCAATCAACGCAAATAATGCTGATGAAACAAAGAACAACCTTGGCTTGCGATGCACGAGACCTCCTTCGCGAAGGTTGGGGCCTTGGCGGCCACATTCAGCGAAAGGATAATGCCATCCCGACGCCCCGACCATTGCGAACTTGCGTCCACAGTGATCGAAACTCGAGAGACGCAGACGGTGAGGAAGTGCCCGAAACCACTAGGCCGGGTGACCCACCATCATATCGTGACATGCCTCGTGAAAACCTCGCCATTCGAGAACGACGCATCTACTCGGTGACACGTTATATAGAGGATGAAGGCCATAAATAAGCTGCGTGCGATCGGCTAATCGCCCAAATTCTTCGAGTCCATTTGAAGGTCCCACCGCTTGCATCCTGCTCCCCTTCGGATGGACCTAATAAATCCTTCTGCTGATGCGCCGGTGGATCAGAGCTTTTTAGCAAGCTTGTCTCGCACCCTAATTTATCCTAACAGCTGCGGTAGCGCAGTTGAAGGCACAACTGAGGTCGACGGTCCAAGTCACTACGGCCTGATCCAGCTTATCACGCCGTAACGCCTCAGTAAAATCTGGTCTCGGAACAGGCCACAGACAGAGATGGCCCTTGGACGTACTCGTGCGCATCGGGAGGTATGCTTTTCACGGGGGACGTTGGACAAGCTCGGCGAGTCCCCGACAAACTCGGCGGGGGTAAAATCTGACATGGCATCAAGATGCGTTGTCTTCGGGCGGCAGCAGTTCCTGGGACAACGACCAACTCCCCGACCCGGCGTTGCCGGATCAGGGCCATACCTCACCTATAGCGTGTTGGTCAAGGTAAGTGGTTTGGAAACTGTGACATTACTAAACCGAACAGTTGAACGCCGTGGGCAGTATACGGGGTACATAAATGCAAGACAAATATGGTGCGGGAAGCGGGGGAACAGACAACACAAGATGCAGATCAGCGACAAGTAGCAAAACAATAAATATGAAATGATGCGTGCGAGTAGAGGAAGTCAATAAAGAAGGATGGAGATGGTGGCGGGGTTGAATGAAATCGCGGTAGATGGGGTGAAGGGACAAGGCGTTGGAGACTTGCGGGAGGACACGTCTGGGGGAATCGGTGCGACCGTCGATGCTATCATTCGGTTCCCTGAGCTTCGAAAGCCGAGTCAATACAGACAGGAACCAGCGTGACTTCCGAGAGCTCACCACTTTTCATCGCCTCTTCAATCTTTCGAAGGAGCCGCCTACAGTCCTCCACGTCCTTCGCGGCCCCAATCTTCTCGTAAGCGTCGGCGGCGCGCAGAACCTCAGACCTGGCCACCTCAAACCTATGTTGTCGGTATAAAAACCCAGCCTGCAGCTCCATTGCGCGACCCAGGTAGTATGGGTTGTTGGTTACGTGCGACTTGGCGCGGTCGATGTGAGCGTACGCGTCGTTGAACCTGTCTCCGTCGAAAAACAGCTGTGCCAGGCAGTAGTGGTTCCAAAACAACTCATTGTGCCAGTTGGGGGGGGATGCGATTCCGAGGGCTGTCTCGTAATGGTGAATGGCCTTCTCTATCTCGCCCTTGGATCGATATATATTGCCGAGACAACGGTGACATTGGCAGACTGGAAATCGATCGCCTTCCTTTGGGACTAGATTGATTACGCGGGATGCAGCTTTCTCTGCGGAATCGAGCTGGCCGTCCGCGTGCAACAACCCAGCGAGGTAGTTCAAACACCGTGCCTGCGCCACCGGATCGCCAAGCCGTTCATGGATTTCCGATGATTCTTCGGCCTGTTTTATCCCTTCCTCGTAGAGGCCAAGTTGCCGATTTGCGTCAGATAGGGACCTCAACGTTAGAGCGATCGAATGTTCGTCCCCCCGCTCTCGGTAGAGCTTTAAGGCGTGGGCAAGGAGCCGTTTTTCCTCCGTGATGTTTCCAACCGAACCAAACAACTGCGAGAGCCTGGACAAGCATAATGGCTTGGAGGGATGGTCATCCTGGAGCCCCTCGATCTTCAGGCCCAGCACAACAAGCCGCTTTTTGTGCCAAAAGATATGCCTCATAAAACCGGCACAGGTGTTCCAGACTTCGTACGACTCCGCGTCAATGGATGTGAAGACATCGAGCAGGTGCTCGACATTCACATCCTCTGACACAATCCACCGTGCCTCCTCGAACCCGGGAATGCCAGGATCAACATTAACTGACAAACGGTTGAAGTAATGTTCCTTGGTGGTGGAGAGGAGCGGAGATGACTTGGGATCTTTGGGACGAAAATAGTCCCGGAGTGGTGCGAGCATCGTGACGAATTCGTTGTTTCGATGTGTCAGAGAAAGAATGCAGAACCTGTCAAAGATGTGTGCTCTGTTCGGGATGGTAGGAAGTAACCAATTGACGTTGTTCTCGTTAACACCTTGGGGGAAGAAGGCAATGACCCCAAGTAGCTCTCGCGCATCAGGGCCAAGTTCCCGGAACATGGGGGAGGCGAGCGAAAGTTCGATCGTGGCCGCGAGGCTCTTGTTATGCTCTGTCTGCAGCACACCCGTCCGTCGGCTCTCCCATTCCCTCACAAGTCGGTCCATGCCCCACTGGTTGTGATGCGCGACCGTAGCAAGGAGGGTGATCGAGAGTGGATGGAAGTCAAGTCGTTCCAGGACATTGTTGACCAAATCCGACCGTTCATCGTGATCGTAGATGCGATAGAATGTGTCACGCGAAGCATCCATCGACAATGTTGGGATTTTGAGAGTCTTGCAGTCGGGAGGAATGGTGGAGATCCGGGATGTGATACAGAGGCATACTGTCTCCAATCGGCTCAGCTCCTCCACGATGGCGTATATCTCCTGGCCGCTCGCTCCTTGCGGGTCGAGAATGGATTCGGCGTTGTCGAGGACGATGAAGATCTCCCTTGAAGATAGGAACGGATACAAGGGGGCCAAATTCTCCGGGTTTTCGATGCCTGCACCGGTCACCTTGGAGAGCCGGGCGAGGAACTGGGCGGGCGCTGCTGGGAATTGGTCACAGCGGACAAACCGACGGTTCTCGCCGAACCGCTGCTTGATGCGATCGTGATGGAGAATCTTCAAAGCGACGGACGTCTTGCCAATCCCGCCAGCACCAATGAGAGCAATCGGAGTCAGGCTCTCCGCCAGACCGACGATCTTCTCGATCAATTCGTCGCGTCCGAAGAAGGCCCTGGGCGGCGAGGGAGGTGATTCCCCAAGTACCCTAGATGGAAATGTAAGAATGTGGTCCTTCGATGTTTGAGATCGCTGACCTAGTTTGAGCCTAGGCAGCTGTCACTGTCTATTCGGTGACGGGTAGAGTACGAAGATCACTCACCGCTTCATCTTTACCACCAGTATTCCCAGAACCTTTCAACATGCTCTGCTGCATGCCCGAAACTATGGTGTGAGTATTCAGAGCCAACTCGGTCTGGAAGGAGGCGATCAGCGGTGGTCAAACAGAACCGGTTGAACGTACGTTGAAGACTTGAAGGATACTAATGAGGTCTAACTTCCAGGCCGCGATTATTTCCTTATCATTCTTTGCGTTGGCAAGCCGAGAGAGTAAACCCCGTTCCCTTTTGTCGACGATCCTGCCCTGGATCCCTGCCATAGTTCTGATATCAGGGGTGCAGTGAGCAACACACGCACAATGTGGACCGCTGGTCGGGCTCACAATGTCAATTGCTCAATCGCCTCGCACACGGATCGGCTGAGCTCGTCCAACCGCTTTTCGCCCACCCCACGGTCAAGGGCTCCACATACCTTCGCGCAGGTTAACCCGAGTTCGACATAGTCCCGCTTGTTGACCATGGTGTCCTGGTCACGTATGAGATTGGATCGCCTCATCGCGGAAGAGGAAGCGTACCTTGATCATTGTGAGGAGGACACTGGCGGAACCAAAGACTGCCTTTGCCGGCGTGACACTCGAGATCTCCTTCGCGAGATTCAGGCCCTCAATGGCGATATTCAGCGATGAGATGGTCCCATCCCTCCCTTTCGGTCGTTGGGAATTGGCTTGCATGGTCGACACTAGAGGTAGCCGCGAGGGGTCGGTGTAGCGCGCAGGCTGTGAGGAAGGGCCCGAGGTCTGATGGTAATAGGCGACCGTCCTTCATGACACGCCTCGTGCGTTCGATGAAATATTCACGGTTGGCTCATTTTGAGATGCGTGCGATCGACTTATCATCCGACTCTTGTCAAATTCTCCTGCAAGAACGCCGGGATCTCCCCCGTATACCCTTGCTAGATGCCCACCACCTACCTGTTAGCAAATTCAGATGCTGCTCGGCTGGGAGCGTTGTGCCATGCCGCAAACGCCGCTTTTCCAGATATGGATCAACTTCGATAACTCCTTGAGTGCACACATGCCTACGGCGGGAGTGCGATAAACTAGAAGCCGGGATGACAAAATAAAACCCGCTTGCGAATTCAAGGTCATAATTGGCTGCTAGTTTGACTTGATTGAAACTTAGACACCAAGGGAGCCGGCCACTGAATATGGGCGAGGAGGAAGAAGTTCGACCCTATTTCTACTTTCTCCATCCTCATTGGGAGGGGAAAGGGACGTGGTGGTTTGCGTGCAGAGGCAGGAGTTGTGGGAAAGTACTTCGAGCGTCTGCCGTAACACCCAGGCGGCTCCCCTCCCAGTCACTTCAAGCACATGCCCTTCCAAAAACCTCCGGATAACGCTAGCTCCAGCTCCAGCTGCTCTCCTTACTCCTCCCCAAACAAGCTCGAGTCGACTCGCTCCGACGGTCAGTTTTTCATCTGTTAGTTCTCTGATCGCCCAGCCTCTTAACGCAGGCGGGCCACCAAAGCGGTCCGTGCAGACATTCAACGCAGACGTGACATCAAGGCAGCCCATGCAGACGGGCTTCCACTCTTCGCCCGAACGCGCAGGCCAGAACTATCTGCCGCCAGGACGATGAGCGTCGGGGAGATCAGGTCCGTTATCAGAAGGGAGTGGAACGCGATGGACACCGTGAGCCACATCTCGCTCATACTAACTCGTCCCCGATCGGAGGTTACATTTGATGGACTGATGGCTATGCTTCCGCCCACCATGCACAGTCCCAAAGGCAGCCCTATCTGGATCAAACCAAGAGCCGCAGAGGAACTTCCAACTCTTCGCCAATAATGAAGAACGCTCTTCCCCTGCCCCATCGCTCATCCCCAACCCGTGGTGGAAATAATATGACGCGGGGTTCTTTCCTTGTGTTGCTCTTCACGTCAGTTTTTTCTCTCAATCTCGATCCCAACGGCACCACGTACCGCTAACATTACAATTATGTCAAGTGTCCTAGAGTACCCCGCATTCAACGAAGTGATTCGCTGGGATGGTGCGAAGCGGGTTGTCCTTGAGCAGCCACAGATCCTGGAATTTTACATCCTAATGCCTGTGTTTGGGCCACCTACTCTGGATGTCTTCAAGCGAAAGCTTTATGTGCGCATACTATATAACTAATTTGGCCGTCCCCCAGTGCACTGACTCCACATTACGATAGACCCTCGGTTCCCGACGGTGTGCCTCACCATGCCTCGGGCTCAAATGCACAATCGGAAACATATGCGTGGGGTGCTTGTTTTCTGTGACATCCAGGCTATCATGCGACTTATCACCCACGATCAAAACACCCCAGGCTGACCAGGTCGAATTCCGGTTCGGCGCAAAGGAGAAGACACGCGAGAAAGCGCTGAGGGTGGCAGAATGCCTGCAGAGGCGTTATGATCTGTTATTCCTCCACTTGACAAACCCGAAACCTGTACGATTGACCGCCACCTTACGATGGGGCATCTCGAATTCAAGGATCCCTGCACACGCATTGAAATTATTCGTTCCTACGCGGCTAATAGAAGGCTATCTCGCTGACAAACTGGACCCTCTGTTTCGTTGGTCCCTGGGGACTGGGTACGGGCGGTCAACGAGTTCATTTCCGGGTGCGACCATCTAGGCGAGATAGTGGAGTCGGACCCGCAATCTAGGGCATCTTCTAGAGCGAGTTCGACCTCGGAGGGTCATGTTTCGCCCGAGGACGATGGTCCCAGTAAAAAGGTACCTCGTTGGAACAACTAAACTAGACATGGTCCCCTTAAGAGTGCCTTGAGTAAGTTCCCTGTACATAATTGTAACTGTACGTGCAACACTGGTCCCAATAAATTAAATGGTATCGAGACCTAGAAGTCCTCCCAGTCGTCTCAATCATCTTTCTTAGGTGCCGTATGTTTCACTGCGCTGACGGAAGTGCTGGATGTGTTTCCTGCGGGGAGAGGGGAGTTGTAGGAGGCCGTTGCGGGACTCGTGTCCCTGTACTCATTGAAAAGATCGTCGTCCTCCAGATATAGTCCGGAGCGGTTTCCTGTCCACCTCCGCTCCCTCGCCCATCACCCCCCTCTTCTACCATAGGCCTCTCAAACTCTCCCGATCATATACCCGCCGCGCCCAATCCGTCGCTTCAGACGAGAGCACCGTAGATCCCGATGCGACAATCCGAAGACTGCCCAAATGCTCTCAGCAATCTCGCGATGAATCTCGCTCTACTCCCGACAAATCTCTGAATGAAACTCCCTCCCGTGCGCCATTCTCCATTTGTCCCATCTATATCCGTATCACTGATCTTTCTCCTGTTCATCAGAACACAAGTCGATGCTCAGACCACCCAAGCTCGCCCCCTCTGCGTGGCAGCTCTACTTCACCGATTTCATTCAGAAGGCTCAGGCCAATACCACAAAGAAGCTCAATGTCGCACAGGCGGCCAAGGAAGCCGGTCAAGAATACGCAAACCTCAGCGCCGCTGAGAAGGAGGTCCGTTCCTTATCTAATCTGCGTTTCTCCGATCTTTGACCGCGGTGTTCCATTGTCCAGAAATACAAGCGAATGTCTCAGGCTGCCAAAGATTCCAGGGAGAAGGAATTCGCGGCTTACATGCGCACCCTCACTCCCGATGACATTAAACGGGAGAACGCTTACCGGACTGCTCAGCGTAAGGCCGGGAAATCTAGAAAAGCCAACATGAAGGACCCAAACGCGCCGAAGAAACCCCTTAGCGCCTACTTCATGTTCCTCCAACGCATCCGCTCGGATCCTGAGTTGGTCAAGGAGGTTTTCGGTGATGAGACTGAAACCACCAAGCAGAGTGTTCTCGCCGCCGCCAAGTGGCGTTCCATGACTGACGACGAACGAAAGGTGTGTACCCACCCCCTTTGAACCGGTGTCACTGGCCATCTTGCTTTGGTTTACTCACAGCCTTTGACAGCCATTTTTAGCCCAAGCAGAACAAGATAGGCTGGACTACGAAGTCGCTCGCAAAATGTACGGGAACGGTTCGATCGCTTACGAATCGAGCATCGATTTCGGCACTGGTCCTTTTCCGGATCCCGTCGTCCGTCCTCCCCCGGGTAACTCCCAAAAGAGGAGAAAGACCAGCACCTCGCAGGATGACGATTCAACTGTCACCGCGGGTAGCGATTCCACCACCGCCGGCGGCCACGAAGGTTACCCGGGAGAAATCCAATTCTTGACTGACCTTCTGCTCCAGGAACGCGCGTCGCAGGACTCACTCCGCAATTCGGTAATTGTTTCCAGTCGGTCTCCTACGCAGTTTCTCAGTCGGCTGTAGTTTGCGCCAGTAATAGAGGAAGCCCCTGCCCCCAGGACGCACCAACAACCCCCGACCCATGATAGGAATAATACGACACGAGGTTCCTTCCTTGTGTTGCTCTTCACGTCAGTTCTTTCTGCCCCGATCCGAATGATACCACGCACTACTAACTTTACGGTCGTGCCAAGTATCCTAGAGTACCCCCCGTTCAACGAAGTGGTTCACTGGGATGGCGTGAAGCGAATTGTTCTTGAGCAACCAAAAATCTTGGAATCGTACATTCTGATGCCTGTGTTTGGGTTACCTTCCTTGGATGTTTTCAAGCGAAAGCTTTATGTGCGTGTGTCGTATAACCAACCGGACCGTCCCCCGTTGCACTGACTCCACATTATGATAGACCCTCGGTTTCGACGGTGTACTTCACCGTGCCCCAGGCTCAGACTCACATCCGGAAACATTTGCATGGGGTGCTCGGTTTTTATCACATTCTGATTATCATTTGGCTTATCATTCACGACCAGAACACTCCAGGCTGACCAGGTTGAACCCTCCAATGGGTTTTACAAGTCGCGGTTGGTCCAAAGAGATAGACCTCGATGAAGTCGCGCCGAAAGGGGAACGTCCCATTCCAATACCCATCTCCGTGGATGGTGGAAAGACATTGGATTGGTCACAGCCTGTGGAAAGCGAGAGTTTGACCCATGACCCCACGTATCCAGGCGCTGCCGACCGTGAGTGACAGCTTACCGTCTGTGATACTCCGGGACCGACCGAGAGCTTCACACCGCCAGACGAAATGAAACTCATGACTATCCGGTTCGGCGCGGGGTCCAAGGTACGGGAAACAGCATCAAAGGTGGCAGAAGTTCTGCAAAGGCGTTATGATCTGTTATTCCTCCATTTGGAAACCCCGAAACCTGTACGATTAACCGCCGCCTTACGATGGGGCATCTCGAATTCAAAGATCCCTGCGCACGCGTGGAAATCGCCCGTTCCTGCGCAGGTGATAGAAGAATATCTCGTCGACAAATCGTACTCTCGCCCCGCACCGTCGATTCCCAAGAAGGACTGGGTGCAGGTGGTCAACGAGTTCCTCCCCTGGTGCGACCATCAGAATGAGACGACGGAGCCGGAGGCACGAGTGCATTCTCGGCCATCTTCTAGAGCGAGTTCGATCTCGGAGGGACATGTTTCGCCCGAGGATGATGGTCCTAGCAGAAAGGTGCCTCGTTGGGACGACTAAACTAGACACGGTCCCCTCGAGTGTCTTGAGTAAGCTCCCTGTACATAATTGTAGTTGTACACACAACACTGGTCCCAATAAATTAAATGGTATCGAGGCCTAGAAGTCCTTCCAGTCATCCCAATCATCCTTCTTAGGTGCCGTATGTTTCACCGCGCTGATGGAAGTGCTGGATGTGTTTCCTGTGGGGAGAGGGGAGTTGTAGGAGGTCGTTGCGGGACTCGTGTCCCTGTACTCCTTGAAAAGATCGTCGTCCTCCTGATATAGTCCAGAGGCTTCCCCAGGAGACTGCGTGGGAACCGACCCGTATCCCTGCCCCTCCGGTCCGCCACCGATTCCCCGTACGGTGGTTGTCACCCGTTCTGCAACGTCCACACCGAATTGGTTCTTTCCCCAGGTGTTCGCGCTCTTGCCGAATTCCTCGGCATACCTCCCGGCATCCGAGACGTAACAAGTGCAGAACAATTCTAAAACCAATCGTGGCGGAGGTAAGAGCACTGAGCGAGACCGGCTTATGGTGGTATGACGCGTGCGGTCTATTGTAACCCATCTACTCTGTGGCCGCCTTGCTCGCTCGCTCACCGAAACTCGGAACGAAGGATGATTTCCTCGTCTGTCTGGATGTCCTACAGCAGACGAGGTGGGACTATTCTGATCATGCGAAAAAGATGGCGGATCTTCGGTTCCTGTGGAATGTGTCAAGGGACGAACCGTTAGATGAACCTCCCGAGCTCCCCGGGCGAGTCACACCGAAGAACGCTACCACATACCTAACCCCGCCGGGAGGTTTCGACGTTATTTCGCCATACCCACTCCCCGCGTACAACCTGTCTGAATCTCCGTCTCCTCCTTCTCTCTCCTTCAGCCCCATCTTCCGATTATCGAGTCCTGCGAGAAGCCGAAGGTCAAGCAGAGGTTCATTTTGCACTCCGGAGGGGCACAACTCTCCAGACGACGATGTGCCGAGCAGGAAGTCGCCTAGCAGGCTGGCTAATATTCTTTCGAAATGGGAGAAGAGGCATTCAGGTGGCTAATGGGGATGGAATGTAACCATTTTATTGATGTATTTATATTTCTGAGTTGGTTTCGATTGTCGGGGGTACCACACTTACTGCAAGATGGCAGGTCCACTCATCTTCATATTGGCCAGCGCCTCTTTGAGCATCATAATCTTGCTGGAGATGAGTACCCTGAACGACAACGAATCCATTCCCTCCCTCAGTCGCCAGCCGCTTCAACATGGCCCGAATCTGGTCCATGCCCCATCTGAGTGATCGCCTCAACACAAAAAACCCCAAGGAAGGTTTATAGCGGACAAGCAACGCCTCGATTCCCCCGCACACGGAGTTGTTATTGAAGTCCGTTCGATCACTTTCCGTTCAACCCCCGATTGAGGTCGGTACCAATGTCAGGGTAGGCCAGCCCAAACTCGATGTAGTCGACCCCATAATTGATCAACGTTGAGTCCCTTATGCAATCAACGCAAATAACTCTGATGAAACCGGGAACAACCTTGGCTGGTGCGGTGTGTGGGGCCTCGACGGTCATGTTCAGCGAGGATGGAACGCCACCCCGGTGGCCCGGCCGTTGGGGTTTGCGTCCATGATCGAAACTCAAGAGACCAGGCGGTGAGGGAAGGCCTGGAATCATCAAGGGCCGGTGACCCGCCATCGTACCGTGACATGCATCGTGAAAACGTCGCCATTCGAGAATGGTGCATCTGCTCAGTGGCACGTTAGATAGAGGGTGAAGGCCATAAAGAAGCTGCGTGCGATTGGCTAATCGTCCAAATTTTTCGAGTTCGTGGGGTCCCGCCCCCCTTCGGATGGCCCTAAAAAAACCTTCCGCGGATGCGCCGATAGATTGGAGCTTTTTAACAGGCTTGTCTGGCATCCGAATTCGTTTTACCGGCTGCCGTAGAGCAGTTGGGGGAGCGAGAGGTTGACGGTCTGAGTCGCTACGGCCTGATCCAATTCATCACGCCGTAGTGACTCAACGGGTTAGTAAAACCTGGTCTCGGAACAGGCAGCAGGGAGGTATGCTTTTCACGGGGGACGTTGGACAAGCTCGACGAGTCCCTGACCAACTCGGCGGGGGTTAAATCTAACATTGCATCAAGATGCGTTGTCTTTGGCCGGCAACGGTTCAATGGAGCAGCGACCACCTCCCCGACCCGGCGTTGCCGGACAGGGCCATACCTCACCTACAGCGTGTTGGTCAAGGTGAGTGGCTCGGAAACTGTGACGTTACTGAGCCGAATAGTTGAACATCGTGGGCAGTATACGGGGTACATTAATGCGAGATATACATGGTGCGGGAAGCGGGAGAACAGACAGTACAAGGCGTAGATCAACCACAAGTAGCAGAACAACGAACATGAAATGATGCGTGCGAGTAGAGGAAGTCGATAAGGAGGGATGGAGATGGTGGTGGGGTTGAATGACATCACGGTAGACGGGGTGAAGGGACAAGGCGTTGGAGACTCGCGAGAGGACACATCTGGGGGGATCAGTGCGACCGTCGACGCTATCATTCGGTTCCCTGAGCTTCGAAAGCCGAGTCAATACAGACGGGAAGCAGCGCGACTTCCGGGAGCTCACCATTTTTCATCTCCTCCTCAACCTCCCGGAGGAATTCCCTAATTTTCCCCACATTCCTCGCAGCCCCGACCTTCTCATAAACGTCGATGGCGCGCAGAAGCTCAGACCTTGCCTCCTCAAACCTATGCTGTCGGTATAAAAACCCAGCCTGCTGCTCCATTACGCGACCCAGGCAGTATGGGTTGTCGGTTGCGTGCGACTTGGCGCGGTCGATATGAACGTACGCGTCGGTGAACCTGTCTTCAGCGAAAAACAGCTGTGCAAGACAGTAATGAATCCAAAACAGTTCGCTGTGCCAGTTGGAAGAGGATGCGATTCCGAGGGCCGTCTCGTAATGGTTAATGGCCTTCTCCGTTTTGCCCTGGGAGTGATATATATCGCCGAGAGTCCGGTGGCATTGGCAGACCGGAAATTGATCGCCTTCCTCTGGGACAAGATCGATTACGCGGGATGCAGCTTTCTCTGCGGCATCGAGCTGACCATCCGCGTGCAACAACCCAGAGAAGTAGTTCAAAGACCGTGCCTGCGACACCGGATCACCAAGCCGTTCATGGATTTCTGATGATTCTTCGGCCTGTTTTATCCCCTCCCTGAAGAGGCCAAGGTGCCCATTTGCATCAGATAAGAACCTCAGTACTGGAGCGATCGAATGTTCATCTCCCCGCTCTCGGTAGAGCTTTAAGGCATAGGTGAGGAGCCGCTTATTCTCCACGAAGTTTCCGACCGAATAAAATAACCGCGAGATCCTGAACAAGTATAATGGCTTGGAGGGATGGTCATCCCGGAGTCCCTCGATCTTCGGGCCCAGCACGACAAGCCGCCTTTTGTGCCAATAGAGGTGGTCCACGAAACGGACACAGGTAATCCAGATGCCGGGCGACTCGGCGTCAATGGATGTGAAGACATCGAGCAGGTGCTCGACATTCACATCCTCTGACGTGATCCACCGTGCCTCCTCGAACCCGGGTTCACTGGGATCAACGTGAACTGACAATCGACTGAAGTAATGTTCCTTGGTTGCGGAGAGGAGCGGAGATGACTCGGGATCTTTGGGACAAAAATAGTCCCGGAGTGGTGCGAGCATCGTGACGAATCCATTGTTTCGGTACGTCAGAGAAAGAACGCAGAACTTATCGAAGACGTTTGCTCTGTCCGAGATGGTGGGAAGTAACCAATTGGCGTTATTCTCGTTGAGACCTTGGGGGAAGAAGGCAACGACCCCAAGTAGCTCTCGTGCATCAGGGCCAAGTTCCTGGAACATGGGGGAGGCGAGCGAAAGTTCAATCGTGGCCGCGAGGCTCTTGTTATGCTCTGTCTGCAGCACACCCGTTCGCCGACTCTCCCATTCCCTCGTAAGTCGGTCCATGCCCCACTGGTTGTGATGCGCGACCGTAGCAAGGAGGGTGATCGAGAGTGGATGAAAGTCGAGTTGTTCCAGGATATTGCCGACCAAATCGGGTCGTTCGTCGTGGTCGTAGATGCGATAGAATGTGTCGCGCGAAGCCTCTATCGACAATGTCGGGATTTTGAGAGTCTTGCAGTCAGGAGGAATGGTGGAGATCCGGGATGTGATACAGAGACATACTGTCTCCAATCGGCTCAGCTCCTCCACGATGGCGTATATCTCCTGGCCGTTCGTTCCTTGCGGGTCGAGAATGGATTCCGCATTATCGAGTACGACGAGGATCTCCCTCGAAGATAGGAACGGACACAGGGGGGCCAAATTCTCCGGGCTTTCGATCCCTGCGCCGATCACCTCGGAGAGCCGAGCGAGGAAATAGGCGGGTGCTGCTGGGAATTGGTCGCACCTGATGAATCGTCGATTCTCGCCGAACCGTTGCTTGATGCGATCGTGATGGAGGATCTTCAAGGCGACGGACGTCTTGCCAATCCCGCCAGCGCCGATAAGAGCGACCGGCGCCAGGTTCTCCGCCAGACCGACGATCTTCTCGATCAACTCATCGCGTCCAAAAAACACCCTGGGCGGCGAGGGAGGTAATTCCCCAAGTACCCTATATGAAAATGTAAGGATGTAGTCCTTCAATATTCGAGATCGTCGACCTGGTTTGAGCCTAAGCAACCGTCACTGTCCATTCGGTGATGGGTAGAGTATGGATATCACTCACCGCTTCACCTTTACCCCCAGTATTCTCAGAACCTTTCAACATGTTCTGCTGCATGCCGGAAACTATGGTGTGAGTATTCAGAGCCAACTCGGTCTGGAAGGAGACGATTAGCGGTAGTCGAACAGAACCAGCCGAACGTACGTTGAAGACTTGAAGGATCCTAATCAGGTCCAACTTCCAGGCCGCGATGATTTCTTTATCATTCTTCGCGTTGGCAAGCCGGGAGACTAAACCTCGTTTTCTTTTGTCGACGATCCTGCCCTGGATTCCTGCCATAGTTCTGAGATCAAGGGCGTAGTGAGAAAAGCACATGCATCGTGGATCGCTCGTCGGGCTCACAACGTTAATTGCTCAATTGCCTCACACACGGATCGGCTGAGCTCGTCCAATCGCTTTTCGCCCATCCCACGGTCAAGGGCTCCGCATACATCCGCGCAGGCCAGCCCGAGTTCGACATAGTCCCGCTTGTTGACCATGGTGTCCTGGCCACGTATGAGTTTGGATCACCTCATCGCAGAAGAGGGAACGTACCTTGATCATTGTGAGGAGGACACTGGCGGAACCAAAAACTGCCTTGGCTGGCGTGACACTTGAGATCTCCTTCGCGAGATTCAGGCCCTCGATGGCGATATTCAGCGATGAGATGGTCCCATCCCTCCCTTTCGGTCGTTGGGAATTGGCTTGCATGGTCGAGACTCGAGGTAGCCGCGAGGGGTCGGTGTAGCGCGCAGGCTGTGAAGAAGGGTCTGAGGCTTGATGGAAATAGGCGACCGTCCTTCATGACACGCCTCGTGCGTTCGGTGAAATATTCGCGGTTGGCTCGTTTTGAGATGCGTGGGATCGGTTGATCACCCGACTCTTGTCAAATTCTTCGGCAGGAACGCCGGGATCTCCCCCGTATGCCCTTGCTAGATGCCACCGCCTACCGGCTAACAAATCCGAATGCTACTCGGATGGAAGTGTGGTGCCACGCTGCAAACGCCCCTTTCCCCCACATCGGATATGGACCAACTCTGATAGCTTCCTGGGTACGTACATGCCAACGGTGGGTGTATGCTAAACTGGAAACTGAGATGACATAATAAAACCCGCTTGCGAGTTCAAAGGGAATTGACTGTTACTTCGACCCGATTGAAATTTAGACACCAAGAGAGTTGGCCACTGTGTGTGGACGAGGAAGAGGCCCGACACTCTTTCTACCTTCTCCATCCTCATCGGGAGATGGATGTCCCCCGAAAACGAGACATCTTCTACGACGGGACTCAGGAACATCCAGAATTGTCAGCGACCTGGCGCGTGTGTTCCTGCTCTCATACAGAGAATGGTCGACAAAGTTTGAAATATGCATAGGGAGAGGACGGGATTTGGATCGAGGAGTGGGTATAGAGGGAAAGCGGGGCCTAGAGGGGTGGTGGGCCACAAGTAGAACATCTGGGCGGGGAGAATTGTCCGAAGGGGGGGGGATTTCCAAAGGGAAGTCGACTGGTGCTTGGCCTCTTGTCATCGTGGATTTGAATAACTGCAGAACGACGCCCCGAGGCCCAAAGCTGAAGACCTCAGTACACGGAGGAAGTAGGGAGATGCGCACTGGGAGCCCCTCGCTATTTATTTCCTTTGTGACATATTCAACATCTTTGACCACCCCCCCCCCCCTCTGAATCGGAAGAACCAGCCCCACAGATTCTCCGTGGCCCAAAGTCTCGTTTGCTTATCTGCCGCAGATATCGTGCTGAGGGTCTGAGGATCGAGTGTCACTGGGAGTGTTTCATTGAAGGTCCCTCGGTCTCGTTGAGTGGATGAAACCACGCTGTGACCTCAGGAGTACGAAGGCACGCGAAGATTTGAGAAAGGAGTTCCTACGGGAGCTGGCTCGCAGGAGACCGTGCGGTGTTGGAGGCAGAACGGAGGTTGCTAAAGCGCTGACCACTGCTCGGAGAAGTCATTGTTTCGAAACCTCAAATTATCACGGTGTTATGCGACTAACAGTCGGTGATGGCCTGAACACGCTTATAGACACGTACTTCCTCAACATCGACCGCAATCAAAGCGAGGAAACGAGCGTGGCGGTTCGCGTGCAAAATAAGCAGCTGCGGGAAAGCACAGGAGACAGTCCCCCGATCGAGCGTCTGCCGCATTCAGGTGTAGTTCGAATTCCTTCCACGTCCGACCTCCAGGTCGCTTGAGCATGCCCTCCCAGGAACCATCAGATAACCCTAGCTCCAGCTCCTCCCCACACAAGCTCGAACTGACTCACTCCAATGGTCAGTTTCCACTGTTCCTGCTCGAATCCTCGCTTTGTTCAGCAAATCTCGTCCCAACAGATGACAAGAATCGGTCTACCTCCACTAATTCTCTGATCGCCCACTTTCTTAACGCAGACGGGACACTAAAGCGGCCTATAAACCCCTTCATGATCTTTCTCCAGAAGCGCAGGCCAGAGGTGTCTGCCGCCAACCAAACGACGCGCACCGGCGTAACAAGAAAGATCGAAATTAAAAAGACTCTCAGGAAGGAGTGGAACGCGATGGACATCGTGAGCCACATCTCTCATACAAACTCGTCTCCGATCGGGGGTTGTATATGATGGACTGATGGGTAATATGCTTCCGTCCACAATGTGCAGTCTCAAAAGCAGTCTTATCTGGATCAAGCCAAGCAACTCGAAGACTTTTGCAATTCAAAATATCCGGATTCCGCCGTCCGCTGTCGTGTCCCGGATCGCTCCAAAAAGAGGAGAAAGATCAGCACCTCGCAGGATAATAGGAATAATACGACACGAGGCTCCTTCCTTGTGTTGCTCTTCGCGTCAGTTCTTTCTGCCCCGATCCGAATGATACATGCACTACTAACTTTACGGTCGTGCCAAGTATCCTAGAGTACCCCCCGTTCAACGAAGTGATTCACTGGGATGGCGCGAAGCGAGTTGTTCTTGAGCAACCACAAATCTTGGAATCGTACATTCTGATGCCTGTGTTTGGGTTACCTACCTTGGATGTCTTCAAGCGAAAGCTTTATGTGCGTGTGCCGTATAACTAACTGGACCGTCCCCCGGTGCACTGACTCCATATTACGATAGACCCTCGGTTTCGATGGTGTACTTCACCGTGCCCAGGCCCAAACTCACCTCTGGAAACATTTGCATGGGGTGCTCGATTTTTGTCACGTTCCGATTATCATTTGACTTATCATCTACGACCAGAGCACCCCAGGTTTACCAGGCTGAACCCTCCCATGGGTTTTACAAGCCGCGGTTGGTCCAAAGAGATAGACCTCGCTGAAGTCGTGCCGAAAGGGGAACGTCCCGTTCCGATACCCGTCTCCGTGGATGGTGGCAAGACGTTGGATTGGTCACAGTCTGTGAAAAGCGAGAGTTTGGCCCATGACTCCACGCTTCCAGGCGCTGCCAACCGTGAGTGACAGTTTACCGCCTGTAATACTCCGAGACTGACCGAAAGCTTCACACCAGACGAAATGAAACTCATGACTATCCGGTTCGGCGCGAGGTCCAAGGCACGGGAAACAGCATCAAAGGTGGCAGAAGTTCTGCAAAGGCGTTATGATCTGTTATTCCTCCACTTGGAAACCCCGAAACCTGTACGATTAACCGCCGCCTTACAATGGGGCATCTTGAATTCAAAGATCCCTGCGCACGCGTGGAAATCGCCCGTTCCTGCGCGGGTGATAGAGGAATATCTCGTTGGCGAATCGTACTCTCGTCCCGCACCGTCGATTCCCAAGAAGGACTGGGCGCAGGTGGTCAACGAGTTCCTCCCCTGGTGCGACCATCCGGATGAGACGACAGAGTCGGAGTCACTGGTACATTCTAGGCCATCTTCTAGAGCGAGTTCGATCTCGGAGGGACATGCTTCGCCCGAGGATGATGGTCCTAGCAAAAAGGTGCCTCGTTGGGACGACTAAACTAGCCACGGCCCCTCAAGAGTGCCTTGAGTAAGCTCTCTGTACATAATTGCAGTTGTACACACAACACTGGTCCCAATAAATTAAATGGTATCGAGGCCTAGAAGTCCTTCCAGTCATCCCAATCATCCTTCTTAGATGACGTATGTTTCGTTGCGCTGGTGGAAGTGCTGGATGTGTTTCCTGCGGGGAGAGGGGAGTTGTAGGAGGTCGTTGCGGGACTCGTGTCCCTGTACTCCTTGAAAAGATCGTCGTCCTCCTGATATAGCCCAGAGGCTTCCCCAGGAGACTGCGTGGGAACCGACCCGTATCCCTGCCCCTCCGGTCCGCCACCAATTCCCCGCACGGTGGTCGTCACTCGTTCTGCGACATCCACGCCAAATTGGTTCTTTCCCCAGGTGTTTGCGGTCTTGCCGAATTCTCCAGCGTACTTCCCGGCATCTGAGACGTAACCCCGGAGGCTGGTTTGTAGGTCCGGGTCCAGGGCGCGTTCCATACCCGGTTGGATGATAGACTCGTTGACTGCCCGGGTGGCACCGGTGACCGCGGAAGAGAAGAGCGACCAGCCTTTGGTTAAGGCACCCAAGGGATTCTCTTGCACTTCGGAAAACGTGGGGACCGCACGGGATGAGAGGTGGAAGGATGTGCCCCCGGAACCCGGCGGTGGCGGGGGTGTGCTTCCGAAGCCCTGATAACGTCCGCCTTGAGAAGGTGGCAGATCGTCAGGGCGTAATGCATTAGCCTGCC
>Ga0307517_10004885_pt1 | contig 20429 bp, 16 predicted proteins | sample 23_EM_MG_FD_194515 | JGI IMG/M metagenome (GOLD analysis project Ga0307517, IMG submission 194515) | Populus trichocarpa ectomycorrhiza microbial communities from riparian zone in the Pacific Northwest, United States - 23_EM | ecosystem: Host-associated > Plants > Roots > Unclassified | place...
GATCTATGACTGTCCACGGAGCAGGAAAGCATTATCTATAGAAAGGCATGCGATAAAATATGAAACTTATTATCAACAATCCCTAGTTGCCTAATTTCTTATTGAAGTATTGTAGATATATGGCTGTGGCATAATAGAGGGTAGGAAAGAGTAATTCTTAATCTGGCCAGAGAAATCTACCACATGGAAAACAATTAGCGCTGGGCCAAAACCTTATAACAAATAGATCATAAAGCCTTTTGCCATGATAATCGGAAGCATATTTCAGAAAATTAAACTGCTTAGAAACCTTTTTTTTTTATATTGTTGATCACATGGCATGTTTCTTGTAAAGTTTTGAAGTTGACTTGCTTCTGCTAAAAACTTCTACTGATTCTCTTCTATTCAGCTTGGATGAAATTTTCTGTTAGTGCCATGTTCTATGTTCTTAAAATCGTCTTCTATTTGAGCATGAGTAGGTGTTGGTCCCCTCCAGCACTGCTTTCTAATACTGTCTGAGCCAAGGTCTTGGGCGGTTTGTTTCTTTGATTATGACGAGTAGTTCCAGGAAGCACATATCATAATTGGACAAAAACTGTTCTTATATTTATCTGGTTATATATCAGTTCGAAGTTGATCTGTCAAAAAAGAAAATAAAATAAAAAAATGTCAATTCACAATTGATATTTTTGGTAGTCTCTTTCCAGGGAGCTCTTACACACGAAAGAAAGGCGAGATAACACATGTGGATATTTGTGTGATGTATTCAAAGAGTATTGTATCAGCTGTGAACTTCAGTTGGCCGGTCCTGAATGTGAAAATCAGCGGACTTTCTCTTCCCTCCCAATGGCAGTTGCAGAAGAATTGTTTAGCTGTGAGCTGTCAGAAAAGGAATCCTGTACGCAAGCACTTGGGACAGCTACAACACCACCAAAGAAGGCCATCGTTACAGTGGATAATCTTTTGAGCCCAGCTCATACATTGCTTCAAATACAATGTGTTGATCAAAAAGGTCTCTTTTATGACATCTTGAGAACTTCAAAGGACTTAAATATCCAGGTACAGTGGTCATGAGATTAATACGAACAACACTTCTTAATTTGTGTGCTATGTTATTGATCCTGGCCATCTTGAAATGGATCAAGTTGCACAAAATATCACCTTCCCATTTAAGATGCTTACAGACTGAGAAATCATGTTTGTACGAGCATTGTCCTGTCTCATGACTCATCTCCTTTCAAACCTTTTGCTGGATTATTTTCCATACTTTTCTCCGACCGTCTCTGGAAATAATGTACATAGCATGCTATTGTTCCATTAATGCTATAGAATCTATCCCATTAAGTTTCACAGCAGTGCCACTTGTTGCTCTTTTGCATCTTTTTGTGGCACTAAATGGTTGATTGCAATGTGTATTTTAACAATACATGGCTGTTTTGTTTCTAATGTAGGTAGCTTATGGTAGATTCTCATCTAGCATAAAAGGATACCATAACATGGATCTATTAATTCGGCAAACAGATGGGAAGAAGATTGTGGATCCCGAACTTCTGGCCAATACTTGTTCTCGATTGAAGGAGGAGATGCTTCATCCATTACGAGTGATCATCACCAACAGAGGCCCAGATACTGAACTCTTAGTAGCTAACCCTGTTGAGTTATGTGGCAAGGGAAGACCACGTGTATTTTATGATGTTACTTTAACTCTGAAAAAGTTGGGAATATGCATTTTTTCGGTAAGAGTTCAATATCCGCTTTTCTCCCACTTCGGCTTCTATCATCCACTATGTATGAGCAAGTTCTCTTCATTGTTAATTTGCAGGCCGAAATTGGAAGGCACTCAACTCAGGATCGCCAGTGGGAAGTCTACAGGTTCCTCTTGGATGAAAATTGCGACGTTCCGTTAGCAAGTAGTCAAGCCAGAAATCAAATAGTGGACAGAATTAGAAGAACATTAATGGGCTGGTAGAATGATCCACTGGAAAACAGCATTGATGATGAAATTGGTTTTGCCTTCTCGCATCGCATGTGTACCCATCTTTCTAGGCGGACAGCTCCGCGCTGCAATGCTGTCCCTATTTGCCGATCATGAACCAAACCGATAATTGAGGCCATGCAGCAAGATAATCTATTCTCTATGTATAACCAGGCTTCTTGCTGTAATCATTTCGTTTCCTGGCTATTAAAATTTAGTGTTTCATTTCCATCCTCTACAGTGTAGTCAAATGAGCATCCCTCGCATCTTTAGAAGATGCACGAGGCGATCCCTTTGTAATGAAAGTGTAAATTATCTAATAAACTCTATCCTCAGTATTATTATAAAAAAAAAAAACTAGGATGAGGGCTGGTACGTAGTGGTAGCAAATCTTGTAAGGTTTTGTACTTTACCTTTCGTGATGCAACAAAGGGATGCTAAGGTAAGATGCACTCAATATGAAAGACGCTTAGGCCAACAAATTTGCCGTTGAGAGGTCGTTGGGTAACCCGGGAAGAGCTGTAACGGGTGGTCTTTTTCATGATCAATTGGTGATTGGTCACCGCGTTTTTCGGGCTCTCTTGGAGCAGCAACCATCATTTTAGCTGAATTTCAAAGCCCGCACTGGCCTGCCTTTGGCATGGGGTTTTTAGGCTTCAGATCAGTAGTGCTGGAAACTGACAAGAAGGAAGCCGTGCGTGCCATTTTCGGTGCCACCTCTCCAGCTCATCCTTGTTTTATCCTAACTGGTGACATCTGTGTTCTTCAGTGAGGGTGGCAGCGTTCATAATCTTCGTGAAGGTAACCAAGCTCTGATTTCTTGGCCAAGATTGGAGTTCATGGTGATGAGGGTCAACGTATATGGCAGCATGCTTCTCCAGCCCCCGGTATCGGTCTATTCTTTTTGGAGATATGCCTGCAGTTGAGTTCTCGAGGTCCCACTTTGTGTTTTGCTTTCAACCACAGCACAAAGAAATGAAAGATTTTGGAGGAATCAGACTTCGTGTGTGTTTGTGATTGCTTTCAATCTAAAATGTGTTTGCTTTCAATAGCATGATAACTCTCTCTGTTTGTTGCTTTTGGTGTTAAGAGGCAAGAATCATGCATGTAGAATTTACTATGTCACTTTCTGGGAATTTTAGCTTTTCTTATCATAGTTTGAACAGTACTTGTGGCTGATTTGGAGGAGGAGGCCATCGTATCTTAACATTAAACCATTGTATTTTACATAATAATATTTTGTTTATACGAGTGGAAAGGAGAAATTTGATTTTATTAACATAAGTAACTCCCAATAGTAATTCTTTTTTTTTTCCTCGTATCTATCTATTTATCTCGTATTTAAGTTAATTATGGAATAATATAGAATTTATACAGCAAAAAAAACAAAGGAAAGGGAGACGAATTACACGATATCACTAACGACGAAGACATTAATGTACTCTGATCTGCAGTTATTCCTGTCTTTGTTTGCTGCTGCCTAGTTTGATTCTCTATAACCACAATGTCTTTTACAGAAAAGAAGAAACAGATTCCAATCGTCAAAATCAATAAAAATGTGTACGCTGGAAAAACGAGGCAACGTCTACATCCTGACATCAACCGGCAACGATGAGCACAGGCTAAACCCAACACCTCGACTCAATCCGATCAGCACTCAGCCGCCTCCGCTCCGAACCCACCTCCCCTTCCTCCGTTTTGATCACCACCGCACACGGCAAATTCTTCTCCAATGGCTACGATCTTTCGTGGGCCCGATCCACAACATCCCAATCCATCACCCTATCTCGCTACAGGATGATGTCATCAAAATTGCGTGGTCTCGTATCCGATCACATTTCTCTTCCCATGCCAACGATTGCAGCTATCACGGGACACGCGTCGGCAGGGGGGTGGTCTATGCTTTGTGTCGTGATTAAGAGGAGAGATAGGGGGTTTTTGTATACGAGTGAGTTGGATATTGGGCTTGTGGTGCCTGCTTGGTTTATGGCGTTGCTGGAGTGTAAATTTGGGGACGTGAAGGCGAGGAGGGATGTGGTGTTGAAGGCAGCGAAGTTGACGGCGGAGAAAGGGACTGTGGATATGGCGGTTGGAAATGCGGAGGAGACTGTGGAGGCCGCGGTTGGGTTAGGGGAGGAAGGGGTGTTTGACAAGAGGTTAAACTTATTTTTAAAAAAAAAAAATTAAATAATTTTTTAATGTTTTTAAATTAAATTGATATTTAAAAATATATTTTTAATTAAAAAATATTTTAAAAAATATTATTCATAATACTTTTAGATACGGTGAAAATATTTAAGAGAAATTGTGATGGTTAGGTGTCGGTCCTGTTTGGAAATATGGGTAAATTTGTATTTTTAAAAAATTTAATTTTTTTTATATCTTGAAATTATTTTAATGTGTTGATTTTAAAAATAATTTTTTTTAAAATAAAAAAATATCATTTTGATGTATTTTTAAGTGAAAAGTACTTTAAACTGCAATTACAGCCACACTTCCAAACAAACTCAATGGGAAAGAGATTAAAATTGTAATTGAAAATATGAAATCCTTTCATATTTAATTGTGTCATAGTATTTTACTATTTGTTAGAAAATAATATAAATTATATTTTAAAATTTTATGTAATAATTTAAGTTATTAGGTTGAGATTGTTCTTTGATATGTTATCAGAGTTTTGATAATTAACCGGTCATGAATTTGATTTTTATTATTTTTATTTATTTGATAAAAATTAAGTACATGATATTCTGAGCATGTGTAAGTTTCAAAATTGGAAATGGTATATTAAAGAATAATATAAATTATATTTAAAAATTTTATTTAATAATTTAAATTATTAAATTAAAACGATTCTTGTTAAAAATGAAAACGGGAAGAAAGGGATCAAAATTGTGATTAGTGATTTGACTGTTATGGAAATAATATGGAGATTTGCCGTGTATGGCGATTTCTTTACATGTTTTACATGTTGTACACATCGTTGGTGCTTCTTTCACAGAGAGATTAAGAGTGTATTTGGTATTGCGGTAATTGTTGTGGTTATGGTTTGAAAAAAGTTGTTTTATAAAAAGTATTTTTAGTTGAGATTGGTTTGAAAAAATAGATGTTTGGTTAAAACTGTGGTTAAAATTGAGGTTGAAGAAAAAGTAGTTTAATGTGTTTGATTAATAATGCTTAAATTGAGGTTATAAAATAATTTTAAAAATATATATTAATATTGATGATTTTTAATTTAAATATTGTGGATTTAACTATTGCTATTATATCATGAAATAAATCATACTTTATATAAAATATTTTTTATTATTCCATGAAACCATTTATAATTTCATTACGTATGAAATACATCCGACAAAAACTAAAGTTTCCATAATATTTTTAGCATGCAATAAAATTAGATAAAATATTATCAGGTATAAAATTTACTCTAAACTAGTTTTTTTTTAATAAATGTTAAAAAAATTAACAAACTACTTAAAAAGAAGAAGAAGAAGTAGTAGTAGTTTCACGCAGACAAGTGAACAGTGCAAGAGAATTGCATTGTTCACTTTTTTTAAGTGAACAGTGTACACTATACATTGTTCATGTTAATTGCATTGTTCATTGACACAGTGCAATTAACACGAACAATAAAAAAAAAGTAAGAATTTGTTGCTTTTCATTTACTGCGTTTCTAATGCAGAAATTAAGTGGGGCCCAGTAAACAGTATATTGATTTTTTCCTTAACCAAACGGCTGCAAACTGCGTTTTAAATAAAATGTAGCCGCAGCCGCAGCCGCAGAGCCAAACAGGCTCTAAGTGTGTTGTTAGCATGACATGAAAATGTATTATAACAGGACTGGATCCATGTTTTTAAAATTTTAAAATATTTTAAAAAGATATTATAACTGTGTTGTGTCTTGTAATAATTATTGTTTTTAAAAATAGTTTTCACTTTAAAAATATATTAAAATAATATATATATTTTTAATTATTTTTAAATATTAACAAGTCAAAAACTATTAAGAAATAAAAAAATAATTTTATTGAAAAGCACACATAGATTTACAGTAAAAAGAAAATCCTTACCGTTGAAAAAGAGAAATGGATGGAGCCTGATGAACAACAAAAGCGTGATAAAATTAGGTCCGTCTTAATAAATTTTTCACGGGAGATTTCGGTCAATAAGACTACTGGTCAACACAGGAGATGGTATTTTACTTTACCAAATAGATAAACACGAGAGCTTCCAGTCAATTATTCAACACCCACTAATATCTTTGGTTTCAGTAACCCAAAATGGTATCTGCTAGTGATAATAAGAATAAGATATCTTAATCAAGAATAGCAAAACTCAACTCATCATATTGTAGATATGTTTTCTAGAGATTATTGGTTTGAGTTTTACAAATCTCAGGATTATTAGAGACTTATATGATCATTAATTTTAAAATCCGTGAGATTAGTCAAGTTATGCGCAAGTAGACCCGAACACCCATATTAATAATTTTTTTTTTGGAAATAAGATATTCTTTATCAAACGATTAAAAAACACAAGAATTGACTAGAATAATATGCTCTCACTTATATGCCTATTATATAGCCATTGGATTTGGCATCTCCGGATTCAGAAAGAAACTCTTTTTGCTCGTAAATTATTTTGAAAAAAAAAAACTTTAAATAACTCTTTCCATGTTTTTTTTAGTAAAATAATGTTTATATTATTATAATGATTGCTTTTTAAAATATTTTTTATTTAAAAATATATAAAATATATTTTTTAAAATATTATTTTTAATATAAACAAGTTCTGAATTAAATATTACTTTGAATTTTATACCAACAAATTGAAGTTTAAAATAAAAAAAACAGGTTCATCTCTTTTCCATCTACTCTCGTTATTTTTTTTATTTAATAAAGAGAGTGGATTCTTAATTACCCATAATTATATTTCCTACCCTCTTCTCATCGGCCCACTTAAAAAGTTTTCATCTAGCGCTGCCCAGCTAATAATGCATACCACCTCGTAAAACTACGCATACTCCATACTGCTAATAAGATACATCACCAACGAATTTCCTTTCCAGATTATTATTAAAAATAAATAAATAAATCCAACCCTTCCTTCTCTCTCCAATTCCATTCCCCATCTCTCTTTTCCCCTCTCCATTCACCCACTCACTCACTCACAGCAGAGACAAATGCGGAGATGACTACTTGACGATGGCGGAAGAATACTCGCTCTTTTTAATTATTAGTTTAATTTATAGCCTCTGTTGATAGTTGCCCAGAGACTTGGTGCACCAATCTCCGTCAATTCCAATGTCTTCAACGTTCAGTTCCTCACGAAATAGTCCTGGCAGCGCCAGGCTACAGCTCCAGTTTGGTGCTGTTAGATCTTCTTCTTTAAAGAAGCCGCCCGAGCCGCTCCGCCGTGCCGTGGCTGATTGTTTATCATCCGCTGCTGTCGCCACCTCTCACCATGGAATTTCCCCTGCCACCTCGACTGATGCTTCTAGAACGCTTCTTGTAAGTGTTTGATTTTGATTGGATCTTGAAGTTGTTGATTTCAATTTGAGTTTTTTTTTTTCTAATTCAGTCTACTGTTTCTAGCTCTGAATTAGAGATTTATGTGTTAAAATGAGGGACTTGGATGTTTTTTTAGGCTTAATAAGTGAAAAGGTGTTGCTTCCTTAAGTGGCAAGTGAGAGAAAATTGGAATTGGTTTCAATTTTTTGTTTGTTTTACATTTTTCTCGGAGCCAAGGATGGTATTCATGAGCAAATTGAGATTCTTAAGAGAAAATCGTGTTGCATTTCAGTGCATCTAGTTTCCTTTTTTTTCCCTGTGTGCAGTTAATTTGAGTAATGTTGTGCGATTGACTTTATGAAAAAAAAGCCGTCATTTGTCGTACCTTTTGCCATATTTGTAAGCTTTTGATTGCTGCTCTACTAAATTATTGCCACATGTGGTATTTGAAATCTGATGCTGCTTGAATTTATTGCCTTTTGTAGTTTTAATTAACTTTTAGTGCAAGACGGATCTGCTTCACTGGCAGTTGATTGATGTTTTATTTTGTATCTAATGAAAAGCATTTATTGGTAGGTTGTGACTAACCTGAATGCATTAGATTTTCACAGTAGGCTTATCTATGTTGAAATCCCATGAAGAATCAGAGAAAAGAAAGGGAATCGCGAACCCATAGTAATTGAATCATTGTTTAGTGACTGTTTTGATTTAATCATTGTTTTTGAAGCCCAAGCGGAGCCTTAGATGTACCATCTTTGCTTTTATATATCATAATGACATCAGCTAACATGCACATCTCGGTTTTCAAAGCACTGTTCACTTCCCTTCTGCCTCTTTTTGTCTCTCATGGCACTCTTCATAAGAATAATTATTCACACTTGGCTGTCAGGCCAAGGTGATCAATGAGGGTTTGGATTTGGTGGAGCATTAGGTTCAATATCGCACCAATAAACAAATTACAATGACATTCTGCTATTAAAATTGAATACACGGGATACAGGTTTGAATTTACTACTTCAATGAACAAATGGCAGGATTATCTGGCAGCCCCTGCAACTACTGATCTGGCATATGGTGTCATTCTGGAACATACAATTGCAGAGAGGGAGCGCAGGTAAATGTGTTGTTTGTTATTATTTCATGATGTATATTCTCAACTTATTTTCTTTTGCTTTGCACATAGAAACGACTGCTATGGAACCTATTCCCTTTTAATGCATTAGATGGAATTAGAGAAACAGGAATTGTTAATATGGTGTGAGAAAGAAATGAAATTGATATGCTGTCATGTATGCTCAAATATTTAAGGCATGATCAGGTGCATATATCGAGAATATTATTGGTATGGCAGCTTGTGGACAGGGAGAGGGGGGAGAACAGTAAGCTTTCAAATATAAGTTGGTCTCACCTGTTGCATTGAACCATCTTGATTTTGGTCATTCTCAGTTTTCTATAAATAGAGAAAAGATATACAGGGAAAAAAGCACGAGAAGTAAGACATCCAGCCTAAAAACAAACTTAAGATAAGCAACTCAAGTCTCTGCATGATAAATTCAACACTCAGAATGGTCACAACCTCACACACCAGACTGTCCATGTCCCCTTGTAAATGCCAAAAGTAAAATAAGGCTGCGATCATCTGTTCTTCAAGTGAAGCACTCTGAAACAAAGTGATGTGATGAACCCCTAATTGATAATTATCATTTTCAACTTTCCTGTTCTGTTTAAGACTTTTCTCTTTTGCTCAATGAATGGTTGAAATCAACAATCATTTCTGGAATATTGCTGAATTTACGAATCACATCATCTACTGCTAGTTTCCATATTATCGAAATTTTATTTGCTATATGTTAGGACTCTGATAGTTCTTCTATTTGGTATATTCAACTCTACACAAGGCTAAAAAGAATGGCTGTCATGGTTGTGTTCTCAGTTTAGTTATACTGCTGCTGATGCATGTTTGTGTTTTCCTACTAAATGAGCTATGGGTTGCTTACTCGTGCAAACTTTCTGTTTTTATTTCATCTCTTTTGCTTTGAAAATATTTTGTAGGATAGTACCTGTTATAATGTTAAGTATTTTACCACTGACACGGCTTTAATTCGTACCAGTCCAGCAGTAGTTGGAAGATGTGTGACACATTTGAAGCGTTACCTTCTACGGTACGTTGGCCTTGCACAAAGTTGTTTCCTTATTAGCTTTTGAATGTAGAATAGAGAGTCCATCTTTAATATGCAGTCTTTCATATGTGAGCCATTGCTGGTGAGATGATAATATCTTGTTCTTCCTTATGGGATTTTTCTCCATTACTTTAGTTACAATGAAAGGAGACAATAGGGGCTCTATGCTTTGTGGTGCATAAGCTCATGGGATTTTTGGCATCAAATCAACCTGAAAATATAAGTGCGCTTGCTGGCCTATCCTAACATGGCAGATGACAGATTTTAAAGAGCGAGCTTGACATAGCTGAGATAAATGCAGTCAGTGGATTTGAGAAAGAAATCTTGGATGATCGAAAAGCTTCTCTCCCACATCTGCCCTAGACTTTATTCAAACATGTGGAGTTTTGGGTCCGCCTTTCATTGATTTTCATGCCACAAACATCTCATTGGCTGCTAGCCAGACTAGCGAAGCCTCTTGAACTGCATGCTAATCAACTCTTTTAAATTTTGGAAGAAGGATTTTTTTTTTTGTTATTCAATTATTTTGTCTATAAATAATTGGAATGAAGGCCAGGATGCATGTCTCATCCTGGTTGCATTAAATATAAAAGTGTTTTCTATGCCACATATGTGCCCTTTTATGAATTAGTCAGCTCTGTTAGATTCTATGATTAGTTTATAATTATTTTTTTCTTTTGCCACAGATGTATACCTAGTGAGGAGACATTATCTCAGATTGATCGGTTTTGCCTGAGCATAATTGCTGAATGTGATATCAGCTTAAAACGAACATCATCAACTTGGTCTGGATCTCTGAATCAGCAATCTGTTTCATCAACAGCACCTGCAAATTACTCGCCTTCCCCACCTGTATATATTTATGCTTCTGAAGCTCTTGTAAAGTCATTAAATTATGTGCGTTCCCTTGTAGCCCATCATATTCCAAAGCGACCTTTCCAACCAGCAGCTTTTACTGTAGCTCCCTCTGTGTCTAGACAGTCACTTCCAACTCAGCCATCTTTGTTTAGTAGATCTTTTAATTACCAATTAAGCCCTTCAAGTGGCGCAGAATCTTCAGAGAAGAATGACCCTACTACTTTACCTGCTTCAAACTTATCAAATGTTGAAAATGATGAGGTGGCCGAGGATCTTGATTACATTGCAGATGATGTTTTGAAGTGGCGTTGGGTTGGGCGACCATTTCTATCAACTGAGAGGTAACAAACTTTTGTATGCACTGTTTTCTAGGTTAAATCTTTTCTTTTTAACTTTGGTGATGTCTCTTATTCTGTTGCTTTATGCATTGGTTGAATGTATTCATTTCATAATGCAGTGATCGTCCTGTGGATCTCCATGATGTGAGTGTATGCAAATTCCTAGAATTAGGTGCTGCAGCTCTACTTGTAGGAGACATGGAAGATAAAACGAAGGGCCAGCCTTGGAAATATTTTGGAACAGCCGATTTGCCTTACCTTGATCAACTGCTGCAGCCTTCATCAGTCACAACAATTACCAATTCAGCCTCAGCTCGTCGCCACTTGAGAACAATAACATCATCTAAGCGGAGTAAAGCAGGACCTCACCAAATCTGGTATGTTCTTCTTCCTAAAATTTTTGCTTTGTCAAGCTTGGAGAATTTTGTTCCAATTAAGATTAGATTTTCTCTTACATGTAAACTCATCCGTCACATATACTTGTCACTTACTTTTGTGCTATGGCAAAGTTGCGTGATAAATGTTGCCTAGTTGTTAGAGTGATAGTAAAGTAACTTGGGTTCTCATTTGGAGAGGAAGGTGGTCGTTCATCATTTAGTTAGATCACAGTGATGCTCCATTACCTCTTGCTTGAAATTTATATACAACTGCGTAGACAATGATATAAACATCACATTGGTATGAAAATGTTGATTAAACTCCTGAACATTTTGATTCCTGTTGCAGGGAGGATTCTCCTGTGAGCACGTTTCGCCCACGTGCGCGACAGCTCTTCCAGTATCGTCACTACAGGTACAAAATGACAGATCCTATGGTTCTAATATTCTCTTCACATCTAGAAAAGGTGGTCTTGGTTTTTTATACTTGACTTTATATGGTCATCTATTTGTGACTGGAATCACTTTCCTTGTTATGACATAATCTTTATCAGCATTTTCTTCTTTTTGGTGTTTCTAATCCTATGCACCCCTACCTTTGCCCCTGTTAAATGCAGTTGTACATTTTTCACAAATGCATAATGCTCTTTTGTAGTCGAAACTTGAAAACAACTAATTGTTTTCTGTTGGTGGCTTCATTTTCTTGTTTTGGGTTTTATTACCCCAGTTCCTTTTCTGTTGGGAGTTCAGGGTATTTCATCTGACCACTTCCCTTTCTCTTATTATTTTCTTTTTAATTGTTTCAGTGGACAGCAACCTTTGCGATTAAACCCTGCTGAGGTATGCGAGGTTATTGCTGCAGTTAGCTCAGAGACATATTCTGCTAGTGCCAATCATTTGACTGTATCTAGATTAAATAATAACAGCGGAAAGCCATCAATGGATGTGGCTGTGAGTGTTCTTATTAAACTTGTCATTGACATGTAAGTTTTAACTAGCATCGTTTTCTTTTTCTTGTATATTCAATTCTCAACCAGGCACTGCATCTTTTGCTATCGATCTGTACACACATACATACTTGTGCTCTATACATGATTAGCTAATGCAATCATCTGCTATATAATCATAATCATATGATTGTTATCCACATGAAAAGGCTGGGAGCTTTTCAAATCTGCTATGGTGATTACATGTTTTTATAATTGCCTTGGAAATAATCAAATATTAGTGGCTTTTGTGATCCAATGCTGGGGACTGAGTTACCTAGAAGGCTAGAACATGTACTGCTGTGGTATGCAGCATGGCTGGGAAGGAAGGTGGTGCACACCTGTCTCAAAATAAATGATACAGTTGGGTCACCTTCATTTGAAGTTCATGTAGAGTGCTTAATGGAAAGTTAATGCCATTAGACTGGCTTAGAAACAGAAATTTTTTGGATCATCAAGATCAGTGATATTAGAATCGGATTGTTTCAATTATGAATCTCTGATAAAAAGTGTTTTGTAATTGTGAATTATAATAATTCTTTTTTGGAGGATAAGTTAATCTTCAAATCGGGTCTTCAGCAGGATGATTTGTCATTGTAAATGGTACAGATTTTATTTTTTCCAATAACCTGCTTCATGTTTAGTTAAGATGGACATCTATTATTTTTTCTGTGCTTGATCCATTGTTGTAGTTTTGGAGATTGAGTTTGTAACATGAATTACAGGAAATATCTATCAAGGCAAATTATAAAAAATTAAATTTGATCAAACATTTCTTGTAGTTTAATTGACTTAAAACATAACTTTTATTAAGCCAAGAAACATGGCAAATAGAAGCAAATGTTCCATAAAAAGCTACCATGAATTCCTTCTTGCGCTGATGCCAGGTTGAGATGTGCTTGGATTTTTCAAAGACTGCTTTAATTTTCCCAGGGGTTCAATTTGATGTGTTTTCTTTAAGAAAGAAATTTGTCATGATAATGAATTGCTTATAGAAGTTCACTGGAAATTTTGTTTGTAGGTATGTTATGGACTCCGGGACAGCTGCTCCTCTCACTCTGTCCATGCTTGAGGTGCTGTGTCAATAAAATATCAACTTGGTTATTATGATTAGATGGTGGAAGCTTCTGATTTTATTTTTTCTTTGAGTTTGCCTTTCAGGAAATGCTTAATTCTTCAAAAGCTGCTTGTAGGGTCCGTGCCTTTGATTTAATTCTGAACCTCGGGGTTCATGCTCATTTGTTGGAACCTGTGTTGATCAATGATGCTTCTACCATTGAAGAAGAGTATTCACAAGAATCATGTTCTGACTGTGAAGAACAACTTCCAACACAGGGGAACCAAAAGGCAGATTCTGTTAATAAGTTGGGAACTTCATCAGCAATTAATAACTTTGAATCGTGGATTTTAAATATTTTATATGAGATACTTCTTCTTCTTGTCCAGGTACAGTTCCATTTGGCATCATTTAAGCAGTTTTTTGGTTAATTTATGTCCACTTATTTTTGTTCACCTCTACATCATGAGGAGGTAATGTCTTGGATTCCTTATTGTTGAATCCAAGTTCCCATGTTGATGTTTTGTTTAACACTTCACTATCTGATGCCTTGAATTTGTTTTTCCAGACAGAGGAGAAGGAAGAATCTGTTTGGGCTTCTGCTTTAAGCTGTTTACTTTATTTTGTCTGTGATAGAGGCAAAATCTTGAGAAACCGATTAGAAGGCCTTGACATAAGGGTAAGCTTGACTACTTCAGAGTAGTATCATGAAAATGCAACTTCCTCAAACTCTCTCCATTTAAGTATGTCTATTGTTGTTGCAACCATTGCATATTGACTTCACAGAAGGATTCCTTCAAACTTTAGTACTACGTGCTACTGTCATGGAAGTGCATATTCCTTATTCTTCCTCTTATTACTCTGCTTTGACCAGCAAAAACTAGGGGGTGGAGCATTTTCTTGTCTTCTAAACTTCGTAAGCTGTTAGGTTCACTTTTTGAGTGAAGTTTATGGCTTGATGTAATTCCTCTTTGTATGGCATGCAGCAACAGTACATAGTTGTCCTATCTAGTGTTTGGATCTCCTGATTAACATTGTGCTTAGGCAAACATCTACAGGAGTTTGATTGATACATTCTTGTGTCCATTTTCAGGTGATTAAAGCCCTAATAGAGACTAGCAGAAAGAATTCTTGGGCAGAATTGGTTCATAGTAAGCTCGTTTGCATGTTAACGAATATGTTTTATCAAGTTTCTGATGGGTCTATGATGACTGTCGCAATGAACCCAGTGTTTCTCATAGACGAGCTTGACCTGATTGGGGGAATTGAATTTATTTTCCATGAGGTATGAAAATCATTTTTCCATTGCTTGATATAAACTATAGGCATCAATAATTGTAATAAATCCAGTTCCCCTATTACATCTTTACGCATATCTTTTGTTATGTTTTGCAGTATTCTCTTGCTAACTTAAGAGAAGAGAGGAGAAATCTGTACTTGATTCTTTTTGACTATGTGTTGCATCAAATAAATGAAGCATGCGTAGCAGCTGGGGAATCTGAATTTAGTGATGATGAGATTCAGTCTATTGCAACTCTCCTCACTCTTGCGAATGCACCTGAAGCCTTTTACATTTCTGTTAAGCTGGGTTTGGAAGGCATTGGGGAGCTTCTGAGAAGATCAATTTCTGGTGCACTATCTAGATATCCCAACAATGAACGACTCAATATGGTAAGCTGAAGGTAGAATGAATTGCCCTGGGTCTTCATTCCTTGTTTCTGATAAGGAAATCACAGAAGACTTACTCTTCAAGAAACCCAAGGACTACTCGCAAGCACACGTGCACATACACAAAATCTTTTACTCTGTGCATGTGCAATCGCATGTGGTCTCTATCATTTATATTTGAAAATTCAATTTCTGAGCATGAAGTTATTTGCTTCGGATTTTTTGTTTCTTTTTGCAAATTGGATGACTAGAAATGTTTAACTTCATTTCTATGTTTGTCTGTAACTACCCATGCCTGCTGTTGTCTGAATGATCTGATGATAACAGTAGTCTTTTGAAGGCCCTTTTTCCCAGGTGCCATAAGGATAACAATAATATATATTATGCTGATATCTTCAGTTTCCAGTAACTCTGCTAATCATGGCACACCCTCTTTCTAAATCTTCAACTCAATTCTTAGGGGTTCCTAAATCAAAGTTCAAACATATTACATAAAACACCAAACTCATCATCATGTGGCAAGAAATAATTTACTGATTAGTAAGACTTAATACATATTTACATGCTGGAGATGTGCATGGGCTTCATCCAGGCATTGGGAAACATCAGTCAAAACCTATAGGCCTAGCCAAAACTAATGAGGTGATTCAAATTTAGACCTCAGCAATCCTAACTAGAAATTGAAGTTCTGGCTAAGCTGTTGGTTACTCAACTCATTCATATCCTACGTTGTTCCTGGTTATTCTTTGTAGCTGAAGCTGTAGCATGTCAACAGTGACTGCTGTTTCAAAAACCTGTCATGTATAACACATGCATTAAGAAATAGGTTTTGATTGGACTAAATGTACCTACCTTCCTTTGCAAGACAGTTTTAACCAACTTTCATTTTTTTTGGACAGCATTATATGTGATGGCGCCAAAATTTGACCTGATTATGTTCACATATCCAACTGCATTTGGTTTGCCTAGCTTTTGGCAGTGACACATCTTCAGTATTGTACATTGTAATTTATGCTTATCACATTAAATTGCATAGCATTTATCCTTGTTCATTTCATGTTGGTGGTGTTGGTATGTAATTGCTGATATGTGTTTCACCGGTTCATAGAGTTTATAGGCACAAACATATCTTTCCATGAACTGCTGATTAATTATGGTTTCTTTATTATCGATTTGGCTTCTTTCTGAATCTAACCTGTTCCTTGCAGCTCTTGGAGAATGTAACAGAGAAATTTAATGCAATAATTAGTTCCTTTACTCATTTGGACAAGGAGTTCTCTCATCTGATTGAAACAACCCAATCTTACAAGTTTCTGGAAAGTGTAGAGAGTGCAGTTCCAAGAAATGGTGTCGGCGTGAAAGCAAAACTGTCATGGGCCACTTTGCATTCTCTTCTTCACTCAGAAAGGATTGCTTACCGTCAGAATGGCTATACCTGGTTGGGTGATTTGCTTATTGCCGAGATTACTGAGGGAAGGGATGTGAATGTATGGTCAAATGTTAAAGAATTGCAGCGAAAAATTGCCTATGCTGGTGTACATGATTCTTCTGTTTCTTCAGATGTTCCTTTATCAATTTGGCTTTTGTGCGGGCTTTTGAAGTCTAAACATAATATCATCAGATGGGGCTTCTTGTTTGTTCTAGAGAGACTTCTCATGCGATGCAAATTTTTGTTAGACAAGAATGAAATGCAACACCCAAGGAGCAGTAATGCCAGTCATGAGCATGCAGATAGCAGACTCGAGAAAGCAAATGCTGTGATAGATATTATGAGCAGTGCTCTATCCTTAGTGGCTCAAATAAATGAAACAGATCGTATCAACATTTTGAAGGTAATTTGTTGGTCAACAAATACAACAATTGACCAACCCAAATAGCTTCCTGATATTTGGGGGCAATGCCTACAATGAAAAAGATCTATATTCACATTGTTCTTCATAGAATAATTTGACTAGATAGTTGGCATTGCTGTCTTGCCTTGAATGTCCTGGAGATTAATATTTGAAATTGTCTGAATATTAATGCAGTAGTGAAATTCGTTGCATCTTCCCTTGCATTCAAGGGGTTCTGAAAAGTTGAAAGACCCGGTTTTATTATCCAGAAAAAATAAACAAACAAATAAAATAAAAGATGCAACATAGCACAATGTTTTCTATTTACGTTATGCTCTTCACTCTGGGAAGTAACTATGTTCTTTCCTTTTAAAGGATGGTTTCAGGAATTGAATTGCTTGCTTCTACCTTTTCTTATCTTTCAATTCATAATATGCATTGCATTGGAAAACTCCTATAAGGTTTATTTGCCCCAACTCATGTTCCATTGGTGTTTTCTAAGCAGATGTGTGACATATTGTTCTCTCAATTGTGCCTGAAAGTTCTCCCTGCAACTGCAATCCCAAATGGTGAAGGAATGCAAAAAAGTAAAGTTTGTGGTGGAGCGGATGAAAATAAGAAAAATGATACAAGTGATCGCACCTCTCAACTAAATGACTTCCACTGGAATGAATTCTTGGAAGAAGCTGATAGCAGATCCAGATCTAGCTACAGCATCAATAGTTCTCTGATATGCAAGACAGCATCAATGGCAGCAATGCTTCTCCAAGGACAGGCTATTGTTCCTATGCAATTAGTTGCACGTGTTCCTGCTGCATTGTTTTATTGGCCACTTATTCAACTAGCTGGTGCAGCAACAGACAATATTGCTTTGGGGGTTGCTGTTGTAAGCAAAGGAAGAGGAAATCTTCCTGGTGCAGCATCGGATATCAGGGCAACTCTTCTATTGCTTCTAATCGGTAAATGCACAGCAGATCCTTCTGCTTTCCAGGAAGTTGGCGGAGAAGAGTTTTTTAGGTGATTCCTCTCTTCTCTACTTCCCAGGAATGATTTGCCATGCCATTGTTTAAGTCATGCCAACTCCTTTTGCTTTTTGCTTCTGGCAGGGAACTTCTAGATGATACAGATTCAAGGGTAGCGTATTACTCTTCAGCTTTTCTTTTAAAGGCAAGATACTATCTTATTCTCACTAGAAAACTTCAATTATTTATTTTTCTAATTATAAGTTGAATTTTGCTGAATCCTTCAAATCTGAATTTTTCAGAGAATGATGACAGAAAAACCTGATGAGTACAAGCACATGCTGCAGAATCTCATCTTTAAAGCACAGCAGGTAAGGCCTTATTTGTGCTTGAAATAATGCAATTCTTAAATATGGAATGCTCATTGTCTGGGAAAAGATATACGAGAGAATGAACTGGGTATGTTTGTCTCATAATATTCTGAGTTGGGAAAGCTATTATGGTTAGCTGATTTGGGGGTGAGATGTCTGAGAGGTGATCAATGTATGGCCATTTTCGTGTTTAAAGTACTGACATAGAATATCTACAAGTTGTCATAAAGTTTCATTATCACCATGTCTAGTTCTGGTGTATTTCAGTCACTCTAATCATGAAATACCAGAGGTCATACATTGCTTGTGTGCTTGCTTTTGTTTTATGCAGAGCAACAATGAGAAGCTGTTGGAAAATCCATACCTTCAGGTGCGCGGCCTGCTTCAACTCTCAAATGATGGCTTGTAATATAGTGACTCTCATAGACACTGCAATGCTGTGTAGTTTGAAGTTCTTTACTCTTGTCAAACGTGATCTTTCACTCACCCGGGGACATTTGACAAAGTCTTGAAGGTCCATAATCAGATCATGCCTGGTCTTTTGCAATAACACAGGTTGGTATCTGTTATATGGAAATACTTCAACCGGGCAAAATATTTGATTAAAGTGGAGTAAAAGGTTCCAGACCTCCTCCCCGACATACCAATGAAATAAAGGCTCAGGTTAACAGTGAAATAAGAAAAAAAGGCTCAGGACACGAGGCGAAAGCTGAGAAATCACTGTGGACCTTATATGGTCCAAGATCAACTGCGTCTTCAATTGTTGCACCAATTCTCCTAAGATGGATATGCATTGAGCAGACTGAAGGATTTTTTGATTGGTGTACCAAGTTGAAATATATGCAGCAAGCACTAAAAGATTGGCCAGAGTAAAAGATGTTCAGGAACTTTTGGAGCAACCCTGTTCAATGATTCCAGTCATTGGTTTTTTTGCCACTAAAATCTAACAGAGTTCAGAGGTTTAAAATGTTATCAGGTATTGTCTTCAGTCCTCAATTATTATCGCTATTTGTGTATTTTTCACTTGTTTATTGTGCTTCTGAATACCACATCTTCGTCTTTGCGTGTGATGAAACCATATAAGTTGTTTATAGGTTCATATTGAAGGGCCATTGTCAAATATAATTGTATCTGTTTTGGGCTTGAAACCAAGATGGTCGGAGCTCTAAAGCAATCCCTCTCTGCAAAGATTCTGAAAGATAGCTCTATTTCTGTAGTTCCTAGACCACGCCTTGGCAGTGGCACAGTAACTCAAGAGTCTGTTTGGCATGACTTATGAAAAGTGACTTTTGACTTTGAGTTATAATTCAAAAGTTGTTTTTATATGTAACTTGTGACGAAATAAATTAAAATGACTTTAAATTAGATCTTTGGTAAAAATACTTGAAAACAATCTTTTTGAAGAAAAGATGTAGTACATGTCAAAATCCTAAGTTAAATTTAATTAAATCAAAACTGACTTAATTTTATAGCAAATTTTTCATTCAAGTCAATAGTCATTTCTAGCTAGCATATTTATGACTTTTCTACGAATATTTTTTTTTTAAAAGAAGAAACCCTTAAATCAATTGATAAAAGTCATACCAAACGGAACTTTAGTAATGACTCTTTCTTATGTCCAAACCTGTTAGGAAATCATTATAGATGCTTGACAACTTCAATAGAACTTGCATATTTCATGTCATGGAATTTGAGTTCAAGAGAAAAAATTCTTTTGTGCTTTAATGTTGTCATGTACCTGCACTAACGAATGCATTCTTTTATGTGGTTGCAGTAATTGTGTGCATAATATTTAGAGAAGGCTTTCAGGCAGCTTCAAATCAAGTCTAATTTCCTCATTGTACAGAATCAGGATTCCTCTGGGCCGTTTTTTTTTTTGGTACCCGAGGCAGTATTAAAAATACAGGCTTCTTTTTTTAAACAGCCAACATTCTTAATAAAAACCTCCGAGTTCGTTTTTAACTCATAAGAGGTTTATCAATTTTGTTGTGAAGAGACGCCCTGCATAGCACCTATGGTGTGCGAGTTGATTTAAATAGAAAGTCCCAGTTCTCGGCTCTTTTTATGTTCTCCATACCATTTGTGTAAACATTGGTCATGATTGATGCTAGAATCCGTGTCTCTAACTAGTTCATTAACACCTAGGAACACGTAATTTATACCTGTCTATTCCGTGGTTGATCAGGGTTCCCTTCACTATCTGATTTTCAGCAGTGTTGAACTTGCACAGAAATTTCAATTTTCTTGATACGCAACTTCAAAGCAGCTGCAAAATTGCATATTAGTGGACCTCTACAGGGGAGGAATTGTTCCTGTAAACTAATGATCAGTGGC
>Ga0307517_10004886_pt1 | contig 20428 bp, 11 predicted proteins | sample 23_EM_MG_FD_194515 | JGI IMG/M metagenome (GOLD analysis project Ga0307517, IMG submission 194515) | Populus trichocarpa ectomycorrhiza microbial communities from riparian zone in the Pacific Northwest, United States - 23_EM | ecosystem: Host-associated > Plants > Roots > Unclassified | place...
CAACCACTCCCAACTTCTTTGACCTAGGGAATTGAATTCCCTTAGAGAAAATCCAAACATCTTTGTACATATATTGAGCTAATATTGTATACATTAATGACTTTAATGTTGTAGAAATTGGTTAGTATAATATGGATATATGTTTTTTTTTTATTTGTATAAAATGAAAAAAAAACCAATATGAATGAAATTAGATATTTTGAGTTGTAAAGGTAAAATAGTATTTTTTTTTAAAATCCAAATGAAGTTTTAAACATGAACCGAACATGATACCACTAAATTTTATTTTCAACTAAACACAACAATGAACAATCACATATCCTCGACTACATTACATTTTAGCAATCAAACTTCAGGAAACTACATAAGAATCCGCATATGAAACGTCGTCCAAAGACAAATTTGAAACCTCCACGCCACGCCCAACCGTGATTCAAGGAAAAGAAGAAGACGACGCAAGACACGTCAAACGACGTTGATTAGTTAAAGCTCGAGAGGTTCTAAAACCATGGAGCACGCAAGGAAAAGAAGAAGATTACGAATGAAAGGTATTCATTCATTCATTCATTCATTACTCAGAACGCGGAAATAGATAGGAGGAATGAATGGGTAAAACGATTGTGGCTAGAAACAAAGCTGGATCATATACACTTTAACTTGTAAAAACTGTAATTCACACATGCAATCATCCATTCTCTTCTTCCTGATCTTCACAGCTTGCCCTGCACCATCACTCTTCGTGTCATACCCTAGAAAGGAGACACAGAAATCCATCACTATCAGGAAACTGCTTATGCCATCTCATCTCTCACTGGAAATTGAAATGCTAGTTAAATTGAACATGAAAGAGCGATCATCCTCCAAAAAGAGAAGAAGAAGAAACCCCATCAACCATGAAGATGCCAATCATATTATTTTCATAGTATCAAATTCAGAGAGAGAGAGAGAGAGAGAGTTACTGTTGGAATTCCAAATTAATGGAAGTAGGGGCTGCAGAATTATTTGCAATAGCCCCAAAAGCTGTCTCCGATAGAACAATGGTGGTGCCACTAGCTGAGGGTGGATTATTGATCAATGCTAGAGCATAGTCGACTATCTTCACTTGAATGACCTGATCAGCTATGCAAGAATCAGCGACCGCGGCACTGATACACCTGACCAAGTATTGCCTTCCACAAGCAGCCCCGTTGTCCCAGATTCCATCTCCAGCCGCCGCAAACATATTATTCGACGGAAACTGCGACGCGCTGTCATTGTAACAAGCGGTGGCTATACATACGTACCAAAGTCAGAGAGAAAAATACTTTACATTGTGATACGATTTGTGAAACATGGCTGGATCACATGAGTTCATCATACATAGCACACGACTACTTACGTAAATATGGAGGGCTGTACTGGGCAGCGGTGCCAACATCACCTTGAGAAGTTTGTAAGAGGCTTGACATCATTAACAAGTTGAAGAGTAGTAGTGGCAGTGGGAGCAGACATTGAATTAGAGAACACGAGCGCCTCGACATTTTTTTTTTAGCAAGATCCCGAGGGGTTTACTCGACCTTCTCTCTTTCTTTTGCGAGGCCACCAAGTCAACACATACTAGTACATTTAATTCATGGTCGTTGTCCACCTCAATGCCAGCTCACACGCGTATTTTAGCCGTCGATCGGGACCATTTGTTTTCCTTGAAGATTCCTCTCGTACTTACTTAAAAGATTTATTTTTTAAAGTCAAATACAACAGAAATTAAAAAAAAAACAAATGATGAAATGATTTATTTATTTTTAAATTAAGGGATTAAAAATACATCAAATTAAAAAATTAAACAAACAAGCCATACACTAATTAAATTAAATAATATTCTGTAAAAAACATCATAAAAAATGTTAAAAAATTTTAATTTTTTTTAAAAGAAATCCAAAAAAAAAAACTCAATAAAAAACCAAAAATGAAGCCTGAATTTAGAAGAAAAAAACTCAATAAAATAAAATTTTGAACTAAAATTAATTTTTTTCTAAAAATACTTTAAAGGGATCCAAGTTTTATCATTAGAAAGTAGGAGGAATAAATTAAATATTTTACTAAAAAGTCTAAAAACACCACCCATCTCTTTTTATTTTTTATTTTGATATTTTATCTTTTAATTTTTTCCTTACTTAATAATTTTAATTAATTTAACATTTAATTAGGTCATTAAGAGGAAAATTAAAAATTAAAAAAAAAATATGGGCACAGTGAATCCACCATGGTGCGTGAGGGAACAATATTATTTTCCCATGCTAATAATAATAAGTTAAATTTATCACACCCTATTAAAATAGTTTAAATTCTGACTATTTTGTAAATCAATTTCATTGTCGACCGAACTTATTTTGTTGTATTCACTTGTAATTAATGTTTATTTGTTTGTATGTAAACTTTTTGTTTAATGTTGTAAGGACCACCAACTCCCCTCCTCGAGAATACTTAGGTACTGAAAACTACATCTGCCCAAATCGATGCTTAAGTTGAGGTGTGAGATTTGGCATTTTCTTGAGTAAATTATAAATTACTCTCTTTATTTTTATAAAACGAATTAAATAGTCTTTTAACTTGAAGAAATCGATCAATTGGTCCCTTAACTAGTCTTGATCATACTTAATTTAATATTACTTTGTTTAAAAAATATCTTATTAATTTTATCACTATTAATCTTTCCATGTTATTTATTTTTTTCTATTTCTCCAAACAAAAAAATAAAAAAATGGAAAAGGAACACGAAAAAGACGTCGACTAATTAATAAATAGTTTTTAAATTAAGCTAATGCAAAACTAGGGGGATAAATTTATAATTTACTCATAGTTTTGTGGATAAATGTGTTCTTCAAAAGCTAAAAAGTAAACCCCCTAATTAAACTTTAGACAAGCTTAGCATTTGAATGGCTCCATCCGAAATTTAATAATATATACAGACAACAAAACCTATTCACACCTTTTTTTTTTTTTTAGTTTAATATGGGTGTCCGGGCCAGCTTGCGCACACCTCGACTAATCCCACGGGCCCTAAAATTAACGACCATGTAAGCCTCCAGTAGCCATCATATGAGTAACCATAGGACTCGAACCTGAAACCACAGAGAAAACAAACCTCTTGATCCCAAACTTTTACCACTAGACCACCACCTAAATGGTTCTATTCACACCATTTTTTCCAAGGCCATACACTGAAATTACTTCCAGAGAAACATAACCCCATGACAGTACGTAGTCATCATCAATAACTGGAGAAATAAATAAAAACCGCACGACATCATTAGTCTTCATGATTTATAATCACTTCCACATACGGAAACACTTCAAGAAAAGCAAGTGGCGCAAGATAAATAGACATGGGTTAAAAATACCTTCAGCTCTGCACCATTCTTCTTCTCAGCGATCTTCTTCAAATCAATCCCACGCATTAAACTCATTCTTCTTGATTGGATTTTCAAGATCTCCTGACGTGACTGCATATTCCTTACTCAGGACGTTAATCTCTTCGAAACAGTTTGAGGGAGACAAATGATAAAGATGCATACATCTTCGTTGGGATTTGGAAATTCAATCTTCCTGTCAATTCGTCCTGGCCTTAGGAGCGCTTGATCAAGAATATCAATCCGATTAGTGGCCATCAAAACCTGTTAAAAGGGTATGTCAGAACAGGTTAATTATGAGTAATATGAATAACTGTGTTGATAATTCGCATAGTTTCCCCTATTTGTTCCATTCTTTTCTCACAGTCACCACTGCCACTCCCAGAATCCATTCGTGCAGATCCAATGCTGTCAATCTCATCCATTAAAATGATTGATGGAGCGTGCTCCCTGTGACAAAACCAAGAATCCCAGAAACCACAAAGAATATAAGATGTGAAATGAGAAGCACTAGTTTAAAAGCAAGCAGATTTGCACAGCACAACACAAGGCTACAAAAGAACAGAGAAATGGTGATACAAAAATACATGCTGATAACCAACTATATCGATTTTTGAAGTCACAAGAACTTTCTTTGTGGATCATACTTTTCCAAATCAGAATGGTTACTTTATTTCTCCCCGAGCAGCCACTTGCTTGAGTGGAAGCTTAATGTACATGGTTCCTGGTATGCCAGAATTGTATCATACCCATGCATCAAACACAAAGAAAATATCAACATTGCCCCCCTTTTGCTCATTATGGCTTTTTATTAAAATAGTGAGCCAAACTGCCTACGATCACAGCAATTGAAAATACAAGAGAGCGAGGATCAATTTAATCATAGGCACTTTAAAGGAAATGACCTAAAGAAGCTACGAATCAATCAAGAGCAATTCAGTCAAACAAATAGAGACACAAACCTTGCCATTACAAAAAGCTCTCTGACCATTCTAGAGCCTTCTCCAATGTACTTCTGAACTAATTCAGAGCCAGAAACCCTAATGAACGTACAGACAATGTGATGAGTCACTGCCCTAGCCAATAGAGTTTTTCCTGTGCCAGGTGGCCCATAAAGGAGAACACCCTCCACATGTGCAAGATTGAGCAAGAGAGTTAACCAAAATTCAAATACATTAAAGGTATAAATTAACAGATGACAATAACTATACAGCACTGCGCTAGCTTTCATTCTCTAAAAAAAAAAAAAAAAACACACTACCTTTGGTTGAGCGATTCCAAGACTCTCAAACAATTCAGCGTGTTTAATTGGAAGTTCGGTAACCTAAAAGAGTTGGACAAAGAAATAAGAAACCAAGCGAGCAATCAACAAAATATGATGACATTGATAATTATGAATCAAGGAAATCAACAAGAAATAAAAAAAAAATCCTTTATCTTTTTTATTTGGTGGTCAATACCACCAATCATGTTAAAAAAAAAACTCCTTTATTTTTTTATTTGTTGGTCAAGACCATCAATCATGTCATAAGTTGGATAGGAACCTTTTTAAAAAAAAAAAATGAAATTTTTTGTTTTTTTATTAAAAAAAAGAACCGGTTCACCGGTTGAGAACCAGTCGATTGGTTAAATTAAAAGATATGGTGAACCACTTGACCGGTTAAGTCAGCGGAATTACTTTTCCTGTTCAAAATAGGTTTTTCTTTGCTTAGTATAATTCCTTGATTGTCCAGGACTATAAGCCTATAAATAGACTCGTAACTAGAAGTATAAACATAATTGTAGAAGAGAGAAATACACTTAATAAAACATACCTTCTTCTTAAATTTCTTCTTGTTCTTTAACTTTGCAATTTAGAATTGCTATCCATATTAAACTACTACACTAATTTTCTTATAGCAAGTGGTATTAAAGCTTGTTCTGATTGTTTGACATGGTCAATACAAACTTCTCATTTCAATGTCCTCGTTTGATAAATGATAATTATGAAATTTGATGTATTCACGTGAAAGCTTGGCTGTGTTCCCAAGATGTGTGGGAAATGATTGAAAAGGGTTTTGAAGAGCCTATTAAAGGAGTAATGTTGACTTTATCCCAAAGAGAGGCCATGCAAAAGGCACGAAGAAAGGATCAACAAGTACTCACAATCATCCACCAATATATTAATGATGTCACTTTTAAGATAGTGGCTAATGCAACCATCACCAAGCAATCATAACTTTTACAACAATAAAATCAAGGAGTTGATTATGTAAAAAGGTTACACCTATAAAAGTTATAAGGTGAATTTGAAAAATTAAATATGCTTAAATCAGAGAGCATTTCAGATTACTTTGCTAGAGTGTCGGCCATATACAATCAGATGAAAAGATATGAGGAGAAGACGGAATAAATGTGTGTGATAGAAAAGATCCTATGCTCACTGCAAAAGAAATTCCATTATATGATGGTCGTGATAGAGGAATCACAAAATATGAATTTTTTTACAATTCAAAGTCTCATGGGAAAACTATAAGCCCGTAAAAAAAAAGAGTCATCAAAATTCAAAAAGACATAAGTGTATAAACAATCTTATAAAAATTCTCTATAAAAGAGAAGTAAGATGACTATGGATATACCCAAGGAGGTAGAGGATGTGGACAAGGCAAAGGAAAATGAGGAAGAGGCAGATTTAGAAGAGGAGGTTGAGGCAGTTTCAACAGGTCAAATGGTTGACCGATTAAAACTAACCAGTCAACCAGTTACACAGAAAGTAGCAATCCGAGACCTAGATTTGACAAAACAAACGTCAAGTGTTATAATTGTCAAAGAATAGGTTATTTTGGTTGGATTACTAGAATCCAACCAAAATGATTGAAGAGAATGTCAAACTAGTAGTAGAAGAGGAGAAAGAAGACACCATATTACTAGTTTATGATGAAAGAATGAAAAAAAAACATGTGGTATTTAGACAATGGATCTAACAATCACATATGTGAAGACAAAGACAAGTTTATAGAGCCTGATGAATCAATTAGAGGTAATGTCACCTTTGCAGATCATTCAAAAGTTTCCATCAAGAGGAAATGTACAATTCTTATTCAAATGAAAAAGGTTTCCATCAAGGGGAAATGCACAATTCTTACTCAAAGAAAAGACAGTAGTCATCAATTTATTGGTGATGTTTATTTTATCTCAACTATAAAAAGTAAATATATTGAGTTTAGGACAATTATTGAAGAATGATTGTGAATTAAGATGAAAGATCGTACATTGACAATACTTAATCCTTATAAAACTATGATTGCAAAGGTAACCATGATAAAGAACAAGATGTTTTTGCTAAACATAGAAACAAATGTGCCTAAATATCTAAAGACATGTGTGAAAGATGAGACTTGACTTTGAAATATGAGACTTGGGCATGTAAACTTTGACAGCTTGAAGATGATGACGCAAAAAAAGATGTTGAAGGGTCTATTATCCATTGAACATCCAAATCAGTTATGTGAATGATGTTTAGTGGGCAAATAATTTCTTAGGAGCTTTTAGAAGGAGTTTGTATCTAGAATAAACCAACCCCTATAAGAGATACATGCAAATGTATGTGGTTTTATTCAACCATGCTCATTTGGTAAAAAATTGTATTTTTCTACTTTTTATTGATGATTATAGAATAAAAACATAGATATACTTCTTAAACGAAAATATAATGTATTTAATTGTTTAATGTATCAAATCACTTACAATAGATAGGCGATGAATTTTGTTCTAATGAGTTTTGTGAAGATCAAGGTATAAAAAAGACTCCTAACAGTGCTTAAATCCCCACAATAAAATGGCATGTTAAAGAGAAATACTAAAAGCATCCTCAACATGGCGAGAAACATGCTCAAAACCAAGAAGATACCAAAGGAGTTTTGGGATAAAACAATATATTATGTTGTTTATTTGTTAAATAATTGTTCTGCGATAGGCTTGAATGACATGACTCCACAAGAGACAAATAATGGAAGAAAGCCAAGTGCTACTCACTTGAAGGTGTATGAGGGTATTGACTATATGCGTGTGATCAAGTAAGGAATAAGCTCGATGACAAGAGAAAAAAGATGATCTTTATGAGTTATGATCAAAAGTTCAAAGGATACAATCTTTATAACCCCAATAAAAGAAAGATGGTGATTAGTAAGGATACTGAATTTAATGAAAGAGCATAGGATTGGAAGGTAGATGATGGTGAGAAGTAGGACTTTCTACCAGTTTTTGATGAAGAGGAGGAGAGATATAAAGATCATCAAGAACTTGTTATACCTTCATAATCACAAATAAACTCAACTTCACCTTTATCTTATTCTTTTAGTAGAAGTTCAAGTAATGGTAACCCACCAAGAAATATGAGGAGCCTTGATGACTTGTATGAGGTAATGAATCCAATTAATGATGATATAATACTATATTATCATCTTGCCATATATGAACCTATAGTGTTTAAAAAAGCAATAAAAGATGAAAAATAGAGAATTGTTATGGATGAGAAGATTGCATCAATTGAGAAGAATAACATATAGAAATTGGTTCCTAAACCAAAAAGAAAGAACCTAATAGGTGTCAAGCAGATCTATAAAGAAAAGAAGATTTTTAAAGGAGAAATGGAGAAGTACAAGGCGAGATTGGTAGCAAAAGACTATAGTCAAAAGTAAAGGATTGATTATGATGAAGTTTTTGCCTCTGTTGCTAGATTGGAGACTATTCGATTGATAATTGCCACAATTGCTCATCATAGATGGAAGATATACCAAATGGATGTCAAGTCAACCTTTCTAAATAGTTTTTTTAAAGAAAAGGTAGATTGAGAAACCTATGGGTTATGATATGAATAGACATAAAGATAATGTATTAAAGTTGAACAAAACCTTGTATGGATTTAAGCAAGCCCCAAGAGCTTGGTATAGTCGTATTGATAGTTATTTTTTAAAGAATGGATTTGTAAAGTGCCCCCATGAATAAGCTATTTATTTGAAGATTTAAAAACGTTATGATACTCTTATTGTATGCTTGTATGTGGATGACTTGATCTTTACAAACAATAACCCAAAGATGTTTGAAGACTTCAAGCAAGCAATGATCAAGGAGTTTGAGATGACATATATTGTTCTTATGACCTACTACCCAGGGATTGAGACCAAACAATGAGAAAATAGAATCTTTGTGAATTAAAAGAAGTTTGCAAAAACAATTCTTAAGAAGTTCAAGATGGACGATTATCAAAAAGTAAATAATCCAGTTGAGTGTGGAATGAAGTTGTCAAAGAATGATGAAGGAGAGAAGATAAACTCTATGACGTAAAATTTATCAACAGATATATGGAGACACTAGATCGGTTTCACTTGAATGCAGCTAAAATAATTCTCCGCTACATCAAAGAAATGATGAATTAATGAAGGTATGTCTTATACTTTAAGTAAAAACTTCAATCTTATTGGCTACTTAGATAGTGATTGGGGTAGAGACTTGGATGAAAGGAAAAGCACAACAAGATTTGTCTTTTTTATTGGAGATACATCTTTCATGGTCATCCAAGAAGCAATCGATAGCAATGTTATCAAGTTATGAAATTGAGTATGTTGTGTGCCATTTAATATGGTTAAGGAATATGCTGAAGCATTTAAGATTTCCTCAAGAAAGTCCTATACATATTTATATTGATCATCGATCGGCAATTGCATTGGCAAAAAACCTAGTGTATCATGAAAGAAGTAAACACATCGATACACATAATCATTTTATCCGAGATCATGTGAAGAATAAAGAAGTTGAACTGATATCTTACAAAATAAATGATCAAGTTGCAGATATCTTATAGAGCCATCGAAGGGTGAGACATTTACTAGATTGAAGTTCATACTTGGAATGACATCCCTCGATTGAGTTTAAGGGGAGAATTTGTTGCGGTAAACTTGCTCTAGAAGGTCAAGAATGGAAAGCGTCGACCAATGACCAGCAGCCACTAGCCACCTCCATATATTCACCTTCAAACTGTCACCAACCACCACCATTCACACTTGAAACTTTGATTTTTTTCATGTTATCATTTTATGTATAAATAGACAGCTAGTTTATGGTTATTGTGTGCAGAAAATTAAGAGAGAAACACTAGAAAAAAAAAAAAGGGTGAGAATTGAGAGTTTTTTCAATACGTGTAAGATTGTGTTTTTGAAATAAAAAAATTTGTTTTATCTCTTCTAGTATTTCTAAGCCACAATCTATTATTTCACGCACCAACACAAACACCCGATCTTAGGCTTAAAACCATCTTTAACAAGACATGATTGATTAGTACTCAAAAGTGTATTTTCATTAAGGTTTTATATCATCATATTGCACTTAAAGTATCATTAAATTCCCTAACTTAAGCATGTTTTATAATAACAAGTCTGATAATATAAGATACCTTTAATTTATGGTAAATGTTCATTTTAAATGCAGGCCTATCACATAAATTAAAGGATTGATTAATGAGTTTAACTACTGAAATTGAGAAGACAAAGAGAGGGCTAAGCTTAGAAAAAAGATGCTGGTTGAATTCAAATTAGAACACCATTCGGTTATTGGATCATAAATAAAGCTGTAGAACTTGGATTTAGGTCTGGTTTATATGGACAGAAAGCTAAGACATAGACCTAAAACTTTCATGAAGAGTCCAAGATTCAAAATGACCGTTTTCAAGTTCAAATTATAGCAATAACAGAAAAGTCAGAATCTGTCCTGCAGCTCAGATACTGTTCAGTGTTCAGCCCATATCTCGAGATCTAGAATTCCAAATGACCTCATTCTTGTTTTGTTGAAAAGCTAAGATAATTTCCCAGAACTTTCATGAAGACTATCTATTCAAATGCTGATGTTAGAAATGACATTTTCTGCAAACAAGAAGATAAGGATTGTTACCAAGTCAAGAGATGACCACCCACTCAACAATTAGTCATCAAATCAATAGTTCCGTATTTTGGCCTATAAAAGGAGGCATTTGCCATGCATTTAGGCATCTTGGTTTTCATATCAAGATCATGCTCTTTATTTCTTTCTTTATATTTTTGTAATGTTTAAGTTTTATTTCATGTTATATTTTCCTTAATCTCTTGTTTATACTTTTCATTTCCTTTACTATACTTATGTTCTTATGTTATTTATTTATGTTTGTCTTCTTCATTATGTTTAGTTAAGTTTATTTTGTCAATGTGAAAAGGTTACACTAATGGTGTAAGAATAAGTATAGTGTAAATTGAACATGAACTTTAATGTTTGATACTAACATGTTTTGTATTTGTTATCTTACTCACTTTTAATACCTTGCTTGTTAAATGATTGATCTAGATTTGTGTTGTACAACCCTTGGTACAACAAATACTTGGCACTTTCATAGTCAACTGTATGGTATAACTGACACCTGAGTTATGAAAGGAACTTGATTTGTTGTTAACATAAGTTATTACCATTATTACCTAATAATATTTACAAGTATTGACATTACTCGAATAAGATAATTAATGTAATCATGTTAATAATTTATAATCCGATTGGAACCTCCTTTGTGTGTGGTTTCCAGTCAAGTAATAAGAAGAGTTTATACTATATTTATTTGAAATACCATTAGTGGATCCTCTAACCTTGATAATTGTTTTTTTTTCATTGTTTAATCTTCACATTAATCTTACATCTCAAAGTCCTCTTTAACTTATCATCACCATCATCATCATCATCATCATCATTATTATTATTATATAGTTAACCTCCCTGTGGTTCGATCCCGGTCTTGCCTGGTTATTTATTACTTCGACACTCCTACACTTGGAAGAAGACATCAACTCTTTGATCGTGTCAATGATCGCAACACTTTCTAAAATCCTCAGTTGGTTTCCCAATGAATTTATCTACTGCAACAACGCCTCCTTCCACCTTTCTTACACTAATTGTCTCTTGACTGGGACTTGGTAAGCTGATCAAAAACACAAAACAGCTGCTTAATCACTGATACTATAAGGTGAAGTATTGGTTACTATTGAATACGATCCTCAAATGGATTCCTTTCTCTGAAAACGTGTAATAAATCACTATTAATGCTTTCCAACAACTGAATCCATTCCTAGGAGTTTTAATTTTGGATTTTAGAGCCTGGAACTGATAAGCCTCACCTGCGTAAATGGAAGAACTATTTGGATGGATACTTTAAACAATCAAACGTCATTTGCTTGAGTGAACACAGGAGAAATCATTGGTATTTTTCCATCATGGAATTCTTTCCAAATATATACCTACAACAATAAGCATCAAATATCCATATTGGAATAATTACTAAAAAAAGGTATATTATAAAACACCCACCCAGTAACATCATCAAACCCAGTTGACCTAGACTACTTATCTCTACTCGTTTCTACCACTATGAATGGGCTGTACTTCTGTAAAATCATTTTAATAATTTATGAACTCATAAATGTAACAAGAAATGCTCATGGAAGAACTTATGTGTTGGTAATTACTAGAAACTTAACAGAGGTATGGGAATTGCTGAAAAACCAAAGAGCATAACACAATTCAGTGGCAGAATTCCAGTTTAAGATTTTCCTGGTTAAATATTTTGGTTTTCATCCTCTATTACCACACCCATCTATCATTTATTAATTCGATCCTCACTGCCCAATCAATCTTGTTGCACATCTTACTACGATGAAACATAATTTATCTTCAGACTTGCTGAAAACGTATCAGGCTGTCCTCTTGAAATGATGTTGTAACTATTTTTTTCAGAACTTGATAGGATCCCATGGAGAGTCGCATTGCATAATATTAAAAGCATAGTCCATAACCAAAGAAATAGTTTCTCCCCAAAAAGGCATGCTGAACTCATAGTTTGCAGTCCCTTTCAGTATCTGATATCTGGGTGCTTCTATGTCATGAGTCTTGTAAATCCTTAACTGTAAAAAGTAAGACCTCGATGAGAATTGGAATCAAAGCTTGACTATAATAAAACTTCAAATAAGTAAAGAACTCGCACCTGCTTCACTACATCCCATAAACCTTCATGCGAAAAATAGTTATTATTCTTTATGGAATCCTAGTAAAAAATCATTGGTATTTGTTTATTTGTCTAATGCGGGACAAAGAAAGATTTGAGAGATGTAAGAGAAGAGAGAAAAAAAAATAAAGAATAAGAAAAGGAGTTGTGGAAGGAAGTGCTTCTTAAAATGCTTTTCAAACTATTATTTTTTGATAATTTTGATTTATATGATGTTAGAAATAAAATTAAAAAAATATAGAAAAAATATTATTTTAATACATTTTCAATTAAAAAGAACATTTGAAAAGCATTTTGCGCCGCATTATCAAATATACACAAAGAAAAGAAGAGAAAAGCCTGAAAAAAAAGAGAAATATGTAATTTTTAATCAATTCATTAAAACTCACCACAATGTTAAAAATTATATGTATATAGTAAAATCTAAAATAACCAACAATTGAGCTTTTAGCTTGTTTAACAAAATCATCAACTAAATAACAAAAGTTAAGCTTAATTAATAAACTCAAATAAAAATACAATAATATAGGATTGAACATACTCAGTCTTCCAACCAAAGAGTGATGGGTTGGGCTATCCTCCATCGTCTTCATCCATATGCACACTTAACATGTAATGTGGATTTGGTGTCCCCACCAACTCTTAATGGGTTGGAGAAACTCAACTATGTCAAGTGTAGTTCAAGGTGACTTCGATAATACTCTTAAAAATCAAGATCACGCTACTGGGATGTCTCTCTAGTAATTGATCTAAGTACAATATGATTCTAGTCATCTTGTCCACGAACCATAATTCACTGAACTTCATCATCCCTAGTAAAAACAACTTGTACATCCAAAGTAGCATCAATATATTTTTTTTCTATGCAAATAATAAACGTAATAGGGTATGAGTTTCAAAAGGATTATCAAGGATATATTGTTATCTTTTATATAGAGTAAGGTCCTTCATGTTAAAAGTAGAGCTAATATCAAAATTTGGTGGTAGTTTAATGATATAACTATTTGATTCAATCATTTATAGTACTTTGAATGGTCTAACACTACTTACTTGTAATTTTTTATTGGTTTTCGAAGGACACTATTTTGGTCTAATCAATATCATAAAATAATCTCTAATATTAACTTTATAATTATACTTATATGAATCAACTTGAAGTTTGTATTTTTCATTACTTGCTTGCATTGGTTTTATGATCTCAACATGCAAGTTATGAATTCTACATGTAAAAGACCGAACTGACTTAAATATCCTAGCATGAGAAGACATGAGAATAAGATTTATAGGCCTCTTAGGTTTTGTAAATATGATCATTATACAACTGAGAGTGTGGAATGGAACAAATAATATTTGAAACTTGAGTACATATGGATTGGATACAACCTACTAGATTTTGAAAGAGAGAGAATAAAATAGTTTTGAGCTGAGAGAAGTGTGAGTTTGAGCTAGGAAGTAATAAAAAAGAAATAAGAAGAAAGAAACGGAAAAAAAATGAAAAAAGACAAAGAAAAGGGAACCCGAATGCAAAGAAAAACTGAAGAGAGAATACAAGTTATTTTTATCTAGAAATGGGTGTGTTGTGAGCCATCCAATAGCATATGGGTGAGCCATCCAATAGTAGATGGGTAAAGAAAAGTAAGAGGGAAAGAAAAATAAATAAAAAATATAAGAAAAAAAAGAAAAAACTGAATAAAGAATGAAACCCTACGCTAAAAAGAGAAAACCACCCAAAAACAAACCCTAGCAGCGCTGCCTAACCATTGTCTTTGGAACTAGCCCCAAGTTAAGTCGCCCCCTTCCTTCCATTTTTCTTCTTCCCACGAGTTTACATGAAAGTTATTATTCACTTTATTGAACATGTTACTATTCGTACATTGACATTATTCACTCATGTATTTTTATTTTATTTTATTTACTTCATGTTAACTTTATATTCATTTCATGAAACTGCATCTTCATCTTTTTATGTTTGCATGTGTGTGTAAATATTTATTTTCATAAAAAGTCGACGGGTTTTTGTCAAGTTTGAGTCGTGTTTTTGATAAAGTCTGATTTTTAACAGCTAAGTCAATGTGTCTCCTAGTTTGTAGGGACTAGTGTAGGCCTAACATGGCTTTTTTAACCCTAAAATGAGTTAAAAAATGCATCGATAAGTTTTCATCAAGTTGGTGACGTTTTGATTAAACTTGGTTTTAATAGCTAGTTCGATGAGTCTTTTAGTTTTAGGGACTGACGCATGTAGTTTTTAACCCTAAAATGAGTTAAAAAAATGCATAATTTTTTTCATCAAGATGTTCATGTTTTGGTTAAACTTGGTTTAACGGTTAGGTCAACAAATCTTCTAGTTCTATGGACCGACGTATGTCTAACATGATGACTTTTACTGAAAACAAAAATAAAAGAAAAGAAATTATTAAGTTACGAGACTCTTGATGCAGGGTCCGATGATGAGTTGACAAACATTAACCAATAATAAATAACTCGCAAATAAGTTTTGAGATAGCTTGGACAGTAAATGACATGTATAAAATAAATTTAAAAGAAAACACATAGCTAAAATAACCTCTCTCTGTTTTTTTTTTTTTTGAAAAGGATGCGATAAAGGTAATGTTTATCTTCCTTTTAAGTATAAATAACCTCTTATATAGATCTCTAGAACTAGTACATATTTTAAGATTCGTAGTCTCCTTAAAGAATTAGATGGCAACTCCATTTTTTCAATTTTCTCTTTTATTTTTAGAGGTCCAGTTTTCTTGACGTGTACCAACACTTAAAACTATATAAACATAACAATTTTCCCTTGTACAGATATAAACATAACATTAACTTGGCCTTGATGTAATCCTTCTAGAGGCTTCTAAATGGAAACAAACGAGAAAGTTGGATGTTCTTCTGCAACTAAGTGTTTCTGTTAAGGCTGACTGGGTCGACCGCTTTCAAAACCTCATCGAAGCATCTTCGATGTTAACATCACCTAAGACCACCTGAACTTGGTAGATGGGTGCATACCTTTCAATCGGACCCAACCTTATTTGATTTGGAGGTCAATAGCTCCACCTTCAAACATTTGAAAGTGTCCCCACCCAAATAACATAATGTTTGAAACTGTGGTCTTGGCTGACTAAGGACAAGATGTCATCAAGATCCATGGAGAAAATGGGATGTAAACATTTTATATAAAAGACATCGGGTTGTAAAGGGGGTGTTTCTTGGTCGAATAGTGGTGGTTTCAGCCTTTGGGGTAGTCAAAAGCGTCTCATTCAGTCATCTGAAAGTGCTATCTCAATCAATTAAAAACTGAAGAAAAAGAAGCACGGTACCTTGAATGACTCTGTTTTGACTAATTCTTATAGATTAGAGTTTTTTTTATCTGCCAAAGTTCAATTCGACCCTTTATATTCTGATTTCATTCTATTTTATCCTTAATTTCCCTCTTTCTTCCTAATTTTATGCAATTGCATCCCTGTCAACTTCATAACATCATCAGCAAAAAAAAGGTATGAGAGCGCAGGTCTAGTAGGAGAGGTCTTCACAGGTTTCCATTTTCATTACAATTAACCTTCCTCTCAATTAAAAGAGAGAGCTTCCCCATACATAAGACAAATAAGGAGATAATGGATCACCCTGTCGGAGACCCCGTTTAGGCTGAAAGGAGGAAAGCCTTTGACCATTCCACACAATAGATAAAGAGGACTCGGAAACACAATTCATAATGAGCTCTATGTATTGTCACCCCCAATTTCAAGTGCCTTTTACAAGTTGGTTCTTGGTTTCTGATTTGTTTGATTACGCCCCTAAATGACCCCTAAATGACCACTAAACTTTTAATTTTTTTGATTTGACCTTTGATTTCAGTCCTTGAAGTCGTGCGCATTTTGCAAATTGATCCTTGGTCCACGGAAGGTTCTATTAAGCCCCTATTTGCTCACCAGACTTTGATTTTTATGCAATTAAGCTCCTGATTTGGCTAAATCAAACTTTCCAAGCTTCCAATTGAGTTCTTAAACATCAATTGTTTTAATTGACCTCCAAAAGTTGTTCCTCCTTGTGATTAAACCCTCAATGAAATTTTTTTACTAATGAGTTTTGTCAATTAAAACTTTGAATTGCTATTTTGGTATATTAACCTCGCTTGACATTCTAGTCTTCCATTATTGGGCTTGAGCCTTTTTTTTTAAGCATGCTCGAGGTGTATTTTCTTGCCCTTATCTTATTATATATATAGAAATAGAACATACTAAACACCTAAAACTATATAAACATAACAATTTTCTTTTTTATTTTAGAGATCCAATTTTCATGACGTGTAGGAACATCTAAAATTATATAAACATGATAATTTTCTCTTGTACAGATATAAACATAACATAACCTTGGCCTTAATTTCATGTTTCTCAAGTACACGTATTATCATTATGAGTTTAAAAAGCTTGATTTCAGTAACACATTCATATAATCATATTTTCAATACTATTTCAAAATAGTTTTATGAGACTAATTACGATTATGATGGTCCCAAATTCTTTAAAGAAAAATACTTATTATCCATAATTATATATAAGGTGTCAACTCCATAAAAACTTATGAATGACTATAATACCTTTAAATATTTTAAAAGACTATAACACCCTTAAATTATTTAAATGACTATTGTACACCTATTCAATATAAATATGTTTTCTGTATTTATTATATAACTTTTTGAGTAAGTGCTTTCAATTTCTTTTTTCTTTTTTCTTTTCCTAATATGTGTTTCCTATATAACATTTTTTTAGTTTTTCTAATTATACTATGTTTCCTATATTATTTTCTTATAAATCCATATATATATATATATATATAACATATTCAAAATAAATATATTTGTTATATAACTTTTTTTTCTTTGCGGAGACTATAAGATTTTTTTTTTATAACATAAACTTCTTTTTTGAACACTATCATAGAAGAATTAACCTTTGATTTTAAGTGTGCACCACCTATCGAACCTTTTTTTCTCAATCCATCGTAGAATAACATTTTTTTTCTTTATTCACTAAATTTATAGATGATGGCTTCTAATTTTTATGTTCAATTCAATAATTAAAAAAAGACTACATTTCTCAGCAGTCCTTCTATAATTTGAGAAAAAAAGGCTTCTATATTTTTTTTATTTTTAAGTATTTTAAGCTATAAATATTATATTTTTTTTAAAAAATATTGTGAATATTATTCATGAATATAAAGCCATTAATATAGTAATTTTTAACAAAACTTGAATAATCTATATGTAACCCATGTGTCTAAAATAGTTAGTTCCAAAATATATAGCCATTCTTTTGCTTTTATAATAGAAATATTTTAAAATTTTAAAATATTTTACACATAAACAAATTTTATAATGTTTAGTATATAATGATGTGAAAAATATAATTGCAGAGAATAATAATATTGTGTTACGGTGATGAGATGGTGGTAGTTGTATTAATGGTGATAAAGAGGGTAAAAATAATAGTGAGAGTAATGATTAAAAAAATTAATAATAATGGTGGTCCAATGATTTTAGTGTTAAAATTGATGGTGGAGTTGTGGGAGAAATGATTGTGGTAGGATAATAATGATAAAATTGATTGTGATTGAAATAAATGGATAATTTTTTTTAATTAATAAATTTAAATAATAAAAAATAATTTATTTTAGAAAATATATTTAATAGGAAAATCATTGTTAATTGTAATGATATTTAATTTGAATTTATCAAGATTGTAATGATATCTAAGAAAGGTGCATTGTCAAGGGATGTAAGTTAAACTTGATTTGTTCAAACTTGCTTATCCACCGAAATATGTTGGTTTGTTGTTTATTTGTGTGGCAAATATTTGATATTTGTTTTTACAGCGCAATTATATATTTTAAAATATTTGTTTTTTTATTTTAAATTAATTTTTTTTTATTTTTTAAATTGTTTTGATAATCTAGAATTAAAAAAAAATTTAAAAATAAAAAATATTTTTATAATAAAGTTTTTTTAAAAAAATTATTACCTAGAAGGAGGGAATTCGATGTCGGTGTCGATTTTAAACCATTCTAGTCTGAAAAGAAAAAGGAAAAGAAAAGGAAAAGGTGGGGGAGGGAATATACCCTTGTTATTTTATTTATTTGACAGCAGACAAAAGGGATATTCATAAGGACGATATATAGGAATATCACGACACGTTTCACGAGAAGAATCTTCACAAAAGGCGTGGGTTGGAGTCTTGCACGAGAAGATTGATTCTGGAAAGCGACTCGCCATTGTTATTGCTCTCTCTCTCTCTCTTCCAATTAAGGGAATTCGATGCACCTCTCTCTCTCATGGGATTTTCCTTCCATGCAAAAGGCATCTCCTCATTTATTTGTTCATTAAATCTTTTTGTGTCAACGCAGACACAGAGGCCTCCCCAAACACAAGCAACAATCTGCTGGAAAAACAAAATAAAGAACTTTTCTCTGTCAATATATGTCTGTGTTCTTAAGAAAATGGAAGAATCAAACATACAGGCACGCAGAACACATAAAGAAATACTCTGGGAAGTGTTAAGGAATTGTTGATAACCCCACCAAAAAGAAGAAGAAAATAAAAAGAGAATCTTCTTACCTTCCTACCCACTTCATTAAAGTCAAGTATGGGAGGGAGAAGGAGATTCCCGGCTCTTAGGGCTCCTTTATTATTCTTTAATCTCTGTTGGTTCCCTTAATTCAGAGTCGTAGAATTGGAACTAAGATATTCCCTCTCCTTATAGCCAAATATTATATTCTTTTTAAGATGATTGGATTTTTCATTTTGGATTACATATTCTCTTCTTTCTTCTCCGCTGAAACACATTTATGAAACTTTTCAAACCAAAAAGAAAGTTGCTTGCATTGCATGCATGCCCCTTTCAATATGCCCTACCTCCTCCTTTCTATAAATTATAAATTATATATACATACATCACTAATTCGTGTGTGTGTGTGTATTTCAGTAATATATAATGTTAACTAAAATTCGGTAAGGACTTAATCAAGTACTAATTACCGTACACGTGGCCAACATCTACCAACTTGGTTGGAGGTGTGGAGGGTACTCACATGACATGATCAAGATGACCCTAACCTTAGAATCAACACCACCAGAAAAATGAATTATACCATGGAATATTCCATCAATGAAAAAGTTATTTATCCATCGGTAAAAATTACATTTGTTGGATTTACGGTCGGATCATGGAGCTGGCTCGAGTCGCGTTGGTGATTTCATTTCCGTCAGTAATTTTATCGTTGATTTAATCACCACTGTTTAGGCCGACATAATATTATTATCGGTGATAAAAATATGTGATGACAAATTTCTATCGGTATATCGATCGCTAAATATTATCGACGGACTTCCGACAGATAACATGTCGATAATTATACATCTCATATTTCCGATGGATACCCAACAGAATCATCGACAACCATGTTGTCATTGATTTCGTCGATTTATATCAAAATACTTAGTAGCTCTCTATATTTCTTCAAGAAAAATTAGCATGTTTTACTGACAGAATAACCGATGGAGTTTTATATTCGTCGGTGTACTCATTTGTTTTTTCTTTTTTAATGCTATAAAAACAATTTGACATTAAACAAAAAATCTAACTTGTAGAATACATTTAATATTATTAATTTAACCATAAAAATCAATTACAAATTTTTATAAACTTTAAAAAGAGGCTGCAAATAGAGGTGAAAAGGGACAGAGAGGAGAATCTCATGGAGGTTTGTAAGGAGGGATAATAATTAGACATGTATGCAATCATCTCCTCCCATTGCTGCCTTTTTTATTCTTCATACTTTGCCTCCATTTCGGCTCGCGGAGCACCAAATCATTGTTCAACCAACTTCTCAATGGCTCTTGATGGCTAACTTGAGCTGGATTGTGGAGTGCCTACGGTCAAGACACCATAGCCCGAACTTATATCTCTGGTCGTAGTCATGAATATAC
>Ga0307517_10004888_pt1 | contig 20424 bp, 13 predicted proteins | sample 23_EM_MG_FD_194515 | JGI IMG/M metagenome (GOLD analysis project Ga0307517, IMG submission 194515) | Populus trichocarpa ectomycorrhiza microbial communities from riparian zone in the Pacific Northwest, United States - 23_EM | ecosystem: Host-associated > Plants > Roots > Unclassified | place...
GGACGAGTGGGACACTCCTTGATAATATGCCCTTGCTGTTTGCAATAATTGCAGAACTTCTTTCTACAATTGTTAGCAATGTGGCCATATTCCTTGCAGCTATAACACTGAACATTGCCCATATTCCAGCCTCTACCTCTTCCCTGGGCAGCAAAGGCAACTGCAGCTGGGTTGTCCTGCTTTAGAGTACTTTGTGTAAGGATTCGCTGTTCTTCCCGCAGTAATTCCCCAAAACAACCATCCAAGGAAGGCAAGGGAGCTCGGTTCATCAAATTCGAGCGAGTAATCTCAAATTCAGATCTCAATTTCATGAGAAATTGATCACACTTGCTCTGCTCATGCACCTTCTGAATAACCGAGAGGGATTCTGCTGGAATCTGGGCATAAATGATATCAGTATATTCTGCCCATAGGTTCTGAAAACCAGAATAATACTCCTGAATAGGAAGATTGCTTTGAGAATAATTAGAGATGTCATTTTCTAATTGAAAACGTCTAGCATTATTATCTTGATAGTAAACCTTCTTTAGATATTCCCACATGGTTCTTGCTGTTTTGTATGGCCTCAGATTAAAAATAATGAGGGGGTCAAGTGACCCTAGTATCCAGGACATTACCCGAGCATCCTTGACCTTCCATAAAGACAGTTTTGTAGCATCAGTAGGGGCTGGATCACTCCCATCCACATGACCCCACAATTCTTTTCCTGTGACAAATACTTGAAACTAAAATTCCCAAGCAGAATAATTCTTCCCAGTAAATCGGACACCAAACAGATCAGAATTGTTTGACATCTTTGTAGTGATACACAAAAAATCACAGAACAATGAGAATACAAACCTCAGCTGACAACCGAGAACCAAACCAAAAGAACCAAGAAACTGAGAGTCCTCTGTATCTAGGACTGATTGCAAAGAGCCAGGAGACTGAGAGTCCTATGTATCTAGGACTGATCCAGAATAATCCAGAAACCAAGAACAACAAGAAATAACCTGATTTTGGAATATAAATTCAAAGGTATAGCTCTGATACCATGTCAAATTGGCTGAATAAATTCCTTTACATGAGAGTCCCGTTCCTTAAATAGGAAGGAATCCTGATTTACATCAATCTTGATTTACATCACATTCCTATAATTTAGGAAGATACTTATCCTATAATTATATTTCTATTTCAGCTGTATTTCTATCAATAACAACTATTGCCTATGCTAACAAGAACTATATAAATCCAGAAGAGAAGAAGTAGAACAATCAGAAAATATTAAGCTCCTGAACTAACAATGTCTAATATTGTCAACAATAAACATTTACTTGAAAGAGTATAATAACATCCCAGCTGTGCAAAATTAACTAATTTGGAAATTAGTTATGAGATTTTTTATGGATGCTTCTGTTTCTTTTTCTATTACATATATCTCAGATGGAGCTATTGGATGAAGACATTAGGTTGTGGTCAGCTGGCAGGGAAACTAATATCCGTCTGCTGCTATCAACTCTACATCCCGTAATAGACATATTCTCTAATTTAGCTGTTACGTACTTCATATATATATATATATTACAATGTTTTGATAAATGAATGAATGCAGATTCTGTGGCCAGACAGTGGTTGGTATGCAATCCCACTAACAAGCCTTGTCGAAAGCTCACAAGTCAAAAAAGTTCATCAGAAAGCAAGGCTATGTCTCCACCCTGACAAGTTACAACAAAGAGGAGCTACGCTCCCACAGAAATATGTTGCAGAGAAGGCCTTTTCCATCCTGCTGGTAAGTTTTTGACCTGGCTGGAACCAAGACAAGAAGAGGATACAGCAACAAAAAGTTTTTAAGACAATGGACTAGTTTATATATGTTGTTATTTCATGAATACTAGTTTCAAGAACACCGAAAATCTGAATATTATTCTTGTTTCTGAATGTGGTTACAGGATGCATGGGCTGCTTTCGTTTCCCAAGATTTTTGTTTAACTAGAGACGATTCAGGATCCTTTTTATACTCATTTGAAAACCAACAAGAGAAGCTAGCTTGCTCGATCGGCTAGTTATTTTGAAGAATGAAGAAACATATCAAGAGTAGATGGGCACGACCCAGATTTCTGGACTGTGAAAACAAATCAATAACAATTTATGTTCATTGTATGCAAGCTTTTCAAAGTTCCTAGATTAAGTTCACTAATGAGAGAACCAAAAAAGCTATGCTAAGCAACAAGGAGAAAGATGGATGATGTACTAATGTTTCTTTTTGTCTTTTTCTTAATTTTATTTTGTGGTGAATAATTAGTGACTGTATTTTGGTATTTTACTTTTACATGAAATTTTCGAGATCAAACCTCTCCCACGCAATCATAATTAGTGATGATTAGATCTTAATTAATTAGATTCATATAAAGGTAGAGGCTAATACATGGGCCTAAGACATTTGACAATTTGGGTAGCAATAGAGAGCATGACAACTTGTGTTTCCATATGAATTATGAATTATGGATTACATACAATACTAGGATATTCTACAAGGATACATAGAAAACAACTTGGGAGTAAATTATTTTGCAAAGTTTTCATATTTGCTAAGGAAACCAAAGTCGACAGCTTATGTTAATTAGTAAAGAGACAAATAAATAACTGTTTCTTTTATTTCAAGGATATCTAAGTTGGCTACACATCCTAATTCACTAAGGGATGCAAAAGTCGACTACATTTTCTATTTAAACAAGGCTAATTTTTTTGGCCTTTTATTAGGAATTTCAACAATGTTTTAAAAAAAAGGGTTATGATTATCAGAGAGCATAGGAGATTGAATCCAAAAATGACAAATTTAAAGAGGATGAGATGTCACCACTTGAGGATGATGATGTGGAGCAACCAAAGGAGATCATCTTCCATACTAGATGCCAAATAAGTAACAAGGTATATAGTATGATTATTAATAGTGATAGTTGTGTTATTGTTGCTAGTGCTTTTTTTATTAGAAGATTGAATCTAAACACTATTGAGCATGAATAACCTTATAGACTTCAATGTTTAAATGAATATGATGAAGTAAGAGTTGCTAAACAGGTTTTGATTTCTTTTTTGGTTGGAAAGTATAAGGATGAGGTAATGTGTGATGTGGTTATTATGAATTCTACTCATTTACTTATGAGATGTTCTTGGCAATTTGATAGGAAGGTTAGGCATGATGGATTTAAGAACATGTATTGTCTTGAAAAGGATTGGAAAACTTTCACGCTTATACTATTGTTACCTAAGCAAGTTTATGAAGATCAATCAAGATTGAAAAAGGAAGATGAAGCCAAAAGTTCAAAGCAACCATATGAGGATGTGAGGAAGAGTAGAAATAATAGGAGCCTTTTTATTTAAATAAAATCAATGTGTTTGCTTGAGAGCAACTTTTGTCTCTTTGTTTATAAAAAAATAAATCAAACTTATCAAAGTATAATTGATTTTGTGGTGTTCTTCCTATACTTGTGATTATTGGTTCATATAATTAACAAGTCCAAGTTCATTCCAATAATTTAGGTTCTTTGATTCAGGTAATCTTTCGGTCAAGGTTCTTTTCTATCCTTGGATTCGTTCTCCATATTATTATGTCTGGAAAGGTCACTTTTTAAGAACATCCACGATTGATTCGTCTTAGGAAACTATTCGAGATATCAGACCTAAGGACACTATGAACCATTTACTATGGTTCCTGGGCCATATCCCACAACCCTTCTCATCTTGTGACTTGCTTCTTTAGATTAGCATTGTACTATTAACAAATTACATGCACTTCAGATCATTCTAACCTCGGTTTGTATCTTGTGTGGTATGCATGTAGAGACTCATGAACATCTTTCTTTGAATGCACCTTCTCGACCTCGGCTTAGGGAGATATCTCATGCAAGACACTCATTTCATAGCCATCTATGACATGGCAACCTCTACTTCAGTGGGTGTGCTTACATGCTCGAAAGAGGAAGGAGTTCACTCATATTCTAGCTCGGTTAGTTCTTTCAGCCACAATCTACTTTATCTGGAATAAAAAAAATAATAGGATATTTTCTCAAATCTTTCAAACCCACCAAAATGTTTGTTCAAATATCTTTTAATTAGTCAGATCCTAACTTATTGACTTGGATCCCAAAATTCAGGTTTCAGCTTAGTTAAGGGATATTTGGTGGTTGTCAGAATGACTTTCTATATGCTCTAGAAGCTGATTGGTTCTTACTAGCAGAATTGGTCGACCAGTTTCTGGGATTTCCAGAAACCATTTGATTGGTTATTGAGTTTTTTAGACTTTATCTAAATAATCGGTTGACTGATTACTGGGTTTCTATAAACCGGTAAACCTGCTATTTTTTATATTTCTGGTCTTCTAATTTATGAGGTTCATCTTTAGCTTTTTCTTTGTTTTTCTATTTCCTAAAGGCTTTTAATCCAGGTAACAGATCTAAGTACTTCTTGGGGTATACCCCTCGTATTTTGTATAGTTTTTTCCTCTTTATTAAATTTACACTTATAATAAAAGGTATTAAGAAGATCATACATTTGACACAATGCATTCGCAATGATGTTTTCCTTACATTGCTTATACTTGAATAACATATGGGAACATCTTACTGAATTCAATCCATATGGCATATCGCCTATTAAACGTACCTTGGCTTTTTAAGTGTTTTAAAGATTGATGGTCTGTATGTATCACAAACTCCTTAGGCCAAAGATAATGTTTTCAAGTCTTCAAGGTCCTCACCAATGCATACAACTCTTTATCATATGTTGGATAATTAAAAATTGCTCCATTATGCTTCTCATTAAAATAGGTTTTGGCCATTTTTCCTGTATTAAAACTACTTCAATACCTATACTTGAGGCATCACACTCAACCTCAAAAGTTTTTGTAAAGTCAGGGTAAGCAATGGGGCCGAAATCATTCTTTCTTTTAACAATTTAAAAGCTTTTTCTTGATCATCATCCAATTTAAATCATACCATTTTCTTTACAATTTCATTCAATAGTGTAGCTAGAGTCCTAAAATCTTTGACAAATCTTTTATAAAAACTAGTTAAACCATGAAAACTTCTTACCTCACTTATCGTCTTAGGTGTAAGCCATTCTTGAATAGCCTTGATCTTTACCTCATTCATCTCAATCCCTTTTTCACTAAAAACATAACCTAAGAACACAATTTATTCCATGCAAAAATCACTCTTCTTTAGATTAGCATATAATCTTTTCTTTATAAGAGTATTTCAAGAACCTATCTTAAATAATTAATATGCTCATCTAATCATTTGCTATAAATCAAGATATCATCAAAATAGACAATAACAAATTTTTCAATAAAAGATCTCAACATAGGATTCATTAAGCTTATGAATGTACTAGGGGCATTAGTCAAACCAAAAGCCATTACTAAATATTCATACAATCCATATTTAGTTTTGAATGTTGTCTTTCATTTATCCATTTCTTTCATTCTAATTTGATGATAACCACTTTTAAAAACAGTTTTTAAAAACACAGAAAAACCATACAACCCATCAAACATATCATCTAATCTAGGGATAAAATGTGTAATATTGTTAATGGCTATACAATCAATGCATATAGGACAAGTATTGTTCTTTTTAGGCATAAGTAATACTAGAATTGCGCAAAGGCTCATACTTTCTCGAAGGTACCTTTTCGACATCAACTCTTTTACTTGCCTTTGAAGCTTCTTAGTCTCTTCGGGATTACTTCTATAAGCTAGTTGGTTTGGAATTGATGCTTCTAGCATAAAATCAATTTAATGCTCAATCTTTTGAATTGGTGGCAAACCACTAGGGATCTCTTCATGAAAGATACCCTTAAATTTCTGCAAAAGAACTTTAGCAACACTAGGAACACAAGAATTCAAATCATCAAAATTAAAATATGCTTTCTTATACAAAAGTAAAATCATTGGCATATTGGAATGATAAGCATGAGTAAGGTCACTTTGTTTTGAATAAAAATTAAGTTATTTCCCTCATTTTTCTACACACTCTTCTTTTCTCACCTTTACTTTCTTCTCTCCACTTTCAGACTTCACCATGTTTTATTTTATTTTTTGTTGAAATCTTCAAACTTATTACTAATGGACAAAACTCCCCCCCCCAAACTTTTTACATTCATGGCACACCTTATTTTCACTCGCCCTCATATCCTTACCATTATTTTTTAGGATTTCTTGTTTAGCTTCCTCAGGTTTCGTAAGCTTCAATTGATCCTTATACACTTACCTTGGTGATAATAGAGCAAGTGTGTAAATCTTTCCATCTTTCTCCACAATATACCTATTTCTAAACCCATCATGCTTGACCTTCCTTTCAAATTGTCAAGGTCTCCCTAAAAATAAGTGTGTAGCATATATAGGAACAACATCAAGTATAATCTCATCATTAAACTTTTTTATTGTGAATGGAACCAAAACTTTCTTAGTCACCCTAACTTCTCCACATTCACTCAACCACTAAAGCTTATATGGCGTAGCATGTTTAGATGTATTCAAGTTCAATTTTCTAACCAAAGTTCCATCCGTTTTAAGTTAGGCTTTTGCTGCTGCTAGACAGAATGCGGAAACAATGAACTTGTCTTATTTAATTAGTTGGGCTATCAAAATTTATTTATTTTGAGAGGAGACATTTTATTTGGGTCTTAGACTTGTTTATTTTGTTTATTTTAATTAGTTTGGGCTAGTTTTAGCTTGGGCTGATTATTATTTAAATTGGGCTTATGTGAGACCCATTAGGGAAACTAGGGTTTTGGCTTGGAGTTTAAATACTCTTTAGGAATAATTTTAGGGCAGACTTTTGATGATAATTTTAGAATTGTAGCCGACTTTTGGTTGCTCAATCTTGGTTCTTGATTGAACTTTCAACTCTTCAAAGAATTGACCATTTTTTGTTGTGAATTTATACTTCTTTTGCTCGTCTCCAAGTGTAAGCGTTGTGATCGAGGTGGCTTATAGTCTTGTTGCCTTGGAGCAAGTGTTCCATTGTGATGAGCTCATTCAAATCTCAACAAACTTGGATTAGATTGATCTTGGGGTCGCGAATTCCATTAAATACCGCTAGGGTTCGCATCAATTAGTATCAGAGCTGATCTAATCATATGTTATATCCTTCAATTTGAGTCTTTGTTGTTTCTTGTTTGATTCTTGATAGATTCGACCACCTCTCTCTCTCTCTCTCTCTATATATATATATATATATAAGGTAGGCTTGATCTTGAAATCTTGATTGCTGCCGCACAAAAAAAAAAGAAAAAAAATCACTTTGTTTGAGTTTTGGCTGAATACATGCTTGAAGAAACCTTGATCATTAGGCAATTGGATAGTCTTGATTCGTGAATATTTTAGTAGTCTTGATTGTGTTTCTTGAAAATTTGGGTAGTTAGTTGATTACTTGAGTTTCTGGAAATTTCTTTTAATTCTTGATAATTCGTAATTGTTTAGCTCTTTTCTGATTCTTTTTTATTTCGTGTCTTCAAATCTTTATATTATTCGTACAAATTTGCATTGCTATTCGTGAATTTGTCATCGAGTTTCGTTTTGTTATTTTCGTAATTGTTTGCTTCTTGAGTCTATATTGCGTTTATAAATTCACTGTGTAATTGGTTGTTATTAGGATATTTGATCTCATATCATGGGGAGCCCTTTAAAAATACTTTATTTAACTATATGGCAATTTTTTAATTTTTTTTAATTTTTGTAAGAGGATTGCTAATTTAAAATTCATAAAATTCCATCGAAACATGCATCATGTTAAACCTTCCCTTTTATATATTACGACGAAGACATTTTAGATTGGCTCGGGTCAACTCGAGTTAACTTGTTAAACTTGTGGCCTAAGTCATGGACCTAGTTGGATTTAATAACTTTTTTTAATCTATTTTTTAAAATTATATGATAATAAAATCAAGATGCACATGAAAGACTTCGAATACAATTCAAGAAAAAAGTTCATCGTAAAAGGTTGCACAAAAAAAATGTTTGTGTAACACCTAATTTTTTTTAATGCAAATTGCACCTTTCCAATAATTATATGCGTAAAAAATTATGGATTTTTTTATATATTTATATAAGGTAACCTTGACTTATCATTTTTAACTTTTATCATCACTACACAATACTAAATTCAATATATTAATTTACAACATCTTTTTAAGTACATAATTTTTATAACAAAATATTCATCTTTCCTTTGTATTATTTTTTATAATTTATACATCATTATTGGCTTAAAATAAATAGAATAATTTTTTTTTTAATTGATTTTACAAAGTTTTTCCTAAAATAATGTTTTCTTCGAAGATCTGTACACAATCTGATGATACCTAAGACGAATAGGAAAACATCTGTAAAACACCTAGGAAAAAAAATAAGATTTTCAGTATACAAATATTCATTTTAATTGGTCACTTTATAAACTCTAGGAATAATATAATACAAGTATTGATTCATCAATTTTCTTGTCGATACCATAATTTTCATTTCAATCATCATTCACATTTTCATTCGACCACTTCCATAAAATTATTAATTACCAATACTTTTAGTTCATAGTCCAAAATAATTCAATCATAGTTTGGCTTAACTTGTGATCTCATTAGTCCATTAGTACTCATGCCTATTTATGGCTCATTTGTTTAATTATTATCCTTGATTTCTCATTATGCCATTTTATAATTCATCTATATAGTTTCCTAAACTCCACCATTGTGGTCAATATAATTAAATTCCCACTGTTGTGGTTTATTTCTATTTCAAGTATTGAATTCCACTGTTAGGGTCAATTTAATTTTTTTTATACATTATACTTCGTCATTGTGGTCCATTTACTTTGCATAATATTAAATTTCTTCTATGAAATAATATTTCTTTTCATGTCATTTTTCCCTGCCTCATAGGTGTATTTTTCACTTAACATTTATTATAACAATTGTCCTTGTTCAACTGGTAAACTTATCAATATATCTGTATACATGATCTCTGTCTAAATAGTCAACTATGTATCATATCCATAACCTTAGTCCCATTACACGACCAAATAAGTTTCAATACCATAACCTTAGTCCCGTTACACAACCAATTAAGTATCAATATCGTAACCTTAGTCTCGTTACACGACCGACTAAGTATCTTTACTATAACCTTAGTTACACGACCAACTAAGTATCAATACCAAAACCTTAATCCTGTTTGTACTTCACATGTACATTACCGTCTTTATGGTCCATTAACCATTATACATAATTTTCTGCCTCATAAGCATAAATTCTTATGACAAGTACTTATACATAACACAAATAAATAAAAATTAAAAATCTATCAATTACCAAAAAGCATTTTAAATAAATAAAAAAGCAAGGGACATTAAACTCCTTTACCTTAAGCTCCTAATGTACAAGCTCCCACAAAGTCAAATACCACTTTGAATGTGAAGCGATTCAAGCAACACCAAGAAATCCGTTAGAGGTTCCAGTTCGTCTAGTGACAAGATTTAGAGCTAAGAGGTTCAAAAAGGCTTTCAATAAACTTCTTCAAGACACATGAGCCAAGGTGGACTTTAAAAAAATATTACAAAATGAATAGCAAGCCTTGATTAAATTTAATTTATGTTTAAGAAGAGCTTGTTCAAAAAGATTGGAGTATGAAGATTTAAATCTGTCAGTTTTGACCATCCGCTACTTTTTTTTTATCATAAATGGAAATACAAAAGAAATTTTAATGCAATTCTAGTTACATTGGAAAGTAGACATCCATATATTTCTAGTGATATATGATATACTTTCTAATTCATTAAGGCGAGAGAGAACTATGTTTTGAAATTTTGGTTTCGATTCTATCAGTTGATTACAAAAACAATTTTAGTATTATTTAAATTACTTGAGTTATTATTTTATTTATCTTTTAGTTATTATTAGAATTTTTGAGATATTAGGGTCTTTCTTTAATATTAAACTTTTTGAGATATTAGAGCCTTTCTTTAAATTTAGGTTAATTGGATTATTATTTTTTATTAGGTTTATCCATATCTATTAGGGATATCCTATTAAACTTAGAATTTTTTTCTAGTATAAATACTCTTTTGTAGATACTTTTTGAGATTAGACTACTTTTAATAATAATAAAAAAATGGCATTCATGCTATCTTTTGTGTAGTTGAATGATTCTTATACTAATTTCTTGATTAAACTTGCAAACTCTTTGAAGGATTGATCAATTTAGTTGTGATTTTACACAACTCGTTTGTGTCTTTTATAGACGTAAAGTGGGGGTGATCATTACACAAATCATTTAAATTAGATTTTAGCATATCTTGGGAGATATCCACATCGAGATGCTTCTCTTACAACTCCCAAACAATAACCATAAATGTTCATTTAACCATATACATCCAACTATTTGTTTAACAATCAACTTCAACCCAATACCTAATTTCACATACAACACCCAAATTAATATTCACACACATTTCCAACATCAATTTATATTATCATCTATGAATCATTATACTTTCCATCAAATTTAAATCCCTTTTTGGCTACACATACACAAAATCATTTATTTAGTAACAATTTTTCAATATCTCTAAATTTATTAACTACCTTATTATTCAACTTTTCATCGATAAATTCTTAAATTTCTAAATTATCATATAACGTGAAAACACATTGAATTTCACGCTTTTCCACTTCCGAAAAATACCGGTCGATTACTAAATTAACAACTCTATTTTAATTCACCTTTTATGTCTTCCATAATACACAAAAAATTTATATTTTTCTTTATACCAAAATTCCATATTTATTTTAATTTTCAACTTCCATATTTACAAAAAAAATACAACCTTAATAATTTTCCAAGCTTCTTAATACATACCCCAAGTATATCATTACAACAAGCATATTACCCACACTCACCTGATTTCTCATTATTTTAACATATCCATTTCAATATATCTCACATTATGTCAACATATATTCAATTCAATAAAACCATTTAGATTATTAATTCTTAACATCTTCCTATTAACTTAGCTATATTTAACATTACTAAAAGTATCCAACATCAAGTCCACAACTTTTCCAAACATATATTACAAACATATATTACACATACAATACTTATATCTAAATAATTTTTTTTCCTTAAGGACATAACTATTCATGCCAATATATTAATAAACATATAATGTCATACAATTCAACCAATTTCTAAAATCAAGCCTATAGTTAAATTAACATCTAGTAATTTTAGCAAAAACATTTACAAATTTGATTTTTCTCTTTCTTATCATACTAAATACAATAACCATATAAATTTACAATTATTCATACAATTTCAATATTTTTCTCCACTTTCATATTATGAAACTCGTGTTCCAAAACAAATTTATAGTACATATACATATGCTCAGCTAACCATTTACCCTATAACCTAATTCCCACTAGGGGTGTTCACGGTCCGGTTCAGTCCGGTTTTAACCCAAAAATTCAACCAAACCGAAAAATAACAGTCCTTGTTAATATAACCCGAACCGAACCGAGAACCGGTTCAAACCGAACCTGTTTTGTTCGGTTCGGGTCGGTTTTTAACATTCAAAACCAGAAAAATCGAAACATTTTTGTTGCTGCCGTTGTATACCTTAATCTGGGCTTTGTGCCAGTGGAGGAACGAGATGTTGTACTACATCTTGGATAGATTGCCATTTAGGATGGATCTAAGATTTCTAGAAAGCAAAAAAATCTCAAAAATATTTACCATAAAACAATGAAACAATCTTAGTGCGTCATCTACGTCCCAAGAAAAGTTTGTAGCTGCCAAAACCATCACTATTTTTCAATGGCCATCTTCACAAGTGGGACTATTGTTTACACCATCTACCTGAACTAGAAGTTCAGATTTGACCCTTTGAGATGATTCATGTTCCCCTGAAGCCCTGAAGATTGAGATCATGAAGGGTTAGGGGAAAAGGAAGGGGGAAATAGAGGGGGAAAGGGTTAAGGCGGCTGGAAGGGGGAAAGGGCAAAGGGAGTGGGCGGCTGGAAGGGTTAAGGTATTTAGGGTTAGGATTTTCTTTTTATACCTTTTTTTTAGATTTAACTAAACCGGTCCGGTTTGGTCCGATTCAATCGGTTTAATCTTTTTTAAATCGGAACCAAACCGAACCGGGCGGTTTTTTTTATTTTTTAATTGGTTTATTCGGTTTTTTCTATCGGTTCGGTTTTTTCAGTTAATTGTTTTTTGGTTTTTTCGGTTTAATTGATTTGTCGGTTTTTTTTAACACCCCTAATTCCCACACAATATATATCAAACTAACACATAACTACAAAATTCCATTCAATTCTTCCATTTCCTCAACTATACTTTTCCAACACTTACATCACAACATGCAAACACCCATTCCTTCAAACATTCTACTTCATTTTTTTTTATTTCTAAAGCTTCCATATCAAACTATAAGCATTCATGTAATTACAAAAAAATTCACATTTACAACTTTTCCCAAACACAATTTCTCATACATGTACACTAAATAAATATACAATATCATTAAAATTTAAACAAATTTATTTATTTTATCTCTCCCTAAACCCTCTCCCTCATGATCGGCCACACAAAAGGGTTTGAAACCCAAAATTTATTCTTTCATTCTTTCAATTTGTCTCTAGTTTAACAAATTTTAAGCATTAATTTATCATCAATACAATCAATCCTATAATTCAATTAAGTTAAATTTATTATTCTCTTATACATACTCTCCCAACACATACTTCTTATGCAATACATATACATTTATCAAACCAAAACCTCATTTTAAACACAAGTAATCACATCTACACAATTAATCAACATGAATTACATCAAAAATCAAGATTTCTATTTCTCCCAAAAAGCCCACCATGGCTGGCCACATGACAAGTTATTTATCATTAGTCTCATTCAATCTTTCTCTCAAATTTATTATTCTCATCATTCTTTCCATATCAAATAAACTTATAACTATTTAAAAACTATTTCCCCTAAAATTTCTCCATGAATCCTAAATTTACAAATTAGGGATTTCTTCCACCTAACCCAAAAGACCATAAAAAATTCAATAAATGGAAGATTAGTCCTTTACCTTTTATAATTACTCTCAATTTAATACTTTCTTGTCAATTTCTCCACTAGTTTCACCTTTCCTCTTCTAAATTCATTTTCTCTCTCTCTAGTTTTTTTCCACTCCCAAACTAGTTTTTTTCTCTAAGTTTTGTATCTTAAATTGATCTTCCTTAACAAAAACCACTCTTACACACTCTCTAGCAAATGTTTTCGAAGAATATGCACTAGGTTTGAAGAAAAATGAAGTATCCTCTTCTCTTTAATGGTTGTTGGCCATAAAAATGGCAAGGGACATAATTTGGCCAAAATTATGACAATTCCATTAATGAGTCCATATGCTATTTTTTGTATTTTTTTTGTTCGACTATTGACACTCTTGCAAAGCCTTCTAAAACTCTGACTGACTTGAGATTTTAATTCAAGATACAAAAATATGTCAGGAGATTGTTCGTAAAATTTCAGCCCCATCCAACATTTAAATTGAGATCTATGCTTGATATCATAAAACTAAATAAAAGATAACATTTAAATTGAGATCTATGATTGATATCATAAAACAGAATAAAAAATAATCTTACATCGAAACCCAAATTTGTGTACTATTTTATTTACTTAAATCATCAATATTTTCAAACTAATTCATTAAAGACTCCCATCTATAATCATAATAAAACTTTTCTTAGAATTTCACCACTTTTGGTCAAAATAGTGTGGTTATATCAGCGATCAATGTTTTTCACGCTTAAAATCATAAATTATTTTGTTTAGAATTTCACTCTATGATTCTTCTTCTTCTTCTTCTTCTTATTATTATTATTATTATTATTATTATTATTATTATTATTATTATTTTCTAACTATTTTCACCCCAATTTATAATAAAACAATTATTTTACTAGATTGAAAATTGTACATGATTCGTCATTAGGTTGATGTTTCGCATACCAATTTATTACATTTTCTCATCCAAAATTTAATTTAATCTTTTAGGGATGTTCATCCCAAATCAAAATAATTTGCCTCCTAATTTATCATTTTTCAATTAAGAATTACCCTATTTAACACTAATTTACCGATTTATAGACCAGGAGATTACAGTTTGCTAAAGTTATAAAAAAAATCATATAACTTTATTTGAAAACAAATAAAAAATGAAATGGTATTTAATAAAAAAAATTGTCCAAAAAAAAATTAGTGACCGAACAAAATTTAAAAAAAAAATCATGAAGGGTTGCTAAAAAAAGCACTTCCCAATATGTAATGTTTTTTTTTCCTTAAAAAAAAAGACCATGACCTTATCACAAACAATCAATAAAAATATAATGGTATATAATAAAAACAAATCTCAAATTATTTTTTATTTAATCTATTTTAGTGGATTTAAATTAAAAATCTAGGAAAAAACAAAGAACAAAACTAGCCAAAAAAATAGATTTTGATGGGCCCGTGCGCCTCACCTATAAGAAGGAGGTCACGCCTATGTGTCAGTACTCCTAGAATTTTTTTATGGTAAAGGATGGACAACACGTTGTCTTACCTTTTTATTAAAAAAAAAAAACAATGCAGACAATGTGCCACCTAATCTGCAAATTTAAGGCAGAGGTTTTTTCACCTAAAAAATCTTTTTCAACCTATTTTCAGAAGAAGAAAAAAACAATAAACACTCCATAAACTCTAACAAACACACATCTAACCTGAAAACAATCTAAATCAGGAAAGAAAAAACTAAAATCAACTTTAGAAAAAACCCCAAACCATGATCTATTTTTTCTAGCAAGATGAAGGGCAAAAAACATAAATAAAACTCCTCTCATCAAATAGAATTTATTGACACCAAGATCAGATGTTTTATTTACCAAAATATGACTAACTAATAACTGTCTCTCTCCTACCGTGTTTTCTGACAGTTTCTCTTTCTTTTCTCAAACTTAAGAACCAAAATGTGAAAAAAATAATTTAGACCAAAATGCAAAAGGAAAATTGAATAAGCAGTAAAAATTCCTACATTGTTACATATTGTCAGATTAAGTTCCTCGAGCCTTATAGTTTTACAAAAAAAAAATTATTTCATAAAATCAAGCATCAACCCAATGTTAGAGCTTTTTTACCGTGATAATCTCATAAAAAGCAAATTAAAATAAAATTAGTAAGTTCAAATCCCAGTCAGCGCAATGCATAAGGACTATGCTAAGAAAAGAAATTGTTTGATAAACAAAAATAAAAAAAATTAAATGAAAAAAAAACATATCAATATGATTTGTCACTTTCTCTTCAGTTTTTTTTTCTTTAATTATTTTACAATTTACAAGTTGGGTTGGAGTCTAATCCTCACCAATATGACCTATCACGATTTTCGACTAGCTAACTGGTCTAAATAATGGTAAATTGTTACCATTTGCTTTATTGCAAACAAAACATTGTTCCCCATAAAGAGATGAAACATGCATTCATTCATGCAAAAAAATTATTATGATATTGTTAACGTATACTAATTCAGGAGGGGAATTCATCGTTCCACTCATCACAAACCATTATTTATTTAAACAATGCATGCTTTGTTTTTCTTTTTCTTTTCTTTTTGCCTTTTTTTTATAATTTCTCCTTAAATTGGTTTGCTTATCCTGATCTCATAACCCGGTCATAAGTTTGGCAGATTAACTAAAATTCTTTTATCCTTTTTTGAGTTGATTTTTCCCCAAACTTCATCCTTCCATATTTGTTTGATTTGAAATTATGCTTCATAATTTCTTTTAGTTTGCTTTATATAAGGTTATCTTGGCCTCATTACCTAAGTCACGAGTTTGACAAGTTAACTTAGGTTGACTCAGGTATCTTTTTGTGTCTTTTATTTAATTAATTATTTTTTCAATTTCTTCCTTCAACATTAAGTTTATTGGAATTTGAGCTTCATAATTTGTTTTGATTTATTTTTTATAGAGTTATCTCAGCCACATAAACCGGGTTGTGGGTTTGGTAGGTTAACTCGGGTTGACTTAACTTGTTTTTTTTTGTTTTTTTAATTGATTTTTTTTCAATTTCATCTTTCAACATTGAGTTAATTGAGAATTGAGTTTCATAATTTGTCTTGATTTTTGTTCTATAGGGTTATCTCGATCCCGTGATTCAAGTCGTGAATTTGACAAGTTAACCCGGGTTGATTGGGTCAATAACATATGTTTTAGTCTCAATATTTTAAAAAAAAAATATGTCGTCTCAAAAATATTTTTAGTGAAAATATGATTTTAGCGGTAGTCTGAGTTCTCTCTATAACCTTCAAGTTGACCAAGTCACATTGGGTTAACACCACATAGTTTAAATCTTTTTCTACTAAAAAATATGTTAGCAACACCTAGATATTTTTTTACATTACAAAAATTGATTTACCCCGCAATGTAGTGTGGACAATCATCTAGTATAAACTAAAAGAGCAAGCAGTTTTAATTTTGTGAATTCATTGTTCATCTTCTCACATTTCGCTATAGATTTCAATAGTGAATTTTTTGAAAATTCTAAATTTGATCCTCAAACTTTATTTTTGCACAATTGCATCCTTTTGAGCCTAATTGCATATTTTTTTAGGGTGAGAATTGAATTAAAAGATAGGGGACTGAAGTGAAAAACATGAGTAAAATAGGAGGTGACTCTACAATTTATTTGCAAAGTCCATTTTAGTCCCCCATCATTTTAAGCTATAAGGTAACTGGTCCTATAATTTTTAAAAATTACATTTTGTTACCGATATTCATTTTCCTCTTTGTTTAGTCCTTTTTTTGTGGAGGAGAGAGAGCGCCGCTGAATTTCAGCTTAGAGAGAGAAAGGTTGGGGAAGGTTTTGGCCACCAAAATGATTGATTTTTGTGTTAAATGGTTTCATATGATAAAGAGAGTTAAGATTATGTGTTTTTGTACCTTAAAAACACCTAAAAACATATCTAAGCCCTGAAAGATTTTATTTTTTTTGTGTTTTGGGGATTTTTTTGTTCTGTTTTTGTAGGCCATGGATTGATTTAACAAAGTTCATGGGGTGTTTCTTAAGTGTTTTGGGTCAAAAGGGATTGAAAACAAGTTTTTAGATTAAAAAAAATAAACCATGTTTTTCCAACCACACTAGTGGCCAGACTTTGGTGAACTACAAATGATGCATCGTCTGTTTTTTGTCAAAGCATTTGGGATTAACTAAAAAATTAAAGGCTCGTGCGGTGGTCTTTTATAGGTGGGCCAAGCGCTAGGTCTAGCAGCACCTAGCCTTATTCATTTGTTTTTTTAAAAGGATTTAATTTTTTAATTAATACATTTTTTATATGTATTTTGTAAAATAATTTCTATATTTTATGTTTTAATTAATACCCCTTTCTCTGTGATTTTTTTTGGTCTTATTTAGCCTTCTTAAAATAACAATCATTGTTTAATTATGTTGGGTGTGTTTAATTTTTTAAAAGGTTAGAATAATTCATCTATAATTTTTTTATATATATATTTTATATGCTTTCAATATGTATTTTTTTATAATATTTTTAATATATGCAGTCTTGCATAGTATTTGTTTTCCTTTTATTTTATTCAATAAATTGTGTGTGTCGATTTCTATTACAAATTGATTTTAATAAACAAAATCATTAAACACAACCAAGTAAAAGATTTGTGTTATGATACTAAATATCTTGATCTACATTGATCTATTAAAATTTTTAAATTGTGTTTTTATTTATCGTTCATGACTTTTTGTAAAATTTATTTACAAAATGGTTTGTGATTTATTTGATTGGTTGCATGCATAGTTGTTTTCATGTAAAAAAACAAGTTTAAGAAATCTACATGTTCAAATTTTTATCATGTATTGGTGTTTTCAATTTAATTCTTATTCTTAATATTTCTTAGTTTTTTTTTTAACTATTTTATAAAAGTTTTATTGTTTATAATTTTACGTTTCAATTTAAATTGATAGTGTATTGTTTTTATAAAACTAACTTATTTAATTGATCAAGACTATAACCCGACTTATTTAATTTATTTTTTTCTTTAAAGTATTCTTAGGACATCTAAATATTTTAATTAAAAAATAATATATATCCACACCCTAGCGTTCGCTAGCCTAGTAAAAACTAAACAATTTAAGCTTCCTTATCCCATTAGAAATATACTAAAACTGCTTAGTCTTTCACTGTAGCAATCCACAGTGAAAGGCTAAGCTGTTTCTTCTTCTTTTTTTTTTGTTTTTTTTTTTTAAGCTGTTTTTTTAAGTTATTTTTCTTCATTTTTTTTTTATTTCTTTTTTAATGCCTTTAGCTTTTTTTTTCTTTCTTTGTTTTTTTTCTTTTAATAAATTTTGTTTTGTTTAATTTAGTTTAAGCTATTTTTTTTCATTTTTTTTCATTTTTTCTTTTTTGATGCCTTTAGCTTTTTTTCTTTCTTTCTTTGTTTTTTTCTTTTAATAAATTTTGTTTTGTTTAATTTAGTTTGTTAATGTTAATATTTTTTAATTTAGTTATCAGACTTTTATGACATTAATCCCTGGTTTAACAGGTTAACTTGGTTTCACGAGTTAACCCGGATTTTTTTTTCTTTTTAATTAATGTTTTTCGTTTACTTTAGTTTGTTAATGTTAAATTTCTTTCTATTTAGTTATCAGACTTTCATGACACATATCTCAGGTTTCACGGGTTAACTTGGTTTCACGGGTTAACCTGGTTAACCCAGTTAATTATGGATTAACCCGTCCATTTTTTTTATTTTTTTTATTTTGTTAATGTTAATTTTTTTATTTAGTTATTAGACTTTCATGACAAGGATTCCAGGTTTAACAGGTTAATCTGGTTTGACGAGTTAACTCGGAGTTTTTTTTGTTTTTTTTTTCTTTTTAATTAATTTTTTTTGTTTACTTTAGTTTGTTAATGTTAAATTTCTTTCTATTTAGTTATCAGACTTTCATGACACATATCCCAGGTCTGACGGGTTAACCTGGTTTTACAGGTTAACCTGGTTTTACGGGTTAACCTAGTTAATTCTGGGTTAACCCGTCCATTTTTATTTGTTTTTTTCTTTTGTTAATGTTAATTTTTTTTATTTAGTTATCAGACTTTTATGACATGGATCCCGGGTTTAACGGGTTAACCTGGTTCGACAAGGTAACCCGACGTTTTTTTTTCTTTTTAATTAATTTTTTTTTTGTTTAATTTAGTTTGTTAATGTTAAATTTGTTTCTATTTAATTATCAGACTTTCATGACACATATCCCGGGTTTGACTGGTTAACTTGGTTTCACGGATTAACTGAGTTAATTCTTGGTTAACCCTTCAACTTTTTTTTTTTATTTAGTTATCAAACTTTCATGACATGAATCCCAAGTTTGATGGGTTAACCTGGTTTGAAGAGTTAACCCAGTTAATTCAGATTTTTTTTTCTTTTTCTTCATGTTGGTTTTTTTTCTTTGTTTTTTTCTTTTTAATTAATCTATTTAATTATCATACTTTTATGACACGATCTTGCAACCAGACCCACATCCAAGGCTCTTGGATCTAGTGTTGCAGTCAGACTCACTTAAACTTGAGTCATGTAAGTTTAATATTATTATTATTATTATTATAAATATTACTCTTGAGTCAAGCGTTGCAGTTAGACCCAAGGCTTTTGGGTATATCTTTGCAGAAAGACCTAACACTCATAGATCTTAGCCTTTTTTATATTTTTTATGCAAGAAAAAAAAATTAACCCGTGGGTATGCCTTTGTTTTTTTCCCTTTTCTTTTCCTTTTTAAGCATTTTATTGTGGACTGCACAGTGCAGTCCACAGTGAAAAAGCTGATGACTTTAGTTTTTTTCTGGCTTTTTTCTTTTTTTTTCTTTTTTAATTATTTTTTTTAATTTACTTTTTTAATATTAAATTTTTTCTATTTAATTATTAGACTTTTATGACACGGATCCTGGGTTTGACGGGTTAGCCCAGTTAATTCTGGGGTAACCCGTCAATTTTCTTTTTCTATTTAATTATCAAACTTTCACGACACAAATCCAATGTTTGACGGGTTAACCTGGTTTGAAGAGTTAACCCAGTTAATTCGGATTTTTTTTCTTTTTCTTCATTAATTATTTTCTTCATGTTGGTTTTTTTTCTATGTTTTTTTCTTTTTACTTAATCTATTTAATTATCACACTTTTATGATACGACCTTGCAGCCAGACCCACATCCAAGGTTATTGGGTCTGGTATTGCAGCCAAGCCCACTTAAACTTGGGTCATGCAAGTTTAATGTTATTATTAATATTATAAATATTACTCTAGGGTCAGACGTTGCAGCCAAACCCAAGATTCT
>Ga0307517_10004889_pt1 | contig 20421 bp, 12 predicted proteins | sample 23_EM_MG_FD_194515 | JGI IMG/M metagenome (GOLD analysis project Ga0307517, IMG submission 194515) | Populus trichocarpa ectomycorrhiza microbial communities from riparian zone in the Pacific Northwest, United States - 23_EM | ecosystem: Host-associated > Plants > Roots > Unclassified | place...
TAAAAGAATCATAGAAAATGGGTGTCTGGAGAATAAAATATTTTTCAAAAAACAAACATAAAAAAATGTTTTGTGAAAAATACTGTCAGGAAACAAACAAATACTGAAAAACTTGAAGAATATTTTATTATAGAATATTCCAAGCAAAACAAACCGACAGTAAGTAAAAAAAAAACTCCCAACAAGAGTGCTTTATTACTTTTAAAAGCAGAACGCTCTCATTCCATAAATTATCAAGACCAAGCAGTAACTGGATTTGTTGGACAGACCCTTCTCTCATAAATCGATTCATCCAATTCGAATTGAATAAACCTCTCTACTGTAAATTGATCCATCTAATTATACGAAAGCGCCCTCTGCTAATAATTTTATTGCCTACCTAATTAACTATCGGCCACCAAGAACTGCAGTGCGGAACCAGAAATTTAGGTCGTGGTAAAAATCAAAATTTAATAACTCAAAGCTCAAAAAGTCAAACGTAGATGTCGTGGCAGCGATGCAGGCGAGGGTCCGTTGGAAGAATGGGCGCTAGAAGGTGTGGTTGTGGGGCAGCGAATCAATTGGAGACTGGTCATGACTCGGACCCTGTCAGGCTCTGGTTTTTCTCTTCTTTTACTCGGCTGCCACCCTCTCTTTCTCCTTTTCACTTCTTTTCACAGCGGCCAAAACCGTGCTTTTCTCTCACCAATCACTATTAACAACAAACCCACAAAAGCAAAAAGTCAGATACTGCGTTTACAAATTGGAACAGATAATATATATATAAAAAGAAACCAATAAAGCTAAAGAAGAAAGAGCACCCCAGCAGCGAATTGCAGCCCACCCCTCTCCTTCTTTCCACTCCAAAGTAAGTCTAAATCCTATAAAATGCAGGATTTTACTTTTTGAACAACATAGTTTACACCCATCAGGCATTGCATGACAACCTTTATATTCAACATCAACGGCATTAACTTTGAAAATCCACATCATTGGTGTATGAAATTAATTCTTGAATCCTCGAACTACAATTATTGTAAGCTTGATTGACCAAATCATTCGAATAAACCACACCAACTACTGTAATGTTAGTTTATTGATAAATTGAGATATCAGATATGATTTATTTTGATCATCAATTCAAAGGCTCTTTTTTCGCTTTCTCCCCACCTCCATTCATCCTAGTTATCCACCAAAGATGGAGATGGAGATGGAGATGGAGATGGAGATGGAGATGGAGTTTTTTTTATTTAAAAAAAGAAACATTTTGTGATAATAACCTTCTCTTCATGGATGAGTGACACTCTCAAAGAAGGATAAAAGCTGGTGTGACTTAAATGCTGAGCCCCCGTTTTTTTATTGGAGTCCTCGCTTGCCAAAGTGCATGAATGATAAAAAAAAAATTAAAAGATTTTTAATCCATGGAGTTATTTTTATACTGGGAAAAACGCACACAGTGTGAAGGAGGGGATACTTTCAGGCCCTATCTATAATTTTCTGTATTTATTTTCGAGTTAAGTAATAATTTTTCTTTTTAGGAACTGAAATAATCAAAATCTGGAGAGTTGATAGCCATTTCCAAGCAAAAAGTCGTTGATTTATCACTTTTCTCTTTTTTACTTTAAGCCAGACAAGCATCGATTCCCGAAAGGAATCTGGCGGTCAAGAAATACGACGTCGCGTGAAGCGTTTTTAGCTCACAACTGAAAGCCTGAAACATTGGAAAACGATCCCGTGAATTGTGTGGGTCTCTCTCTCTCTTTTTCTACAAAAACAAATGAAAACAAACAAAACACAAAGTCACAAACAGCATAAAAACACAAATTTCTCAACAACTACAACAACAGTAGAATTTCACAAATTCTAAGGTTTCTCCTATAGAAGATTCCCGAGAAAAATTTCCCTTCTCACCATTTTACCTTTCTTGTTTGGCTCCCCAGAGAGAAGAGAACAGACACAAAGACAAAAGTCCTTCTCTAGAAGACTAGCGTTTTCACCATGTCTTCTTAAACCTCTGATCTCCTCAACTTCCTTGTTCTCTCAATAACCCTATATCTTTTTATTTTCATGTTAAAACTGTTCTCTTGTCAAGCTTGGTTGAAAGGTCGTTGTTACTACTAGTGTTTGTTTGTTGTGTTATTACCTGTCGTTTTGTATCATTGTTTATATAAACAAAAAAAATATTTGTTTGAATGTTTCATACTTTGTATTAATAATAAAAATGGCGGAGTCAACGAAAGTGAGGTTGGTACGGTGCCCAAAATGTGAAAACCTTCTTCCAGAGCTTGCTGATTATTCTGTTTATCAGTGTGGTGGTTGTGGTGCTGTTCTTCGAGGTACTTGATTTTCTCTCTCAATTTTCTATTTGTTTGATGAGAAAGTTAATTGGGTTAAGCGATAGAAAGATTATGTCTTTAATTTTGATTTTTCTTACTTCTCATAATTGAAATTCTGGGCTTTTGTTATAAAATTTGGTGTCTAGCTGATTGTTTCCTTTTCAGTTAATTATGGAGTATTAGCAGTAAGTTGTGATGCATTATGTTTGATTTGAGATTTTTGTTCTCAATGAATGGAAATTTGATTTTCTCTCATCTTATTAGATGAAATGTTTGGTTCCCCCCCCCTAGCTCATTGTAATTTCTGTTCTATTGATCATGAAACCAAGGAGAGAGAAGAAATTAATGAATTGAATCATCTCTGTACTTGCTGGAGTTTTTTTTTGGGATCAAGTTTTTAGAGTCGTATTTATTGTTTATGTGAAATGCAGCTAAAAATAAGAATCGGGATACAGACACTTTATCATTGGAGAAATCGGATGAAGTTAGGGTAGCTGGAGTTGCTACCATCTCACCGAATTCTGTGGAAAATGTAGTTGAACTGAGTGATGCTTCTGATACAGATGTTAAGTCGAATGCTGGTTCTTTGAGGTGTGAAGAAAAGAATCACGAGAAGAACGATATGGACCGTGACGATATATCCCGGAATCCAGCTAAATCTGCTAGTGGAAAATGGGTCGTTGGAAATGGTCTTGAAGATGATAGGAATAGAGATGATTGGGGTGATGCTGCGGGAAGAGAACCTGATGAGGTGAATTTGCAGATCAGATATACTAAAGGGTCTAGGAGATCTGGACAGATGTCGGGCAGGCAATGTGGGGATAGAGGTGAAATGGAGGGGTTTCAAAGAATCTTGAGATCTGAGGGTGAAGGCATGAGATCTTCAACTTCAAACTACCCAGATGAGGGCCCATCGAATTACAATTTTGATTCTTCTTATAGTTACGGTGATCAATTAAGGAATGTTGATGAGCAGAGTGGGCCTAGTAGAGTTCAGTACCTTGAAAAAGATCGAGCAGAGCTTCTCAGGAAGCTGGATGAGCTAAAAGAACAACTTAGCAGGTCCTGTGATGTGGCTGCCAAACCCAACGAGAAGGTTCCTCTTAATGGGAGAATGGCTCCTCCAGATTCTTATGGTGGTTCTGATAAATGGTTTGAAGGTAGTTCTTCAATGCCCAATAGGGCTTCAATGCAGTTCTTTGCACCTGATAGGCATGCCACAGGGCCCTCTTATTTCAATCACCATTCTGAGTCTTTTGCTTATACTAATGGGCATGAAATGGCTATGAATAGCTTTCATCCCTCGGTGCACAAGTCAAATCTTATACCTGGATATGGGGATCCTTTTGGGCCCCAAATACTCAGGAGAACTCCACATAAGTTACCTGGTCAATACCAACAACCGCCTCGTCAATATTTTTCTGGACAATACTTTGATACCAATCCTGATTTATTCGAGCCATATCCATCCAATGCAGCCTTTCACCAGCCTTCTTGTTCTTGTTTCCATTGCTATGAGAAGCATCATGGAGTTTCAGCAACAGTTCCACCCACTTCTTTTGGCAATATAAGGTTCCCTGATATGTCAAACAATCCCATAATGTACCAGCACAGAAACTCTGCGGCATTTGGCCCACACATGAATAATTCCAGGATTCCTGTTCCTTCTCAATTGAATTTCCGCAGTTCTCAATCCCACAAAAGATGGCCAAGTGATCTCAACTCTGAAATGGCTGGTTTTGCTCGCCCTCATACTCGAAGAGTGGTCTTAGCCAGTGGTAGCAGATGTTGTCGTCCCATAGCTGGCGGCGCTCCATTTTTAACATGTTTTAATTGCTTTGAACTGCTGCAACTTCCCAAGAAAGTACTACTTATGGCTAACAATCAACAAAAGATGCAGTGCAGCACCTGTTCCAGTGTGATCAATTTTTCTGTTGTAAACAAGAAACTCATGCTTTCTGTTAACACAGAAGCAACACAGATTCCTACAGAGGTTGATGACAGCTCCAGTGAGATGATAAAAACCCACACTTCATATTCCCAAGACCACATTAACAGGATAAATGCAAATTTCTCTTCTGATGATTATGATAATTCTGGCTATGACTTCCAAACAGTAGAAACAGATCCAATAGGTCACCATTTGAACTCAACCAATCCTCAGGAGACACAAAGTTTCCACTCTTCATCTCCAAGTACATCTGAGTATGAAAATATCCCAGACATTTTAATTGCACCCATCAATGGTACTCAGCAAGCCTCACTGTCTCCACCACCTCCTGGTTCACCTCTTCAGCAGCATTTTGATTACTCTTCTAATAATCATGCAGTGAATCGATTTGGGAAGGGAAACCGAAGCAATCGTGCAGATCACGAAAGGGTGATAACAAACAAGGCTAACACACGACAAAATTCTATGAAAGAGGCTCCTGTGGCGACTGAGATGGAGGTGTCATTTCCTGATTATTCTAATACTGCAGCGTCCCAAGATTCAGGTGATGTGAGCAGAGAAGATAGTCAGTCAAGAAACAACAAGGGGGGTGATTCATTTTTTGCGAACATTATCAAGAAAAGCTTTAAGGATTTTTCCAGATCTCACCAGACAGACGAGCATGGTAGAAATAATGTCTTGGTTAATGGGCGTCACATACCAGATCGTTTGGTAAAGAAAGCTGAAAAACTAGCTGGACCGATCCATCCCGGACAGTATTGGTAAGTTTGCATTCAGATTCACCAGTTGTTGCAAATAAGAATGCTATTAATGCTTTTGTCTGAGGATTTAGATTGTAGTGGTATCCATGTGCTTTGTAAACCTTGTAATTGTACATGTTCTTGTATGTTGCATGTGTTTGAAGTGTGCTTAGTGCTGGCTGAATGCTTGTTATTTTTGTGCCTCAATTACATTAGTGGTCGCTTATAATTCTAGAAGGGAATAAAAAAGGTTGTTTTAATGTTTGGTTTTTACTATGTTCCTTGACCAGGTATGATTACCGAGCTGGATTTTGGGGTGTTGTAGGCGGGCCATGTCTTGGCATAATTCCTGTAAGATCAACTGCATTTTATTTTTGGTGTGTGAATAGCATTTCATTATCATCGAGTGGTAGTTTTATTAGTAACATTTATGCAATTGTTATTTTTCTTGCAGCCATTTATTGAAGAATTAAATTATCCCATGCCAGAAAAGTGTGCTGGTGGGAATACTGGTATTTTTGTAAATGGAAGAGAGCTTCATCAGAAAGATTTTGATTTGCTGGCTAGTAGAGGACTGCCCACTGATAGAGACAGATCTTACATCGTTGAAATCTCTGGAAGAGTCCTGGATGAGGACACTGGAGAAGAGATGGATAGTCTTGGCAAACTTGCTCCAACGTAAGTTTCCATGCTCCACTGCTCATTTACCTCATTTCCTTTTGCTTGTCAATTTATCAAAGAATGAGAATTGCATCGTTTAATCCTGCCATCAACTATTTTACAATGAGTGTCATATCACAACGCCATTTGATTATAACCACTGCCTATGTCATAAAGAAAAATGAAAGGATCACAGCAACATCATGGCTCCCTCACCACTCTGAATGTTTTACTGGTATAGAAAGAATAATGCAATTTTAACACTATTTTTATTCAAGTGAGTGTTATGTTCATCACTGCATTTTCCGTACTATTTGCACCGGGCTAACTTTGCATGAAGAGATTACATCTCTTCATAACGGTACTGAATAATTGCTAAATTAGTTTTAGATATCTTGTCGATCAACTCAAGTTTTTCTTATCCTTTTGTACCATTAGCCACCTGAAAAGGAAAGTTTACTAATTTTAACTTGTCATCTCTGAGAGGAATGTATTTAATCAATGTCTCCCATAATAATGTGAGTCCATTACATGGGTTGAACCTACACATCCATTCTTTCATGAAGGTTGCTGTTGTGTCATCTAATATTTTACAGAAAACAAATTTGTTACGAAAGTGGAAGGACATAATCTCATTGATTTTCCAAACAGAGTTGAGAAGGTAAAGCGTGGATTTGGCATGAAAGTTCCCAAAGCTGCTGTGCAATGAAACTGTAGAGGTCAAAAGCATGTGATGTGGCTTCTGTAATGCGGGAACTCTGGAGTCGTTCTGTGTTGGAATTTGTAACCACCGTCACAGCCCATTCATTCAAAGGATTCAAAGGATCTGGACAAAGTGTTGCTGACATTGTGGTTCATGAGTGATTATATTTTGGATAGTAGGTATAGCTCTGATGTCTGGAAACTATATCTTAAATATAAGGCGGGTTCTTTGATATTTTGTTAGTGTATGTTGATTGTCGCGCATGTAAAAAGTGATAGTGTGTTGTGACTTGCCGAAATGGAGTAATTGTGCAATTGTTTCCAATTTTTGTTAATGCTTGTTCTTGTTCGTTCATCAATTTAAAATTCAAGTCACCTCATTTCTGCTGTAGATCCAGCATTAAAGTAAATTCTGTAGGCAGAGCACTACATGGTAATTATCTAAATGCGGCACCGAATGCTTGCTGATCTTCGTTTTTGAAAATAACTTGGAAATTGAACAGTGATATCCAAGTAAACTAATTGGTTCGATTTCCTTCCTTTTTCTTTCTTGCTCCTGTAAAATCTGGGAAGGTATCGAAGGTATCTTGTTGAGTATATTATTTACAACGCAATTTGCTCTCCAATGGAACCATCTCGTGGTGTTTCCTTAACCTGTGACTATCCTGTGTCGTGTTCATGGGCCTCACCCCCACCATATATCACCTGTCAAGACTTTTAACAAGGAGCTAGGACTTGATGTATAAACAATCCATGTTCTTAAGTTATTTTCTCTGCTATTACAGGAACATGTTGTGACGTTTTTTGATGTTTTGAGTTCAAATCTTTTGAAGCGAGAAACTTTATTAAATTTTTCTAAATGTATGAAATCTGATTTTATCATCAAATTAAAAGGCATGTTAAATTTAAAATATCTATTGTCGTAGCTTGTTTGTTTAACCGATGATTCGAACATCCGGTCATTGGTAACAGATTTGTTCATGTAATAATAAAAAAAAAAATCGAGGATAGTTTGAAGCATTTCGCTATCTCATTTGGGAGAAGAAGACATTTCAAGTCCGGTACCTTTGAATCTCTTGAAAGACACTTGAGAAATGGTTTTCTCTTCTCCCAATGGAACTGTTCGACCTGAAAGAACATATGACTATGAGTTGGTTTTAACGAGATTGGCCTAGCCAATCATTGGTCTATCAGTATAGAAGAAGCAGAGAGACGTGGCACTTCGTTTATTCGAAGGATCCTTTCCTTCCAACTGCAAACAATGATTGCCCCACAAACACACATGATCAGACTGTGTGGCAGTGCTATGCGGGCCTCCCTCCTGGGCTCGTGTCTTTCTGAGCCTTGTTCCCGAGGATGGGCACAAGGCCCACGTCCCAAAGTAGATTACCTTTCCTTTGCATGTTCGGCACCGGAGTGCATCTTGATCTGTGCCAGCAAATGATATTTTCTATGGCCCATCCAAATGCATGGTGGCAAGTAGTAAATGCCACGGTGTAGAGTATCTGGTGACAAGGCAAATGTCACTGACCTGTCATGGAAGTATCCTCCCACGCAACTGGGATATTAAAGGCATTCAGGAATTTGGCAAACTCTGATTGTGCTGGAAGGCTCTTTATTCAAAGCTTTTGCTTTATTTGCTAAAATACAAGGGGCAGTGTCCCTTTCCACTTTCCAGTCCCCACATGAGGCCCTCCAGAATCTTATCAAACACCAACAGCATTGGTTCTGTACTCAGAACGGTAGGTTCACTGAGTTGTGCTTTGGTTTTTTATGGCAGTCTTCTCCCTCTCAATCACTAGTTTTATCCTCGATGCATGTAAGATCAGATCCCATAACTCCTTTTCATCTTTGGTGTGAATAAAACTTGATCCAAAAACCTTCTTTTAAAAAAAAACCAAGATCCAGAAATACTCGGTAACGAGTAAACAACTTATTGAATTATCAAAGTGCTGGTTCGTTTTAATTCTCCTTGCTGGGGAAAGTTTTATATCTTGAGTTTGAACTTTGAACCATACAAAGGGGTACGTGGTTATTCTCCTCTTTCTTCATCTGCAATCAATACTTTGAATCTAGGCCTGTACATTGACTATTTTTCTTGACGTGAAAGGTGTTGATGAAATGCTTTCTGAACAGTTGATTATCATCAGTCTCTTGCAATCAAAATCAGCAGTGCCTGAAAGAAACGACATCTCTCTCTCTCTCTCTCTCTCTCTCTCTCAATGAGCATGAAGTAATTTGGTGTGTGGAGGTGGGTTTATAAATATGAAAATTAGGATCACGTTAATCTTGATAAAGTCATTAAAAAATCACCATGAGCATATTTTAATACTAATAATGTGTTTTTGTCAGGTCCCGGTAACTAGTTTATTTAAGTACAAACAGGTACACCGACATGCGCCTTCTTGGGCATCTCAAAAACAAAAAGCAGTATAATATTAATATATTATAATAACTCGCTGATGTTTAGTCCTTTTTAGCGTCAGTTTGTTTTTTTATTTGAAAATGTGTTCCCGAATATATCTTAAAAGTATTAATTTAAAATAACATATATTTTTTTAATGTTAGTACTGGTATTAATTATTAAAAAATTATTTTAATATATTTTTAAATAAAATATATTATTAAAAAATATTCTACAGCACGGATGCATATATCCCAACCATTACTGGATGCCCAAAAGTTTGTTTATTTGGATGAAATAGTTATGTTAGGTATACTTTAATACAGTTTATTTTTCTAGTCTAGTTAATAATATGCTATTCATGTCATGTTTCTAACAATGTATTATAATCTTTTGATGGTTAATTAAGCAAATCCTCTCAAATTAATTTAAATTAAATAATAATAAAAAATACATATATATAATTTACTCATTATTAAAAATATGTTTTAGCGCACACGTGTATTTTTCCATATCTTAATTTTAAAAAAATTAATTTTATTAGTAGTTTTGTGTTTTCATTTCATCAAATTAAGGTGAGAAAATAAATGGTTCAAATTAAAAAAAAATTATATATGTTGATAATTCAAAACAAATAACAAAATGAATGAGCAATCGTCATTATTTTTATGGATTGAACAAAATTAAATAACCTAATAATCGTTCATATTAAAAGTATAATATCCAGGTTTTTAACACTGTGAAAGGAAATGATATCATTATTGAAGAATTAATCTAACAATTATATAGAACATACATAATAAAGAAAAATGAAAATTAATCATGTTCTCAAAGAAATAAAAACAACGAAGACGCTGTGCATGTGATCTTTAAATTCTCACAGAACCCTCAATCCTAGAGAAGTTTATTTCATGATAATAAAAATTAGGTTAATATCTCATATTTTCAATTACATTAGGTTTTAACTTATGTATATTTCATGATAATAAAAATTAGGTTTTAACTTATGTTGGTGAAAATATTTTACTTGACATATAATTGATTTAATTATTTATTTTATCATCAAGTATATTTCAAGAAATGATTTAATGACTAAGTAAAATATAATTCAATTATATTATTTTCCTCATCAACCAAAAAATTAAAAATATAAAGATAATTATTCTATCTTATTGAACACTATCAAATACAACTTTCTCTTTATTTTATATTTCATCTTATCTCATTTATTCCAATTATTTTTATTTCTTCTTAATTTCTTCAAATAATAATAAAAAAGTACTCTGAAGAGGCAAAATAACAGGATTTTTTCTTCTTCGAGTCACAGTTCTTGAGAGAGAGGGGGCGGGGGGTTGGTAACTTGGTGCACTTACGATGTAACAGAACTTTTAAAATCGGTCTAGCCAAGTTCCAGCCGTATTTATAATGGCTAACGATTATGCAATCCATCAATTAAAGCTGACAGATCAGTTAAATAGATTACATCATGTTATGTTATATTAATTTTATTATTTTTTTTCCCTATTTTTTTCTCAAACTCTTTTAACTAAGTTACTTTTGAATTAACTAAATCAATTAATTTACATTAAGAAAAATCATATATAGTTTAGTTTTAAATTTGGGTAAGGTAAGGAATTAGATCGGAAGAATTTTTTCTATTAATTTTATCTTTATTATTTTTAATTTTATCATCATATTATTTTTACTGATCAACCATATTATTTTTTAATCAATTAATTTAATCAGGTTATATTAGAGTAACTTCATATAATTTAATTTTAAAATCATACTAAACAACAAAATAGATTAAATTTTATTATAATACTGGATAATCGGGATATGTTCGTGTTGTTTTTTTTTTAAAAAAAAAAAACTAGTTACATCTAAGACAAATTGCTTCCCTTGCACTGCAACTTGGAGCTGAAGTCTGTACAGAAACAAAATTTTCGATTCAGACCAAAACGACATGCGATATTTTCTACTGTTTAGGATATTTGTACTTTCTAATTCTACCCCGCACGCTTCCTTGTCCTTCGTCCTATAACCAAATCACAAGACTTCGAGCATTTTTTTTATTTTTAATTAATATGAGTATTTAGGTTAATTTATGTATATTTTAATTAATTTTACAGATTTTATATAAATATTTAATGGTTCCAAAAAAACCTTAAACTTATAATTATTCATAATCATTAAAAAATAAATATAAGATGTTACTAATTAAGCTACCCCTCAAAAATAAAATTCAAGCATATTTGGTGTTACAAGTAATGGATTTTTTAAAAAATTGTTTTTTAAAGTATTTTAAAACAATATTTTTAAAATTTTATTTTTAATATTTATAAAATCAATTTTAAAATATATATAAAAATCAATTTTTTTTTAAACTTTTGAACAATCAAAATAAACCATTAAAGGAGTACTTGGAACATCGAGTAGAGATTGCTTTTGATTTTTTTTAAAATGTATTAAAAAAGTTAATTTGAAAAAACAATTGTTTTTAATTTTTTAAAAAAAAACAGAAACAAGCAACTCTTCGACTTTGCATTTAACAACCTCACTGCTCTATAAGTAATTAACTACCAAATAAATCCAATCAAAATCAAAACATTAATTTTTTCATGCTAAAACACCATTTGGGTTGTTGAGGAAAACCAGTTACGCTATCAGTTTACACTTCTCCTTTTTTTTTCCCTCCCACAATCAAAGAGAATTTGCTGGTCTCTCTGAAACCAAATGGTGAAGGAAATGAGGTCTGTTGTGAACCCATTTTCACCCCCTAAACACAATAATGTCATTATAAAGTTCGCAGTCTCATTTCTCTTGGTTGGTCTTGCTTTCCATTTATTAATCTCTGATTCATTCAGATTCTCTTCAGTTGTTGAGACACCAGTACCAGCTAATGAAGAGACTGAACCAGAGTCTTTAGTGGCTTCTTTGCCTGCTGAAGAGCCAGTATCTAATGATTTCGCAGCCAATGAAAGCCAAACTTCACAGCCAGGTATCCAAAATTTGTTTCCCTTTCTTTTTCTATACATGCCTGAATATGAAAGTGATAATCCGGATGAAGAATCGGTTTAATTACAAGAAAGATTTGTAGAAATGAGGATATGGGTTTTCTTGGCCGTGAAAACTGGATTCAAGATTGTCTTAATTCTTCCACTCTCTTTCTTTCATTTGCATTTTCTGAATATTTGAAGATTGGACCAAACACTTTTTTGGTAAATGTCTTTTGTGCATTTGTTTATTCTGTTTACAGTCCCGAGTTCTTTTATCTCGTCTTGTCCAATTCTTGAGAGTTGGTCAATGCAGACATACCACTCACCATTTAATTCAACTACCACATGGCAGTTTCTTTTCTTCTTTTTTTGGGTACTAGGTAACTTGTCTGGTTTTACTTTTGGAATCTAATCTAAATCTGAATAATGCAAACTAGTGTCTAGAATTCTGCACTCTGTGCTACACCGATTGAACTTTTTTTTTTTCATTTAAAATGCATGCGCTCCCGTTTCGTAGAATTATGTTTTCTGTCTAGTCTTTGTATTAGCGTTGACATTCAGTTAATACTCCTACTAGTGTAGTGATGATTTTCCACGCATGTAATTGCAGGAAAGTGCGATTTGTTTGTTGGAGATTGGATACCTGACCCTTCGGGTCCGTTTTACACAAATCAGAGTTGCCTTCAAATTGAAGGTCATCAAAACTGCATGAAAAATGGAAGACCTGATTCAGGGTACCTCCACTGGAGGTGGAATCCACGGGGCTGCAGTCTCCCCAGGTTTAATCCTAAGAAATTTCTTCGCCTGATGAGGAATAAATCATGGGCCTTTATTGGTGATTCCATTTCTCGTAACCATGTCCAGTCATTGCTTTGCACTCTCTCTCAGGTAAAAACCAAGAGCTTAAAGAAAATCTCTCTGTCCTTAGCCTTTGCATTTCTCGATTTACTGTCAATAATCTAACACTTGCTTGACCAGGTTCTTCAACCATTGGTACTTTGTTGGAAATAATTTCTTGGTTAGGTGCATTGATTATTTAATTGTGCTAAATTGATATCTGAGGCACTTTAGATCATCAATACGTGCCTCGTGCTGTCTCTCTCATTGAAAACTGATCTAGTCAAGAGAGTTGGAGTAGAAGCTAAGTTTAATTAATCTAGAATGATTGGTATACATTAGCCACCTTCACATGTGAAGATAGAATTGCTAACTAGGCATTGAGCTGAGGTGGTGGGGGTTTGAGGTTCTTATGATTAAAGAGACCATGCCTCTTTTTCAAAAGTACATAGAGGCCTCTAATGATCCACATCACTGCTGTAAATATTTCTGCAGTGATCATGGGACAGGGTTCTGATTTCCCTTGAATTACTGTCGAAAATTGGGGTTTTATATTTAAGGGCTTTTGTTGTCTGCTTTGCCAGCTTGAATTTGGCTGTTTCTTTTCTTTTCTTTATCCTCATGATGCTAGATCATATAGATGTTGATGTTCGAACATCAATCTTAATCTATTGTGGAGTACAGCTGCTGCTTTAATGGTTAGAGCACAGCTTTTAAGAGGTTATCCAGTCCTTTTCTGAGATGGTTTACCAACCATACATGTGAAGGATTTCGATTGTCATCTTGAATCTTCATGTCCACTCAGGACACTGAACTATTGTCAAGCACACACTCACAACAATTCTTGTTGGCCAGTCTATGTAATTATTTGACATCAATAATTGGCAGCTGTTAGTAGTTGTATTGGCCAACATAATAAAACCAAATTTAAACCCATTGATCCAAACAAAATCTTGCACGGAATAAAATATACATGATCGTAAATGATTATTTGTTTGGCCTCATCTTTCTTGTTTTGGAATGATATGTTTGATTCTCTAGAAAAGGAATAAAAATAGAAGGGACTAGGAGATCCAACAGAAAACTGATCTGCCATGCAAAGAGTAAGGATGTGTTCATGGTGTTATTTTATTTTATTTTATTTTGTGCAGCAGCATTATATTCTGTAGGCAGTTTTTGAAATTTGGTTCCATAGGCAATAATTAATCGATTTCTTGTTATTTATGTCCAATAGGTGGAGCAAGCTGTTGAGGTCTACCACGATGAGGAATACAGGTCGAGAATATGGCGCTTTCCATCTCACAACTTCACACTTTCAGTAATCTGGACCCCGTTCCTTATCAAAGCAGATATTTTTGAAGACATGAATGGAGTTTCCTCTTCAGAAATCCAGCTTCATCTAGATAAACTTGATAAAAAATGGACCGATCAATATAGGAATCTTGATTATGCAATAATTGCTGGAGGGAAATGGTTCCTGAAAACTGCCATATACCATGAGAACAATGTGGTTACAGGCTGCCATTACTGCCCTGGAAAGAATTTGACTGAGCTAGGGTTTGATTATGCATATCGCAAAGCAATGCAGCTGATTTTTAACTTCATTACAAACTCTGGTCATAAAGCTCTTGCTTTCTTTCGAACGACTACGCCAGACCACTTCGAGAATGGAGAATGGTTTAGTGGGGGCACTTGCAATAGAAAGGTACCCTTCAAAGAAGATGAGGTTAATATGACCGATGTAGACACAATAATGCATAATATTGAACTGGAAGAATTCGAGAAGGCTACAGCATTAGGACCTGAAAAGGGGGTGGCTTTGAAACTTCTGGATACGACTCGATTATCATTGTTGAGACCAGATGGGCACCCAGGACCATACAGGCAGTTCCAGCCATTTGCAGAAGATAAGAATGCTAAAGTTCAGAATGATTGCTTACACTGGTGCTTGCCAGGGCCAATAGACTCTTGGAATGATTTGGTGATGGAGATGATAGTCAATGGTGGAATAGATCAATGATAGATGTTTGCTAGGCTCAGCTATTCCATGATTTTTCTTTACAAGCTTCGCTGAATAAGATTTCGATGATTGAATGAAGTGGGAATCGGTTTTGGATAAAAATAAACAGCTGATTTTCCTTGGGTTGTGCCTACCTTACTGAGGATGCCATTACCCTGCCTTTGTACACCTGTTGGGTTGGCTTTTGTAAATCAAGAACCTATTCTGTCATACACTTTGAATTTACAGTCGTTCTTTCGTAGAAAACCTACACTGTTCTTTGTTTTGGGTCCAACAGGACCAGCACAGCTTTTCAGTTGTAATCATATGCACCCTCAAAATATAATAATAATATTAACATATAGCACATTTGCCATCTGATTTGGTGCTTTCACACAAAAAAATGTTTTTCATACTATGATGCATTTCTCATGTTATTCGATGCATAAATGCTAACGATTAGAGAACAGAATAACTAATAGTAAATCACCAGCCACAAGCTGCTGCATCAGGTAGCAAAACAAAGCCAGTAAACGCATCATTAAATTACTAGCAAAACAAAGCTAGTAAACGCATCATCACAAGCTGCTGCATCAGGTCGCATTCGACTTGCCCAAGCATTTCCAAGGTTCAACTATGTCTACATTATAAAGGCTCTCCCTGGGACTTGAGGGAGGCAACGCGATTGTTGAGCAAAAAGGAAATGAAACAGCTTGTCCAGTTGAAATCAGCTCAGACAATGTGTACAACGTATTACACAGTACAAAATTGTAAGACCATGTTTTTATCAACAAACAGTGATAGCTTTTTGACTCCTAAATTCTAACCCTTCAATAGCAAATAAAATAACATGTAAAGTTGCAAGTTAATATACTTGAGGGAAAATCCAGACATTGCCGCTTCTCTTGAATGGCAAAGGCCAAATCTTCATCATAGGATATGCCTACGACTCTTTCCCCAATCATTGTGCCAATGGAATTCTATGGCTACCAGCACAGAGCATTAAAAAAATATACCGCTGAATTGCTTAATTATATTAGTTTTTTACTTGAAAAATCAATATAACTTAGTTTCTTCGCTCAAACTCTTTGGCTACTGGTTACATGTATAGACAAACAATGCAATTTCTCAGGAAAAAATGTAGAAACTAAATCTGAGCTGGTATTTTACAGAAAGAAAAACAGAACATGAAAGAAAGAAAAGCATTATTTTTACCAAAAATTCATAAGCACAGTCACATTTCATGTGAAATTCACAAGAAAAGCATTATTTTTACCAAAAATTCATAAGCAGTCACATTTCATGTGAAATTCACAGCAAGTGAGTTGTGGCGGCTGCAGCCTTTCGCTTACTTCTTGTGACAGGAATTAACAAAACAATGATTAAAAAAACTTCACAGCAACCATCATAAACCAAAGCAAGCAGTTGAATTATGCTTTCTTTTGGAAGACTCTATAGGAGATTTAAAGCCAAAAGAACTTAGTGTTTGAACTATTAAGAAACAACTAAAACAGTTACTCAAATGTTGATTTAAAATCTCCACATTATTATTCAGCTAAAAACTCATGTCTCTCATAGCAGCTTTGGAAGATCCATTGTAATAAAAAGAACACAAACTCCCACCAAAGATTACAATGCATTCGTAACACATTTCACCTCCATTCTATTTGGTCAATGGTGTTGAATCCTGCTTCTTCTGCTCTGGTTTAAGATATGGATTCTGAAAATTTCAAACATATAACAAGGTATTAGACAATTCATGATTACTCACAACTAAAACACAAAACAATTTCCAGCTAAAGGAACATGTCCAAAAAAGATATTCAAGAGTGGGATATAAAAATAGACTTCCAAGCATGTCCAATCACATCACTTAAGCAAATCCTAAATTATGAGACGACAGAATCTTCATGGAAAAAAAATGTAGCTGGAACACACTGCTTTCCCAGCTTCATATTGCTAAGTGTTTCCGATGAAAATGACACCACTCGTATCTAATATCTGTTTTCATAAGATCTACAGTTGAGATGTTTGGGGTAGTATAAGTGATCAAGGGGTGGTAACTCATATCATGGGAGGAAATCATGCGCAGATGGAATCACCTGAAGATTATTTTCGGCTGACATTAAATGGATTAAGATTTCTACAGTTTGGTAATAATAATGTTTAAATTTCAGAGTATTAGGAAAAACAGCTACACGAAATATATAATCAGAACTAATAATGATTAAGATCAGAAACAAAAACTTGGATTAATTAGTAACCAGTTAATTTTTTTCTTTACTTTCTTGGTCATCAATTTGTCACCATAGAAAATTAAGAAGAAAAAAAAGAACACTAAAAAGATTCATTTCTTCTTTCTGATTTGAGCGTAACAACATATATTGGAAGATAAATTACTCGATCAGATTTAAAAAAAATAAAAAAATAATTTAAATATAGTAAACTTTCATAGCGACTAAAACTGAAATGGAAAAACTAGGGTTAGGACTTTACTTCGAAGAAAAGGACGCGAACTGCGACAGCAGTGCCCATGATCCCGCCCAAGATTACCATTGGCCCTGTTAGCAGACTCCATTTACGGTATATCATCTTTTCCTCTCCGATTTCAGTTTATTCTCTTCCTTCAATCCACGGAGACCACACCTGCTTCACATCTACAATTATTTGCCTCTCTTCGATTGGGGGTGCCTCCTGGATTTTTAGCTGGGCCTGTTAATATATTGGGCTCCAGTAGGCTTTTGTTATGTCAGTTCATTTTGCACACAAGTTTCTCAGTTCTTCTAGCTGTCAGATTGGGCTTCTCAATTCTTATTCCTATGGATAAATTTTATACTCCCTTCGTCCTAAAAACAAATATCCAAAATTATTTTCCTACAATACTTCTAATTAAAACCCTTTTATGTTACAAAAAAATGCAATTAAAAAAAGTATTTTAGAAAATTAAGGACTAAAAATAATGATATGATACAATTAAGGATATTCTTATTTTTTATAGAAAGACGAATATGATAATTTCAATTATATTTCATCAAATCTTTAAGATACACAAATTCCAAAAAATAAAAACTGGAAGGATGGTGCATACAGATTGTAGCTGCCAGGTTATGGAGTCCCAGTACATGGAAGGGATTTACCCGACCCAGTGCAAGACAGGAAGGATGGTGCATACAGATTGTTGCTTCAGTACCATGCAAAACGACATAGCTTAGCTGAGGGCATCTTGTTGAATAGTTTCATGGACCTGGAAGCAGATACTATAGAGGCTATGCAAAATGAAGAAATTGGCAAAATACCTCATATCAACCCGGTTGGACCCATCATTCAATCCGGTTCTATGGGGACTAGTGGATCGGAGTGTCTCAAATATTGGTTCGATAATCAGCCAAAAGGTTCTGTTTTGTACGTTTCTTTGGGAGTTGAGCGACTCTCTTTTGAACAGCTAAATGAGCTGGCCATTGGTTTGGAAATGAATAAGCAGAAGTTTTTGTGGGTTGTAAGAAGCCCAGATACATAATAAACATGCTAATGGCTCTTACTTCAGTGCCAAAAGTAACAAAGATCCTTTTAGCTTCTTGCCGAAAGGGTTCTTGGATAGGACCATAGGTCAAGGTTTGCTAGTGCCGTCTGGGGCACCTCAGATTCAAGTGCATAGATCGATAGTCATGACTCGACAGGTGGGTTCCTCACTCATTGTGGTTGGAATTCAATAGTCATGGCTCGACAGTTGGGTTCCTCACTCATTGTGGTTCGAATTCAACACTTGAGAACACTGTGCATGGTGCCTTTGATTGCTTGGCCTCTCTATGCGGAGCAGAAAATGAATGCAGTGTTTTTAAGCGAGGTGGCATTGAGACCAAAAGTCAATGAAGATGGACTAGGGGGACGAGAGGATATAATGCAAGGCGAAAAAGGGGTTGCGACTCATGATCGAATGATCAGACTAAAGGGAAGCTGCGGCCAAAGTAGTGAGCATAGAGGGCTTCTCGGTCAACTGGTGTCCAAGTTGAAAAATCGAAAGAGCACACAAACTGAAGTTATTAATCCAGTGATTTCTCTTCTCAATCTTCCAGATTAATTTGTACGTCATGTTTCTTTCTTTTTTTGTTGTCAAACTTCATGTTATTGCTCTTAATAGCTACCTGCTCACGCTATACATTGCATTGCCGGTGCTCCGAGACAAGGTGTGGTAATTTGGTGCTTCATATTCCCCCCTACTCAACCAATGTTCAAGCATGGCTACCAACATGTAATGTATTGCGTTGTAGGCTTGTAGCTGTAATTAATAAATTTCTTTCGTGAAAACTTTTCCGGCCGTGCATGCGAATTATCACAAGCCTTTCTTTATATGTTAATTATTTATCCATCTTTTGTTTTGTTAGACTTATGTGATTAACAAGTATAATTTTTCTATTTGACAATTACAAATGATATGATTGGTTTACATATATCAAGAACAGGTTCACTGTTAAAAAATTAGAAAATGTAGATGAAATACTTCGTCCGAATAAAATACTATCATCAAAAACTTATTCATCAAGATTTCCTAAACATTTTCTTTAACGAAAAAGTATTTCAATTTCATATATTTTGCACCCTTTCAATACTTTTGTTATTTTTATAGAAAAAAAATAGCAACAAGATTATCACAATAAATTTCAATAGCTTAGATTAGCATAATATTGTTTATTATTCCAAGTTTTGAAATAAAGTTCTGCAATAATTTTACTTGAATTTTAACCTTAGCGGTCAGCTTGTATGAGATTGCTTTTCCAACTAAAAAAACAAATATCACAATATGAATTTTCTTGTATCCATACATTAGTAAAATTTGAATTTGAAAATCTATCCATTTCAAAATGATTATATTTTCTATAAATAATCATATAATCATTTATTTCTTGTAAATATCTTATTACTTTCTTTGCAGTTTTCCAATTATCCAAATCTGGATTACTTTGAAACATGCCTCGCATTTCATGCTAATTATTATTTTAGCTTTAATTTTATCATGCTAAATAACATATAAATAATTATTATTTTCATGTTAGAAATAGATTAAAATGCTAGTTATTTTAAAGGCTCCATCTTGACCACTCGCGTTTGACTCTTGTATACATTTATCTTAACCTATATCACGGGTTTAGGTGATAAACCCACTTACTTAGGCTGGAAAATTTAATTCTTGATCTAGCCGCACACATGATACTTTACTGGACTGAAAGATCCTTAATCCAACCTTTTTTTATTATCTCTTTAACTTACCTCATCATTTGTAGTAATTTTTGTAATACTGTTTGTTATTGTGAGTCAACTATTTTTTTTATTTTTCTAGGTTTAAATTATTTTTTATGTGTTTTTATCTTTTTAATAGGTTGATATAAAAAATAAATTTAAAAAAATATTATTTTAATATATTTTTAAATAAAAAATATTTTAAAAATAAAATCTATGAAAGTAAAATGTTACCTAAAATTACAATGAAATTGTCGGCATCGAAATTGAAAGACTAGCTGTCATTGATGACAAATTTCCCTCAATACATCAATTTCAGTAGTACAACAAGATGCCAAGTTGCCACTGGCCCACTAGGCCCAGAAAGCTCACTATGAGAGGAAAGGTTGCTAAATACTACTCAGTGTACTATTGGCACCTTTTGGCCAATTGTTTTGTTCTATCGTTGCAATTCATAAAAGGCCCGCAGTCTGCCCTTTTTAAAATAGTCATATGTATATTTAATTTGAAAAACACTCTTCCTTTCCGATTTTTAAAATAATTATTTAATTCTAAATACGAGTAATCAGATATAAAATA
>Ga0307517_10004890_pt1 | contig 20416 bp, 20 predicted proteins | sample 23_EM_MG_FD_194515 | JGI IMG/M metagenome (GOLD analysis project Ga0307517, IMG submission 194515) | Populus trichocarpa ectomycorrhiza microbial communities from riparian zone in the Pacific Northwest, United States - 23_EM | ecosystem: Host-associated > Plants > Roots > Unclassified | place...
CCGCATAGGGGGGGAAAGGAAGTGGGGGCATATAGATAAAGTTAGAAGAATGAGGGCGCATAAGGAGGGGGTGCATAGGGGGTTGAACTGTCGTAGAAATGGAGAGGGCGCGCGCAGTGTAGCGGTCGTGGGAAACGTCCTTCCCTAAAAGGAAAGTCGCACAATCGAGAGACTTGGTGGGCGTGTTGTTGAGACGGAGAGAGGCGTTGGAGAGCCTGGAAGATCGGGAACGCAATAAGACTCGTAGAATGGAAAGGCGGAAGGGTCCGGAAGGTGAAGGGATGATGCCCAAGCGGTTTGAGAGGGCCGGAACGCCACAGAGGGATGAATTGGGGTCATCTTTGAAGATTTGAACAAGATCTTCTGAACGACAGCAAGAGTTGGAAGGGGAAACTCCAATGGCAACATTACGTTCATCGCGAGGTGAGGAAGGTCGTAAGGGTGTGTGCAGGGTGGGTTGGAAAGCCAAGGAGAGTTTTGATTAGTTCACAAGTTGGAAGGGCGCAAAGAGGGCCAAAATCGCCGGCTCAGGGACGTTGAAGCCTTCCGGGCTAAGTCGATTGCCCAGAACGATCCGATACGTACGAGAAGCTCGTAACCGGATAATGTATAGCCTTCCAGCCCTCTTTGTTTTCAGCTTGCACTGAGTTGTGGTGAGTCAAACTTCCCTGAGGACCCGTCCCATATCTTGCATCTCTTCCGCCGGTATCACACCTGCACTGTTGAGATCTACAATTACCATCACGTGCTCTGTCACATGATCAGGTGCATGTTCTGTCACCTGACCATGACTCGTCATGTGGTCAGCCCTTATCTTTCTTATCTATCAGCCACACTTTCAATTGGCTGCCACACTCTCCTTTAGTTGTCCCTATCTGTCATCGTTCTTGTTTTGGCGTTTACGCCTCACTCGAGTGTTGAACCTACAACACTCAAGAACGCTGGCAACTCTTGCTCTCTGGTCAAACGGTTAAGCTGTCTGGCTGGTCACATGATTCGTCATGTGCTCTGTCACATGATCGGGCGCATGTTCCATCACCTGACCATGACTCATCACCCCTGATAACTTGTCATGTGGCCGGCCCTTATCTTTCTTATCTATCAGCCACACTTCTGATTGGCTGCCACACCTTCATTTGACTCCGCTTTGCCCAGCCACACTCCTGGTTGGTTGTTCTTATTCTTATCATCAGCCACACTTCTGGTTGGACACCACACTTTCCTTTAGCTCTCCTCGCTTTGCCCCAGCCACACTTCTGACTGGCCCCCACACTCCCTTATCTTTCTATATTTATCCCTATCATTGCCAAGCATGTACAAACATGGTCTGTGCGCCCTGGTCTGTGTGCACCCTAGTAGCTATATAAGCCTCTAGTCCATAGTCTTGTATTTCCTTAGTCTTGATAATAATAGGTACTCTCTCCTCAGCCCCCAGTGAGAGGTTACTTGTTATGTCCCCACTTGGCTTGTGGGTATTCTTTCATCTCCGTTACCTCTGGATCATTGCCACCCTGCCAGCAGAAGTTAGCCCCCGTCCAATATCGTCTGGATGCCCCCTCTTTTTGCCTCTCCACTAGGAGGTTAGAGGATAGTCCCTAACAATAGGCAGAGCATTGTGAATGATGACACAACTTGCACAGCACAAGGTAATAAGCATAGGATTATGATGGAAGGCCCCACAAGAAGCTACAGGAAGTAGAGCTGTGAAGCTGTGCATCTAGGTAGTATATAAAGAGTAGGGATCCCCAGTGGGATATAAGTTTTTTGGCTCCCCTCTTTGAACCAGATATGACCTCAGACTCCTTTCCAGTTCAGACTTTTCTCATAACAGGTTAGACTGGTGGCAGGGTACTTTGTAATCCCTCCCCAACCTAGTTGTCTCAGAACTCTAGTGCTTGATATTACCTGTGATTCCTGCTTAATAGATCTAGTTGTTACACTGATCTCTCCCATCACCCCTCTCCTCAGCTCTCAGATAAGATAAGATAAGAAGAGATAAGATCACCAGTAATCATACCCCTCAGGCTCTCATCATCCACACACACACAACTCATTGGGTTGTCCTTGTGCTCAAGTGCTCAACAATGGGACTCTTATGAAGGGCCCTTCCAGTGGGCTGGACCTTCTTCTGAAGGCTAGTCTCTCTCTCCCCCTCCAATGATGGCCATTAATGGGTGCCATGGGCATACTGATAGGGTGACTGCAGAGACCAAGGGTGGAAACACTTATACATGGGATGGTCTTGGTGAAACCATCATTGATTTGCTGCACATCATACAGGGACCTGAGCATACCACCAGCACAGACACCCTGGTTTTGGTGACCTGAAACATGTGTGTGTGACCCTGAGTGTAGTGGAGTAATGTTGGCAACATGGGCCTTAATCTATTCACACTCTACAACCTGCTCCGGGAGTGCTTGCAGGATTCTGATGATTCCAAGTATAGGAGAACTTTACTGTGGTAGAATGAGAGTATTTTGTTTGTCTGGGATCATTTGTGTGACACATTATAGGTCATCAGAAAAACTTGTTGAACCTTACAAGGCTGTCATGGCAGATTGTTGCAGTCAGGAGAGCACCAAAGTGGCATCAAAATATTTGTGATAACTCAAAATGGGCACAATGTGCCAAAATCTACCATTTATTTTTCTAATGAGTAGGTACCATGGTAACTTCAGGGTGCAATGGTAACAACAGAGGGAGTGGACAGAGAATATGAATGAAGAGCTGCTACCCAAATTGTTGTGGTGGTGCATGAAATGGGCTCATAAATTGTTTAAAAACCCAACAAACTCACAATTTACCTCCCAGGTATGACTCCCTCTGCCCTAAGTGACATTGGAAGAGATTGAAAGTGAATGCAAGAATTGCTGGTGAAAGGCACAATGGCTTGGCCTGTGGACAAGAGAGCTGATTCCAGAGAGGTTGTGTGACTTGTTGAATGGCTCTGTGAAGCTATTATCCACTATCAAGTGAACAAGAACCGGTTTGTTGCAATGAGCATAACTCAACAAGAGCACAGATATTTGAGGTGGAAGAGCTGTGATTATTGAGGTGGAAGGAGATATCATTCATGGCTACCATCCAAAAACTGGAGAGGCACTTGAACCTGCCCAAACAGTCCTACACCCTCACCAACAGGATAAACCTGGAGTTGCAATGCTTGTTGAGCATTATCTCCATGATGGCCAGTTGAGTATGTGGGGTACTCCATTGAACACAGTGGGCCAGTTTTATGGACTGTCTCACAAGAGAGATGGGTGAATGATCCTGAAGGGAAACACCAAATGTGGTTACCTGTTGAATGGCAGGGCCCATACTCCAGTGAAGGCTGGTCCTGCAAGAGTGAGGCACTGCAGCTCTCTCTTGAAGATGAAGGAACTATTATTATCAAGTTCTAGTCGGAACCCCTCCTCTGAGTCAAATTCACAACACCACAGTTACTGGCTCATACAACTGACCTCTCATGCCTTCCATCAGTTTCAATCCAATGTACTCCTGTAAATTTAGTCTTTCGGACTTGTATTCTACAACAATTTCACAGTACCTTTGTTCAGTTCTCAATTAGATACGGAAGAGATCATATCATGTATCTCACCCCCCTTAGGGGTATGGTAACAAGTCTCATTTCTGACCATCACAAATACCTGTCAGGACCTGAACACTGGAAACCATATGCCACGTTGATGGTGGTGTCGATGAAGGTTTGCATAATGCAAAAACTGTATGGCGGTGACTCATGGGAGGGTGACACCCATACACCCCTTGATCAACAGAGCGCGAAAATGAAAGACACGGCCTCGACTGAGTGCGAGATTTTGGAGCACCCGAATGGGAAAGCATTTGCACTGCATTGGCGGGTTATCAAACTACATTTCTAGGTCAGTTACAAAACACGCAAAGTACGAAACCAATAGGTGAAAACAGTGTGAAGGGGAGAGGGATTATTTGGTATCGCAGCCCCGAAGCCCGCCGCTTCGAAAGGAGGGGAAAACGCTCGAAAAGGCACTTCGACGTTCCGGCTTAGACGTCTCTAGATTCATCCCCGGAAATGGTGTCTGATTGAGGTTTGAATTCCAGATTCTGAGCGATCAACGGCCATACTGCGAGAGGAAACGGGGTTCAACACCGTCCAAGGGGTCTAGAAATAAACGCACGCTGACCTTCTTCGTATCCTGGGTGCCTGCCCAACCTGATCTGTTTCCAAACGTTTGTCATCGCATCGGAAGCTCGGATCGCAGACCAGTTGTCGAGGAAATACTTGACTTGCACCTACGTGGTCTGGGTCAGTGCGAACTGTGATAAGGTCAGCAGAATTTCCTACCTTCCTGACTTCCTCGAACGCAGCTGAGAAGGTCGAGAACACCTCATACGGGACGTTCTCCACAGTGAGTGATTTAATAATGAACTGCAAGTAAACGTGAGGGCATCAATAACGAAAAACTATCTGTCAAAATGAGAATTAAACTCAACTTGAAACGCCCTTTGTTTCAAATCGCCTAAGTCGAGACCTACGCCACGAATAAAAAAAGGAAGAGAGGATGACGAGTGAGTACGGATACCATCCTCGAACCTCCATTCAATAAACTTCGAAGAAAACAACGTACGATCCGCAAGACGATAAACGGCCTTCGCCGAGCATGGGCTGGGCATCCCTGGGTGACATTTCTCCCAAACTTTGATCCACTCCCTCCGAGACTTTGCCCCAGAAATCACAGCGGAGTCAACCGACTGGCTCGCTCGAACGTTGCTAGAGTTTTCTGATAGTCCTGTGGAAGTTGACAACACCGATTGATCTGAGGAAGCGTGGTTGATGAATGAGGAGGACAGTGGAGCGAAAACGATGTTGTCGGTGTAGATCTGGAAGATTCAGCGTTAGGTTGTATTTTTGTGTTGACGTGCGGTGATGGATGCTCACATAGTACAGGACCGAGCGGTAAGTGGAGTAAGATGCATCGCGGACGACTACTCGAGTCATGGGTCGTGGTGGATACCTTTCAGCAGGGGGATCGGCCGACATTGCGGTCGTTGTCGTTCGACGAGGCGAGGAAGGGTGCGTAATCTTTTGCCGCACATTCCTAGGTTCCGTGGTATCTGTCTCGACGAGACAAGCATCGGACTCGTCCTCAGTAAGATTGGTAGAAAGGACAGAAGGAGCAGTTGGGATGCGACTATGAGCGATTTCTCCATCGCTGAAGTCAACCATGCTTTGCTCGTCGTCAGTGTCAAGCACGGTATCGTCATCCTCGTCGTCGGAGTCTGCGTAGCGTCGGGAGGCAGGCGACGCAATAGCAGCATATCCATCATCCACGTCTCTTGCGCCGAACGTCATCACAGATTCCGTGGCTTCGGCGAATCCGGAGTTGAACACTTGCAAAAGTCGCATCAAGTTCGGGGTATGAAATTAAAAGACCGGACATACTGGTGTCAAAGTATTCCACCCTTTGCAACAGCTTTTTGGCAGCCTTGATCGTCTTGGCACCGTGCAAGGAGCTCCTACCCCGACGAGGGAGGACAAACTCGATATCTGAGTATCCAGGATCGTCCAACATGGTACCGACGGAGAATAAGAGATCCCTGGGCACAGGCATCCGTGGTATTGACGGCAGTTGCACAGGCGTGGCGGGCGATGAAGTGATAATGCATACAATTAGAAACGCGTCGGGACCTTTGACGCTGTGGGGTTGCCAATACACTGCATCTCTTCTCGCGAATTGGGCCCTATCACAGAGTATCAGGTCAACTGAAGCTTTTGGAGCATATATTCACTCGCCATCCCCAGTTAACCGTCTATGGTGTCAGGTGTCAGCACAGTGAGGTGTTAACCATGTGGAAACTCGTGCGTACCTTGAAGGAGAAGGAATGGTCAACGGCTTCCTTGCTGTTGAAAAGGACCGTCCTGTGCACACTGGAGAGGAAACATTCTCAGTCATTGACACAACAACTAGAAGACAATCCCCGACTTGCGAAGCTCGAACCCAAACTTGAACACCCCTTCGCGGACCCATCTTATCGCAAGATCAGCACGAGGCCCGCGTGCATCCGATAAACATCAGCGACGTACTTTCCGTTCACAGAGTTTGCCTTCTCCTCAGCGGTCGGCTAGGCAATCACAAAAAATGTCACGTCTTGAGCAACCGCGGGAGCCCTCCCTGATCACATAATGTTTACACTCACTTCACATGAGAGGTACAAAGAAATGAATCCATCCTCGTCGCCCTCATTCGTCGAAGTTTCATTAGTCCCGGAAGCGGCAGTTCCGGTGACACCAGAATTTGCATAGAACAAGACCTGCCACCTTCCTCCCCCGAACTTTGCGCTCTTGGTGACCTTGGACTTTGTTTTCCCTCGACTGTGATGAAATAAGGATGAATTAACCACCGCCCAAGTAGAGCGCGCGGATCTTGGGATGGACGTCAATGACCGCACCTGGATTCGAAAAGTTGCTTGAGACCTCTCAACGTCCACTCAAACTTGATAGTGGTGCTCTCCTGGAATTCTTGTACGTCGTCCATCGCCACGGGGGTGAGGGACGATGATGGATTGCGACTTAGAATTGGAGTGCGGCGTGGATAAGGGCCTGTTGAAACGTGGGACATCTGGGTACATAAACTACTCCTTTTTAGGAAATGTTCACCATCCATCCCAGATGATCACGGGGTGCTCCAACTAGGCGCCAAAAACTCTTTCACCCAAACATCTTCCTGAAATCATCCTGTCCCTTCTGCGACGACGACGATGCATCTCCAGCCGAGGTGAGTGTGGTGGTGGTGGGTCGAGTACCAGGTGCTTTCTTTGAACCGATACCAGCTCTGGGTTTCGAAGCGGCTGTCCTCGGGACAAATACATTCGGGGCGCCTTTTGTGGGCTTCCCCGCACCCCCAGGCATCCTGATCGCCTCCTCTTCAGAGACGCTGAGCTCGGCGCCGTTGAAGACAATAGGCTCAGAACGGAGTAACAACTTTCCCGCTTCCTAAAGCCAGATTAACCCTCAATTCATAGACGAGCGCTTGCTTGCACGCACCGAGATGTTCTCAAGCTCGACGGTAGCCTCATTGAGTTCTTCAAAGACCTCGACTCGTTTCACACTGGCGTGCTGCTCCAGGGCCTGTTGCAGGAGGCCCTCCTGAGATCCGGGGGGCAAATTCCTGACCCGCACAGACCGACCCAGGACCTCTTCCAGTCTACCCAGCCCGGTTCCGGCCTGAACGTTCCGATTCTTACCCTTCACCCGGGTATCGGCCAATGTCACGGCTATTCTCCTCCGCTTGAGTTCGTGGTTGTTGGCTGAAAGCGCCATCCTTGCGTCTTGCTGAACATGGAATCCATCAGTCTTCAACACGAGACGACCAACAGGTCCCCACCTCACTCTCAAACTCCACAAACGCAAAACCCTTCGAATGGCCATTTTGATCCGTTGTCATTCTCACTTCTTTCAAGGGACCATACTATTCACATAGATGGGTGAACATGCGTAGCTTACGAAGAAAAGGGGTTCACTCACAGTCTTGAAGAGCTTCTCCAGATCACCTTTTGTTACGAACTTGCTCAGACCCGCAACATAAACTTCCCTGTCATTGGCATCCGCGTCCGTCCGTTCTTTCTTGCGTTCAGGATTCGAAATGAATACATTCAACGTGAGATCGTTGGCCATCTTAGTTCCGTGAAGAGCTAGCGCTGCCTCGGCTGCATCCTGGGAAAATGGTGAACAATGGAAAGATGAACGGTGAAAACCGCACGGACCGGAGACGTATACTGAACGTAGCAGAATCTCCTTGTGCTCTTGAACTTCTTACTAGGCCACCGAACGTCAAACAGGGTTCCGTACTAACCCAAAATCACCGTTGGTAACAGATAGGGGGAGGTGAGGGAGTGACTTCACCTTCCCGAAAAGTGCCCGCATGCCCGAATCGTCCATTGAAGGAGGGAAGTTGATCACATACAACGTCGACTTCCACCCCAGGTGAACCGCAATCTCGTGTCCGTGAATACGCTTCTTGTCCTTGGTTAAGGCGGCAGGAGTGCTTTCCTGTGCAAGAATGTCAGGTTAGCCAGCCGAGGGTTCTAGCGACCTTCCCCCCACCCGTTCAGAAAATTCAACAGTGGCAACTTGGAAGTTTGCAAGTTTTGTTATCTTAACCTCTCGGACGTCACCACACTAAGAAGTGAATACGTTTGCAATCAGTTCAGTTTACAGGCAAAGGGGGGAAATGAGCGCACATCCTTGAACAAGGCCCTCAGATCATCCTCCGTTGTACTTTCCGGCAATTCGGAAACAAACACCGTGCAGTTCTCCCGGTCTCTGAAATAGTCTGTCAGAAACTGAAGGATTGGGGGTGGGCTAGTTGAGTTCACCTCTTCAAAGGGGCGGCGGCGGGTTCTACAGGCGATTGTGATGTCAGCTGCTAATGCATGGGTGATGCTATAAACATACCCATCCTCAGTTTTTTAGATGCAGGCTCTGCGTCTTCACCAGCTTTGCGTTTGACACTGCCGCTATCATCACCCACAGTTCCCTGCGCAGTGGGGCCCTCATCTACGTCCATTGCACCCGCGTCCGTAAAACTCGTGGTCCCAGTGCTGGGTTGAACACCTTGGGCGGGGGCATTTGTAGCGGCCTGCCCGGCTGCAACTTGGGTGTGAGCATACGCAACTTGTTCCGCTTCCTGGAGACTATGTGTAAGGTTCCCTTTCAACACAACGTCGGGCACCTTACCTTGGCTCTCCTCGCGTTAACAAACACCTGCGCCTTTTCCACCTTTGCCAGACACTCTTCCAGACTTTCCACATCTCCGTACAGGTTTTCAAAGAAAATCCATGAGTCCCAAATCGTTTCGGGCCAATCGATTTTCTTTTGACAAATGTCTGAGAAGACCGCCCGGACCTCATCATATTTCTCCAATTTCGTGAGAAGGTCGGTGTATCCGATCCAGGCGAGGTAACTCGACTTCTGGAGCTTTACGACCGCTTTCCAAGTATCTACTGCGCTGTCGCCCAAGCCGATCTTGGTGTACTGGGACAAAGCGAGATTTGACCCTCGGTCGCATACTAACGGAAACGGTAGATTTACTCACCACTTCGCTGAGGTATCGTTCGAGACGGAGCCTGGGATCACCAGCTTTTTGGGCTAGACAAACAGAGGTAGGTCAACCATACCGGGAGGAAGGGGTGAACTGAGCGAATAATCACCTGCCCGGACCATCGCAATCCCCTCTTCCAATATCTTGATCAATGAAACCCACGGCTCCTGGTCTACGAGACAACACAGTCAGGATCTTCGCACTTGAAACCAACACATAAAATCACCTTCAGAGTTGGCTTCTGCCTTCCTCCTCTCCGCACCAGCCCTGGCGAGTACGATTGCAGTAATTTGTTCGGCATCCTTCTGGATCAACCCTGTCGAAAGGCCTCTCGTATACAAACCTACATTCCGCAATGTCAGAAAATCCGGCAGCCGTGATCATCGCATCCGACCCACTTGTAACTGTCTCTCCTCCGTCCATGGGATCGTCCTCCTCCTCTTTAGACTCCTAAACAAATACAGGTCAGGCTTTCGCACGGGCCAAAGAGCACCTACGCACCAAAAACCGGATGAATCGCGCCCAAACCTCTCCTGAGCCTGGGACACTTCTTGATGCGCGGGTGAACACTGTTTTTTCCGCTTCGCCTATCCTCTGGAACCCGGACGAATTCCAATTAGTCACGCTGGATCGAATGAGGAGGGGATGGGGCAAGGGCTCACTAAGGTGTCGATGTACCCTACCCAGAAGGCACCCAGGGCGACCTCAGCGTTGAGGTCACCAGCGAACCTCCGCTTGGCGGCTTCAGCTATCGCACGCTCGTACAGAGCAGGAAGAGCGAGCATGTCCAGCCTTTTGCCCTTCCGTTCTTCAGAGATATAATACGCATACGCTTCCAACGAGAAGTTTTGTTGGGTCTACCCAAGGCCAACCAGCCCGGTCAGTCCATCGCAACGAGGTAGACCAGGAGATGGGGAAGAAAGATAATATTTATATGCGAGAGACTTGGGTTTGAGAGATCAGCGTGAAAGGTAAATGATTGGATGGATAGTGCGTACGAGAACAGCCTCACGGGTTTCTTTCCACGCATGCGATTTGACCGCACCTAAACGAGCCTTTGAGGCTGCAATCAGCAAGCCTTCGTATTCGGTGGGTGGTTTGTAGTTTGTCGTGAATGAGGAGTATGCTTGGAATGTCGCATCGTTGTCTGGGTTGGAGCGGCCGGTTAGTTGGAGGTAAGGTGAGATTGGCCGGGCCAGATAACGTACTCGAGTGCGATTGGCGTAATCTTGTCAAGAACATCTGCTCGATGTACGCAACGTGGGGAGGCCTGCAACGCTGTGAGCGGCAAACACACCCAGGGTTACTCACACCTCACCTCTCGTCCGGAGTCAAAGACTCCAACACCTCGAGTTCCCAGTCCCGGTGGAGATCCCAAAGTACATGACTCTGCGTCGAATTCATCAGCTCCTCGCTCAGGCAGAGTCAACACAGACACTCACCTGGGAAACGTGACCGATGCCCTTGTCCACTACGTCCTCGATGGCCTCGCGTGTCCACTGGATAGAGAATGGATCTTCGCCCACAGGAGGACTCCTGCGCTCCCTAAACGTGTTATATCTGTCGGTCAACAACTCCAGATGTGACTTGAGGATTTCAATGGCTGCGTGACACTGAGGACCAGCAGGATTGTATGAGATCTGCAAGGCTCACACAGATAATCATCTTCCGCCTTTTCATACACTTCCAGCACCTCCGCCACTCCTTCCTCTGTATCTAGATCCACAGATGCTTTCTTGGCGTTTATAAGGGGAGACCAAACTTCCTCGCCAGCAGCCCAGAAGCCGGTCATCAGCTCTCGGGCGGAGAGGGCTTGATCTTGTTGATCTCCACCGAGGGTTTCTGCGACATTGATGTGCTGTACATGGAGAGAGAAATCGTAAGGGGTTTCCGAGATGGATGTGAGGATGTTGGAGAGGGCTTCGAGGGATTCTGCCTCGTCCATATTGTCGCTGTGGTACTGTTGGTAGAGTCGTGGGTGATGCCGATCGCGACAGTGTGCGCGACCTCAACGACGTCAACGCGACGCTCGCCCGCCAGTATTTCGTTTTTTTTCCTGTTTTGTTCCACCGGACTACACGGCTACCAAGTTCACCGAATGGCCGAAGAAAAGTTGGCATGATATTCGATGAAAAAATACGTCATCCGATCCCAGTTTGACCTCCTCAGGGAAACAGCCAACAACGGAGACCGCCCATCTGGTCCGGGCAACTGAAAACAGCTGGGTAACATCGTTTTTCCGCTGGGGAATGGAACGCCGCTCGCTGTCCTTTGACTTTATCTCCGTTCTTCACGTTTACCGAGCCGAACAGCGGTAATTCTCCCCAGGGTTGCGCCCGGAGAGCCGAGCATCCTGACGTTGGATCCCACACGCGAATTTGCGAGGGAGGAGCCGACGGGGGACCATTCGTCGCTCGGACCAAGTTGCACATTTCAGGCCATCAGCGCGCTGGTGGTCCCTGGTGAGTTATTTACCCGCAGTGCCATTAATCGGATGGCCCTCACCGACTGCTGCCACCCCTGACATAAAAAGGGTGCCCCAGTTGTGACGTACACCATGCAATCTCTCTGTCCCCGCCCATGTCGACCCTCAAGAGATCCCGCAGGAGAGAGCTCGTGTTGAGCCCCTCGCTCACAAATGTCATCAAGGCAAAGATCTCCAACGCCATCAGCATCGGCAAGGCCACTCCTGGACCCTCTGCAGGCGGATCATTCTCTTCGGTATCGTGAGCATAGGATCTCATCGCTGAACCTTGTTTATCCTCCCTCGTGCTGACGGTGATCACACTCCCAGTCGGGGATCCAAACAAAGTTTAATCTCTAAACGCACCTCCGTTGATCCTTCACGTTCACACCATGTTCGCTCTCCATCCCACAACTCTACCGGAACCTTGGCAGGCAGCCGTGGGATGAGACCCGTCCGCAACAATCCTTACTACTGCCCCCACCCGATCCACTTCCTCCCACCCGAAGTCCTCGCGCACATCTTCCACCTCGGATCATGCGACCCCTCAGAGCTCGGTGTACTTTTCCCTCTCCGCATGTCTCACGTCTGTGGCGCATGGAGGGACCTCGCCCTGAGCACGCACACCCTCTGGCAACGCATCACCCCCGACTTGCGACACCGGCTCTGGAAGCAGTACATTCACCGATCGGCCGCGTGTTTGATCGATGTCTCATTGACCCAACCCTCGTCCATCTCCACCTACAATCACAATAAAGTTAACGCCCACCGGGTCCCACCTTTCGATGCGAACAATGTTCAATGGTACATGGGTCTCGTTGCGCCGCACATCCGACGTTGGAGGTCACTTACGATCAAGTTCGATCAGTACTCCCCGTTCCTCTGGAATGCCGCACTCAGTCCGTGTTGTGCCTCTGGCGGAATCTCCTCAACATCTGTTCAAGCCTGGAACCTTGAAGAACTGGCGTTACTATATCCCCGGAACGATGACAACAAAGAATTCCTGTTATTCGGCAGCATCGCTCCAAGGCTGAAAAGAGCAACGATTGTTGGTATACACCTCGACTGGAGTCCAGGATTATTCTCCAACCTGGTTTATCTGGACTACTGCCACCACGGATTTACGAGCGGTTGGGAGTGTGTAGCCGAGGTTCTGAATATGTTGGATGTGTCGAGGAAGCTGAGGGAGTTGAGGATCACCTTCCCTTCTTCCACCGCCCCCATGGGAGGGGGAGGATGGGATTATTATCCAACTACCTTCCCTCTTCAACACGTTGGCATGCCATACCTCCAGCGCTTGACCATTTGCGCTAAGTACGATGTACCCCCGGAGGTGTCGACGATCTTTGGGTACCTCCATATGCCCCTCCTGCGAGTGCTGAGGTTGCGGGATGGCGGGCATGCGAGGCGGGCGTTCAGTGGTCTCAAGGGTTTCTCGAGATCGTTGAGACGACCGAGAACATTGGAGGTTGTCGATATGGAGTTTGGGTGGTGCGAGAAACGGTTCGTGGGGACCTTCGAGCAGGTCAGGAAAGTGATTGTGAATGGTGTCCACTATTGAATAATGCTTTGCAACGTCTCATACCCTCTGTCCAGTAAATTATGGATGTGTGCCTTCGCCTGTATATTCCACGATGTAGCCATATTACCCGCGTGTATACGTCAAATACCGTATTGACCCTCTCTAATTACCATCTTGTCACACTCTGCCACCCACTACCGTTCTGAACGCTCGACGGAGAAGTCTGCCGCAACATTTCAATCATGAGCTCACACGCCCCAGGCGAAGGCGGCAAGAATGCCCCCGTACAAATTACAGAAGGTCCGTCGATGGCTGTTCGTTTCGCACGAAGTCGTGTAGTCATCACTGTTCTTACCTCGACTCCCATTTTCCGCGGCCACCTCCGTCATCGACGCGTTGCTTGCTCCTTAATCCGCATTCTCGTGTCTGCGTGTTTCTCGTGCATATACTATCATCGGGGGACAGCCGAGGCCGCTCTATATGATAGACAAATTCGGTTGTGGGGGCTTGAAGCCCAACAACGGTGCGTTCCACTCCCTTTGCATCTTATCGCGCTGATCATGGTGACTTTGGATGCATAGGATGCGAAATGCCACTATTCTTGTGCTTACAATCCGGGGATTAGCAACGGAAGTTATCAAGAATATTGTCCTGGCTGGCGTAGGAAAGCTCATTATCGCGGACAACGAGGACGTGAAAGAGGAGGATGTTGGTACTGGATTCTTCTTCAGGGATGAGGATGTTGGGCGGAAGGTACGTTCCCCGTGTCTGCAATTGTCACTTTACCGCCCGTTTCGTCGCCTCGGAGAACTTACGCATCCCCGTCAGAGGGTTGATGCGGCCAGGCCGAGGGTGGAGAACCTTAACCCACTCGTAGCTATTGAGGCGGTTCCATCGTACGACGATGAATCATTGGTCAAGTTGATTGGACGAGTAGATTTGGTTTGCGTGTCAGAGGAAACTAGAGATAACGTCGTGAGTTCGGCCCCTTAACAACTGTCTCAGTTGTTTATGACCCGAAATTAATAGGTGAGGTTGAACGAGACATGTCGGTCATTGGGCAAGAAGTTTTACGCCGGAGGGATATACGGTTTGCTCGGATACATATTTTGTGATCTTCAAGATCATGAATTCATCTCACCGTATGCCCTGCAAGTATTGTTACGTCGCCGATGATCTAACCGTGATGGCTTCAGGGACCGTTCAGGAAAGAAGGACGCGAAAAACCTCAAGCTTACATCTCGGTTCACCCCGCTGCGGGAGGCACTGGAGTGGCAGTGGAACTTGAAGGCTAAACGTGAAGCGAAGGAGATTAATCCCCATCTGATTTTTACGTTGCTGGGTACGTGATTTGGTTCCTCCATCGCCTCACGCGCCGAGTGCGCGTGTACACCTCGTTGCCAGACCTTTCCTGATCGGTTCCGTCCCGGATATCTGGGTGCTCAAACATAGCCCTATGGGAATTCCAAGTACGACACCAGGGTGAACTGCCGTCACAGCCAGACCAAGCAGTGGAGCTTGAGTCCATCCAGGGAACGCTGATCAAGGAGAGGATTGCGAACATATCGCTACTGAAGGGATCATCCAAAGATTTGATCGCGTTAGTTCAGCTCTCTCTGATCGTGAAGAAACTGAGACGATCCTCCGCTCTTGGTCCATTTTTCTAGGTCGCTCTCGACAACGGCTGCGCATGAGTTCTCGCCCGTTTGCGCCGTTGTTGGCGGAGTATTAGCGCAGGACATCTTAAACGCGTTAAGTGCCCGTGAAGCACCGGTATCCAATTTGTTCGTGTTTGATGGGACAACAGGCGGTGGGCATACTGCCATGCTCATGAACCCGCCCTCGTAGTAGTCATTGTCTATGCTGTATCGCAGAGAATTTATCTTCGGTTTTTCTGCATTTTGAAGGGTATTTGGAGGATTAATAATAGGGGTTGTCAAATTAAGCGCCAACTCCTCACACGCGCTGGGGGGTGTGGTTCAACTTTTCTTCTTTCTCTCATTAACGACTCTGACGACGCGCACCACATCCACGACACCGACGACGACGACGACCGACGCTCGCCTTCGACAGGTTCACGATGTCTGGTCCCCCGCGACGAACAACCGGCCCTCGCCAGTATTACTCTGTGCCCCAGAGTCCCGCTTCAACCTCCCAGTACACGCAATACACCACCTACTCCCAACCTCAACCTCAACCACATCCAACACCCCACCATCAACAGCGTAAGACCAGGCGTCAGATACGTCGTGTGCCTCCACCGACGACTACCAACAGTCGGTCGTCCCATGACTCCCGCACCCATGAGTCCAGGAGAGGCGAGATGGCACACAGTGTGGCCACAGGTGCCATCGGTGGCGGCTATGGCCCCTATTCCGTTCGTCTCTCCCTCATCACCGATATCACCGACACTGTCCGGCTAACTGTAACTTTTGATTTACCCCTCCAGTATAACCCACGGGACCACGGAACGGGTTCAGGTCGCTTCACCGCAAGTGCGAATTCGGACACATCCATAACATCTACGAACGAAAAACTTGTCTCTTCGAGCGTCGGGCACCAACGGCAGCCTTCTGTATCCTACACGGATCATGAACAAGAGCGGGAACGGTATAGAATATACCAACAACAAAGACAACAACAACAGGCGCAGAACCCGCCCATGATCGCCACGAACACCGTTCCCTATCTTTGGGATACCAAGGACCCTGACCTAGACGATGCACTTCACAACCCGGACGCAGCCCGTGATGCGCGGCTGGACCGTTCGTTCACCTTATTCTCCGGTCGGGGCTGGGTAAACGCTATGGCTCTCCTTATACTGGGTTGCGGACTCTTGACCTTGTTCGGAGCATACCCGATCATCGATGCCCTCACTCGTGACCCTCCAGATAGAGATGGATTCAACTCCGCCAACGGTACCGGCCAAATCAACAAACTCCCCGGCTTCCCGTCGGTGGTAGATGACAGTACCCCAACCGACGCACTGACTCGCGTCGGTTCAGATGGCAGGTCATATCGCCTCGTTTTCAGCGACGAATTCGAACGCGATGGGAGAACATTCTATCCTGGAGACGATCCATACTGGGAGGCCGTGGACTTGCATTACTGGCCTACTGGCGATGTCGAATGGTATGATCCCGGCCAGATCACCACTGCAAACGGAAAGCTCGTGATTACAATGGAGCGCAAACGGTCCCATAACTTGGATTTCGTCAGCGGGATGTTGCAGGGCTGGAACAAGATTTGTTTCACGACGGGTTATGTCGAGGTTAGCGTCAGTTTGCCCGGATCGGCCGATGCCCAGGGATTCTGGCCCGGTATTTGGAGCATGGGCAATCTTGTAAGCAATTCATATCATCCTTCGCCCTGTTTCTTGGCTGACGCTTGTTTAGGGACGGGCTGGGTATGGTGCTACGACTGAGGGCATGTGGCCATACAGTTATGACACCTGTGATCTTGGAACTTTCCCCAATCAGACCGCTCGGGATGGGACTCCCCCTGAAGTCCGCACCGCTGGAACTGGGGGTGGTCCGCTCAGCTACCTCCCCGGTCAAAAAACCAGCTCATGCACTGTGAGAAAATTTCACCCGGGCTTGGCGGGCGTGTCTGACCGTTTCCTGTTTTAGTGTCCCGGATCAGATCATCCCGGTCCCTCAGTCAGCAGAGGACGTAATGCGCCTGAAATCGATATTCTTGAGGCTCAAATCGACCCGAATCTCCGTCGAGGCGAAGTATCACAAACATTTCAAGTCGCTCCCTTCAACTACAAGTACCAGTTCAAGAATGACACCCCTGCCACGACCATCTTCAACTCCTCGGATACCTTCATTAACTCGTACAAGGGTGGGCAATTCCAACAGGCTGTCTCTGCAGTGACCTACATCGGCAACGAGAACTACAACAATACGGGTTACACCACCTTTGGTTACGAGTATTGGTCGAACCCATCCCGCAGGAAGGACGGGTATATCACTTGGTTTTCAGAGGGCAAACAGACTTGGAAGATAACTCCAGACTCGGTTGGCCCCGATAGCACCTCCAGGATCAGTGAAAGAATCATACCAGAGGAGCCAATGGTAGGTCTCTCCTATCAGTTTGTTCTACCCACCTTGAAGTATTCCATCATAGTACTTGATTATGAACTTCGGAATGGCTGGTACGCATCCCACCTATTGATGCGCTTGCAGACTGCTGACGTCACTTTTCCATGCAGAGGGATTCCAACACATTGACCTGAACAAATTGGAATTCCCGGCCAAGATGTACATTGACTACGTCAGGGTATACCAGCGCGACGACGCCCCTGGAATTGGGTGTTCGCTGGAAGACTATCCCACAGAAGATTATATCAATAAGTATGAGCTTTTATCACCCTGCTTCGATTCCAGGGAGCTAACCAAGAAGCAGGCACTTGAATGCTTACACGAATCCCAACCTCACGACATGGAACCAAGCCGGGTACTATTTCCCGCGCAACTCGCTATACCATGGTTGCTAGATCCGCACGCCTTCGCCTCGGTTTTGGTTCTTTTGTTTTCAGCGAGCTCCCTTTCATTGTTTCCCCATGAACGACACGATATGCTCAGATCTTTACCCCGAGTCCTCGAGATCCACTGGGTCAATCTCGATGTAACAGCACCAATCCACCTTCCCCATCATCATACGCCACGACCGTACCGACATTCTCCACCAACCACGGTACCCACGACCCCTGCACTATCGCATCCCGCATCCTCATCACGTGTCGATTTTCAAACACATGCATTGTAGTCGTATCCGCGACACGGCCACTCTCCCATGATTCCAGACCTTTCGGTTCTTCCCTGCTATTTAGCTGCCATGCTATCTAGATTTTTCGCCCCAGTAACGGATGTATTACTGTGTTTTGTCGCGATACCATCACCGCGAATTACGCCCACACCGGTCAAACTCTGATCCTCGCGTATCCGCTTGGTCCGCGAGGTCAGGGTTGGCTTCGCCCGTACACCTTGATCTATTCTTGCTTTGTTTGAAATGTTCAGTTGAAGAGTTCTGTCTTGTTAGCTTCATTTTTCTTTCCCTTCGCTCTCGATCACGGTCTCAACACCGAAAAGTGAGCTGCGAAACACATGAACGACCCGCACAAAAGACACGTGCGTCGGTACAGCATAGATATTAAGGGGACCCCCTGTTCGAAGCAGACGTTAGGGAATGGTCTTGACCTGACTGCATTCTCCGCCGTGACATGGGACAGGCAGCACCTCAGGCACGTACGTGATGCGACCGAAGATGTGGAATTTCGTGCTGTAATTACGCCCATTGAGACAATGTCCGGGGCCCGACGCAACGGACGGGGCCCTGGCCAGCTCCTTTGTGTAAAAGGCTAAACTTCTAGATCACGCCCCCATGCAGCTGTTCGAACCTCCGTCTACCATCCCCCTCCAGAGTCCACAAAACCCAAATGTTGTACAAGTTAGCAGAAATAATAGTGGTGAAAGTCGATGGGGTGGATCGTTTCGTTTTGGAACGTGGCACCGTCGTGATATACCAGGACTGTGCGTACTAAACTGCCAGCTTTCTTTGAATGCAGGACCTGCTGACATCGTGAAGCAACCCGTAAGGTCGTCAGAGCATTGGACAATCGACGAGAGAACGCGACGTATACCTACGGCTAGACGGAATCCCTGGCATTCCAGTCATTTATGGGTGGTGCGATTTATGGGCGGTGCGTTACCGGCCCTACCGCCGGCTACATCGGCATCCGGCCCTTTTCTGGGGATATCTATCTCTACATTACGACTAACGGCCCCATGTGTCTGGGCCAAGCATGTGAGGTCGCGAGAACAGTCGCGAGTGCGAACATCTTAGGTTCGGTTGACACCTGTCTATTCCACAGCTAACCATACTTTCCTCCGCGCACGCAAAGGAGGTCATCCATTGCGACACCAAGCCGCAAAATGTTGTTTGTTCGCCTAATAGAGAGGGCGCCGGGAAACTGGCTGTGATTGACTGGGGCTTAGCAGTAAGCCCAGACATTGGGAAGCGGAGTTTGTACCTTGATACGCCCGCATTCATGAGCGTTTCATCTCTCTCCGGCGGTGGGAAGTTTCTCCTAGCATAGACGTCGGTTTAAACTGACAGTTTCCTTACAGCGCCCCATGTCTTGGATGATGTGGAATCTCTGTTGTACCTCATCGGGCTTCTGCGCAAAGGCGACCTTCCATTGGGGTGGCCCTCAATACCAGAGAATACAAATTTTGAAGACCTCAGATGAAGTGAAGGAGTTTGGGTCTCCCGAAGAACCCTTGCTTCAGAAGTTCCTTGCCTACGCTCGGGATCGAGGGTGAGATCCTTCCTTCCATCCCATGTGATGTTTGTTATCAACAATGCACTTGCATCCAACTCGGATGACCCGCCAAATTACGAACACCTTCAAGATCTACTACTGGAGGTCGCCGGACGGGAGTACACCCAGGCTCCCACCCAGGCATCGACGAAAGGACAAGTCGAGTCTGATTTGCGTGAGGCAAAGCCTGTGCCGTTGCTAGTGGTTCGGAAATTTTTCTCCTTAGGTGGCATTTTACGGTCTTGTCCGTTTGCCGGTGGCGGGAAATTAAAATCGCCCCGCCGGCGTCGGCGTCGGCGTCTGTCTAACTCATGGACGGGTGCGCATTCCACTTCGGAGAGAATCAGATGAGGTGGTAAAGCATCTTCAGGTGGAGAGGGATTGGCGGCGCATGGCGGTACAAAGCACCTTAGGTGCATCAGTGCACTCTCTCAGTGGCTGAACTCACGGCAGTCGTCGCGGGGCCTACCAGCATCCCACAAACACAACACTTAAACTTACATACGCTCTCGGAGACAGCTTAACCTCATACAGTAAACCGTTGACGTGAATGGTGGTATCGGAGGTCGATATGGGGTCAGTGGGCGTTCGACGATAACCTTCGCCTTGACCTTTTTCCACAGCGTAACCACATTTCCCCGTGTCAACAAACGAGCCATGACTAGATTTTCCCTAACTCAGCGAATACTACTACATAGGCTTAATTACAAGAACACAATGACCCATAAGGGTTTCTGTTACAGTGGTTTCGGTTTGCGAATTGGCCCAGACGTGTGCACGGGTGCAGCTGCAAGCAAAATGTCAAAAGCTGCCTACAGGGTGGGAAACTTGGACCGCTCCTATAGCTCGACTCGCAGATATTTCCTCCTAATCGCAGATAGTTGGTCGAGCCTAGGCGATATCTGTCTCGCACTGGACCTTGAACTCATCGAAGGCGGCCTTGAGCCTCTCATTCTCAGTCTTGAGCTTCTCGTTCTCAATCTCGAGCTCCCAGTTCTCAATCTCGAGCTCCCAATTCTCA
>Ga0307517_10004891_pt1 | contig 20416 bp, 13 predicted proteins | sample 23_EM_MG_FD_194515 | JGI IMG/M metagenome (GOLD analysis project Ga0307517, IMG submission 194515) | Populus trichocarpa ectomycorrhiza microbial communities from riparian zone in the Pacific Northwest, United States - 23_EM | ecosystem: Host-associated > Plants > Roots > Unclassified | place...
AAGGCAAATTTTGAGGAAAAAAAAGGAAAAAAAAAGCTAAAGAAAATAGATGAGTTGGAAACTTTTTATTAAAAAATGTTAGAGAATAATATAAATCATATCTTGAAACATCAACTAACAACTTAAGCTATTGGGTTGAGATGATTATTTGACATGATATAGTCTTGATAACCAAGTGGTCACTTCAAATTTTATCATCCTCATTTATTTGATAAAAATTAAGCACAATGTAATAAGAGTTTATACAAGTTTCAAGCCCAAAAGACTTTCACTTGAGGGGGTGTGTTAGAGAATAATATAAATCATATCTTGAAACCTTATCTAATAGTTTAGTCTATTGGATTGGAATAATTATTTGATAGAAAAAAAAAACCGTTACACTGTACTTTGAATGAAGACCCTAAAAAACATTATAATATGCTAATCAACATTATTCATATTTATAATAAAAAAAAATTGTTTTATTTTACCAAGACTTATTTCTGTGTTATTATATAGTCAAATTTTCACATCACATTTGAGCAAGATTCCGAATTATTATATTTAATAAAAATCATCATGAATTTGTTAGATGTATTCCTGCACACATACGCACTTCTTTTTTCTAGTGGTCATCCTACATCCACCAGCACACTCCACTCTCATTTTAAGCTAAACCTTCAGTATATATACTTAGCCACTCATACAAAATCCTATAACAAAGAGTGTGAAACACAAATCATGTCCTCCAACAGTATTGAAAACACAATAGATGACTCCAGTACTGGAAATGATGAGATTCATCAACCCATGTTGCTAGACAAGCAACCATCCCAGGAGCCAGTAATCAGTTCTGAACTTGAAGATGTACTATCAGATACAAGTTTGTCATACTTTAAGCGACTCCAAAGAGCCACCTTCATTGAGTTAAAGACACTCTTCCAGCTAGCAGGACCAGCAGTTGTGGTTTACTTGCTCAACAACGTGATTTCCATGTCAACCCAAATCTTATGTGGTCATCTTGGCAATCTTGAGCTTGCTGCTTCCTCACTTGGCAACAATGGAATCCAAATTTTTGCCTATGGCCTTATGGTAACTAAACAATCTCAAGAAAGAAAAAAACTCAAATGAATAATTGTCCTTGGTTTGGTGTTTGTCTTTTTCTTTCTTTCCTCATAAAACCTTGAGTTCGATGATCTGATAATTAATAACGGCATGCAGTTAGGGATGGGAAGTGCGGTGGAGACACTATGTGGCCAAGCATATGGGGCACACAAGTATGAAATATTGGGGATATATCTTCAGAGATCAACAGTACTCCTTATGGCAACTGGGATTCCACTTATGATGATATACATATTTTCCAAGTCTCTCTTGATCTTACTAGGTGAATCAGACACCATTGCATCAGCAGCTGCAATATTTGTGTATGGCCTTATTCCACAGATATTTGCTTATGCTGCCAATTTTCCCATACAAAAGTTCTTACAAGCTCAAAGCATAATTTTCCCTAGCGCATACATATCAGTTGGTGTCCTTGTGGTGCATCTTTTACTGAGTTGGGTTGCAATTTATAAATTGGGATGGGGGTTGCTTGGTGCCTCATTGGTTTTGAGCTTGTCATGGTGGCTTTTAGTGGGGGCACAGTTTGTTTACATTCTAGTAAGCCGAAATTTCAAGCACACATGGAAGGGATTTAGTTTACAGGCCTTTTCTGGCTTATGGGAATTCTTCAAGTTATCAATCGCATCAGCTGTTATGCTATGCCTTGAGACTTGGTACTACCAGATTCTTGTTTTGATTGCTGGTCTACTCAAAGATGCTGAAATTGCCTTGGACTCTCTGACAGTTTGGTAAGAAAGGAGGCTCTACTACCTTAATAACTGTCGGTTTGTGGGTGAGTTTGAGGAGATGTTTAGGATTGCTCTTTTTTTTTTTAAAAAAAAAAAAAAATTTCGACATTCTTTTTAAAATTAATTTTTGTTTTACGAATTTTTTTTAATAGTTTTTATGTGTTGATATATAAAATAAAAATACAAATTTTAAAAAATTATTTTAATATATTTTTAATTAAAAAACATCATGTTATCTAACCCACCAAGCATACAATACCATATATCTCCGGAGATATCTTCATTATCGTATCTATGTCAAAGTCGAAGCTCTGCAAATAGGGTTATATCACACAGAGTCGTCAACGACAGAGGCAGAACACCTCTACATAAACTTAAGATTTTTGACGAGGTGTACCAGTTGTCTACCACTTGGTCGATCGTAGGTTGACAATGGCTACCACGATCGACAATTAATAAGTTTTTGTCTCGAGGCTCTTGGGTCGATTCCAAGTGGCCAAGTAATTTTATACACACTCACAGATCTTGTCGCGCATGCCTAATTTCTCCATGAAGAACAAACGTTCACCATGCACGCTTGAGCTACCATTCCATATAGGGACGACTCTGCACTATCATGTTTAATTCAAGGGGCGGATCATAGTACTTATTCAAAATAAGTAGGTTGCATTATTAGATAGCACAAGAACTTTAAGCACTTTGCATAAATCATTGTATAGTTGATTGATTGACATGGAAGTATGAAATGATCATATTTTGCTAGAGAAAGTTTTTAAATATATAAATGTTTATCCATAAAAAAAACATTCATTTGTTAATTAAAGCAAACTATGTAACATATAATTGTGCTCCCAATATTAATTAATTTGTTAGTGTAGAAATTTTTCTATCAACTTTAGCTAAAAAATTTCGAAGGAAAATCCTAAAATCTAGCCTGATTATGTATCAAATTCCTTGATCAAGTCACTTTATATGTGTGCATGATTCACAATATTTTGAGTATTTGCTTTATTTGAACGCAGCATGACAATATCAGGATGGGTGTTCATGATCTCAGTTGGTTTCAACGCAGCAGCAAGGTTAGCTTTACTTGTATAATTACTAGCTACTAGCAAAATGATCAATGAGGTTTTGTTTTGTTTTTTTTCTTAAATCATTCGGACGAAGAATTTAGTATTGATTGACATACAAGTTGACATAGAAGAAAATAATTTATAGCTAGGAGAATTGTTTTTCACAAACATTAAATTTAGTTAATTGTTATATGCAGTGTAAGAGTAAGCAACGAATTAGGAGCTGGACATCCCAAATCAGCATCATTTGCTGTAGTGGCTGTAACTTTAAGCTCCTTCATTATAGCTCTGGCCCTAGCTATTGTTCTGCTCTTACTTCGCCATGTGATCAGCTACGCCTTCACTGGTGGTTCCACAGTTGCCGATGCTGTCGCAGAACTCTCTCCTTTCTTGGCCATCTCTATTTTACTAAATGGAGTCCAGCCTGTTTTATCTGGTAAGATGTTCGTAATCAGTAACCTAAGTAGTAGTATCTGCTTTCTATGACCTTGGTTTTAAATTATGCAGGGGACAATCCCATAAAAGTAAGCATAATGATTTCGTTCTTATAACATAAAGCTCCCTTTTCTCTCTGTGTGTTTTTTGCTGCTGCGAAAGAGTTATAAATTATAATTTTTAATATATATTTTAATAGAAAGCTTTAATTAGGATCCTTATAGTATATTAATTAATTAAATATTTTTAAAATTATCAACCCATTTTCAATAAGAACCATAGTTATTAAACCCGGTCCGGGGGTTGACTCAGCCAAGGGGCCGGGTCCCGGGTTTCATGGGTCAACCTGGGTAAACTCGGGTCAACCCGGAAAAATTAAAAAAAATTAAATTTTTAATATTTTATATGAAAAAATTAAGAACAAAATCCATGTAAATATAAGCTATACATGTTGTAAATAATGAAGTTTAAAAGAATATTTTAAAAAAAAATTTATCCCACATTAAAAAGATATTATGTTAAGCTTTTAAATTGAAGTATTTAAACTAAAAATATTTTTTATCCCACATTGAAAAAACATAACTTTTTTTTTGAGAATATAGAGTATATATACTAATGGGTTTCAAATCCCATATTGAAAAAATATAGTTTTTTTTATTGTGAATATAGAGTATATATTCTAATGAGTTTCAAATCCCACATTGAAAAAAGATAACTTTTTTCTTGAGAATATAGAATATATGTACTAATGTTATTGTTTAAAGTTGAAATATTTAAACCGAAAGGTTTTTTATCCCACATTGAAAAAACATAACTTTTTTTTTAGGAATATAAAGTATATATATATTGATGGGTTTTAAATCTCACATTTGAAATTAAAAAAAACAAAAAAAAAACAGGTCTCGCCCGGGTCACGGGTTTACCCGCCGGGTCAATCGGGTTTGGCTGGGTAGTTGCACCGGCCTGTTTTTTGATAAACCCGAACCGATCCAGCCCCTGAATCGACCTGCTGAGCCGGTCCAAGTTTAATAACTATGATTAAAACCAGCTATGCTACCAAATGGACTTGAAGTTTATAGGTTCAAAATAGGGGTGTGATGCTAGGTATTACCGATGAGATTTTTTTTTTAACTTCATAAGAAAATTTGTCTTCTTGGTTTCTATGATTTTATTTCGTGATGAACTTTTCTACGTCCGTGTGGTAAAAAATCGAGTGCCAACTTCAAAATCTTTTTGTAATGATAATAGTTGGTGTTAAAACATCACTTTATTTGATTAAAAAATAACTAGCTGTCTGATCTGATTGTTCAAGACCTTCTTTTTTTTTTAAATATTTTAACCCAACATTTATCAAAAGCAATCAACCTCCTCCATATGTTATTATATATGGGCGATCCTTTTCTGATAAGGATTTATCTTTTTTCTCCAAAGAAGGAGCACTCAATTCTTACAATCACAATCACAGGCCAGTAGTTATACATTTCTTTCTTCCATTTGAGTATTATTCTTCCTAAAATTGAATTTATTTTGAGTTCTTATATAAAGGTGTAGCTGTTGGATGTGGATGGCAAGCATTTGTTGCATACGTCAATGTTGGATGCTACTATTTTATTGGTATCCCATTGGGATGTGTTATGGGCTTCAAGTTGGACTTTGGTGTTAAGGTACATTGAACCATACCTCATATGATGGCCTGAAATTAGAGAAATCGAATCAAGATTGAATTAGCAAAATAATGTTTAATATTGTCGTGTGTGTGTGTGTGTGTGTGTGTGTGTGTGTGTGTGTGTAAAATTCATCACTCGTTAATAGGAAAACAATTCGATTTGCTTATAGAGAATATGGTTTCTATTTTATGATTATATATATATATATAACAGGGAATATGGTCTGGGATGATAGGAGGCACACTTATTCAAACTATCATATTATTATGGGTTACCTTTCGTACGGACTGGAATAAAGAGGTAAATTTAATATTTCTTTTTCTCATTTTTTTTTCAATATATACAATTTTTTTCCTTTTCTTTTCTTTTTGGGATAAGTGGGACATTTCTTTGATAACGAATCACCTATCAAGCAAACTCACATACATACAAAAAGTGTAAAAAAAAAAAAGAATAGAAAACTTGAGAGAAAACTAGTAAAATTGAATAATACAATTTATCAATGATGATTAGGGGATGAGTCTTTTCATATGCATCATTTTATATCTATCAAAATCATTTAAAATTATTTAAAAATATATCAAATTAATAATTTTTTTTAGTTAAAATCCTTATATAAAAATAATCTTGATACTTATTTGATGATTTTGATGTGAGAATATTAAAAACATCTAAAAAAATCTTCAACTTGATGCTTTTCAATAATAATAATGATATATGCTATCTACCAATTTTATAGATTTCGGTGCGTATGATCATTGGGCTGGTAGATAGATAATTTTATAGAACAGTTTTGGAATGTTTCGTAAGAACATATGAATGTCGAATTTGGGATTTTTCAGGTTGAGAAAGCAACAAATCGGTTGAATACATGGGACAACATCAAGCAGCCTCTTTTGAAGGATTAAATCAATCTGTCGTTTCATTAGCTAAAAACTGTTATGGGAACATTAGCATTCGGCAATTCTACGAGTTGAAGATTCCTGATCACAATGATGCCTCCATTGTGGCAAGGAGTTAATGTCATTTCTTCTGCTATTTTTGTGTAATAGCAACATCTCGAACAATATCAGCAGCTGTTGCCGTTTATTTTCTTTTCTCCCAAATCAAATAAAAAGTGAGATATGATTTTTTTTGTTTTTGTTTTTGGTTTTACGATGAAGAGTGATGTCTATGGTGATGTATAGCTTGAAGTTTGAACGGCGATGTCTAATGAGGGAGCACACCTCAATATTTCCTTGTTCTAGTACACTTTCAAGAATAAAAAACGGAGTCCTTGTTTTGTTTTAATTATGTGCTTCTTTAAGCTACAGTTCATTAGTCTTTAATAACGCATAGAATTAATATAATTTGTGAATAATATATGAGGAAGTTATGTTTTTTATGCGTAGATCTTAAAAAAAAGTCTCCAACCTGTACATAGAACTTCAACTCATTTCTAGTCTCAATTAGATCCCCAACATATTTTTAGATTCGCAGTCCTTTTGTTAATTTAAATTAACATAATGGATAAGTAATCATGTAAAAATTCATTTGATTTCTCTTTCTATCGTTAAAAACCAAAACAAATTTACTAAAAACTATCACATCATGCTGTAGAACAGATCATAAAAAAAAAAAAAAAGAACTGCGTTTTTCTTTATATTACTTGGTATATCTTGTTAGTTTTATGTTATTCAAGCATAGGTCTTAAGGAACTCGTTGAAATTCATTGATTTTAAATGCTGGGCAAATTCTGGGTTTTGGGAGTACACAAGATTTGGCGGTTATGGAAGCAGATATTAGAAGACAGGTGGATTGGGAGGTGAATGATTGGACTGCAACTCAGTAATTGCAGTTTGCAGCAAAACTGGTAAGCGCTTTAAACATTTACAATTATCAAGATTTTTTTTTCTGGAATAGTCGTGGACTGGGTATGTCTATATATGAAGAGGAATTCTATTAGGCCTATGTTATTGAATGAGGATATTGATGTCTGTTACTTACTTGAAACTAGGAGGAAACCATTTAATTCGGTCCTTTAATTGTTGGGTTTCTCGACCCATGTTTATGAAGACAGTAGAATCGTTTTGGCATGAATGCTGTCTAGAACACACTGGCAGATTCAGAATTGTACGAAAGTTGAATCTTATGGCTAATAAGCTTAGACGGTGGAATTAATAGCACTGACTTTGGGAATCAGGATAATCAGTTGTTACAGCTACAAAGTGCCATTCAAAAACTGGAAAATGAAGGGGACGATCGACAGCTTACGGAAGCAGAGATAAGTGATTTACACAGACTCAACTAAAAACACTGGGAAGTCAGTAAATGCGTTGAAGCGATATGGAGGCAAAAGTCACGGCATAATTGGTGTAAGTTTGGAGACCAACACACAAAATTCTGGCAACAAATATTAGAAGGGGAAGAAATAATATCACAAGGATTCTTCATCATGGGCTCATCCACATCTCTCCAAAGGGTAGTAAGGAGGCTGCAATATCTTTTTTCTAAAAGGGTCAGCATGGGACAAGCAGCATGTCACACAATATCTTCCAATCAAGCAAGGTTACTGGAGCAGGAGGCCACAATGGCAGAGGTCAAGAAGCAGTATGGGACTGTGATGGTTCGAAGCCCCCCATGGCTTCACATTCAGTTTCTAGGCTTGGCACTTGATTTGAGATGATATCTTTGATATGGTGACTGAATTTTTCAGAGTTGGAAAATTGCCTAAAGGGATCAACACATCACATGTAGAATTAATCCTTAAAGTCAACGGAGTTCAGACCAATCAGTTTGATGCATGGACTGCATAAGATACTTGGAAAATTACTTTTTATGAGATTGAAAGCTATCTTGCCAAGCATAATCAGCCCTACTCAAACAGCTTTTATATCAGGATGATAAATATTAGATATGGACTCATGATGGCAAATGAAGGACTTCATGGGGTGAAGAAGAGTGGGAAGAATGGGTTTCTTATGAAGGTTGATTTTCATAAGGCGTTTGACATCGTTGCTTGGGAATATTTGGAGGAAGTAATGTCTTACATTGGATTTGGCAAGAAGTGGATATCTCTTGTTTCATAATGTATTTCTGGATCTAAACCTTCAATACTTATCAATGGCTCACTTGTATTACTTTAGGGTGACCCCCTATTACCATTATTGTTTGATATAGCAGTGGAGGGGCTGACAATCCTTTTCAAAAGAGCTTTAGCCATTGAATATTTTAAAGGTATCGATTATGGAAATGGTATATATCTAAGTCATTTGCAATATGCAGATGATGCCTTGGTTTTTGTACCAAACGATTACAATTCATTGCTTCATGTTAAAAGGATCTTGAGGTGGTTTGAATTAGTTTCAGTACTGAGGGTAAACTTCTATAAGAGTTCTCTTGTTGGAATAAACCTGGACGAAGAGTTTACAACAGGATTGGCTAGCACAATCTACTGTAAATGGAATACATTGCCTCTCACTTATTTAAGACTTCCTTTGGGTGCGGTGCTAATCCGACAAGACTTTCAACTTGGAAACCTGTCATCAATAAAATAAATCAGAACACAACTTGGATTATGGAAAGGATGGTTGTTAAGCATGGTTGGTGGGGTTTGTCTCCTAAAAACAGTCTTGTGTTCACACCCCTTATACTACATGTCGGTTTTCCTGTTGCCAAAGGGTGTTGCTCAAATTATATCTTATATCCAATGAAGGGTTTTATGGGCTATACAAGAAAGCTTTGTAAGGTATCGTGGAAAGTGGTTGTGAGAGAAAAGGCAAGAGGAAGTCTAGGTGCGGGCTCTTTACAAGGGAAAAATAAGGCTTTGTTATTTAAGTGGTTATGGTGTGTAGGAGACCCCAATTCTAAAGGGTGGCGGGACATCATTAAACACCAGTGTAAGCCTTCTTTTGCCATGGACTTCTAGTTTTCAATGTTGCATTATCTCAGCCTTAGAAAGGAATATACTCCATTTGTTAACTCTGATTCGACAGCTTCAAATATCTTAAAGAATGAGTGCTTTTTCAAGGGGGGCAACGGAGAAACCATTAAATTTTGAACAGATAAATGGCTAGAAGCAGGGACTTTGGTATGTTGTTTCCCACAACTTTATGAAATTTCACCCATAAAAACAAAGACACTAGTAGAAATGGGGGATTTTCAGGGCAGATTCTTGGCACTGGAACTTTAAATGGAATCGACGATTAAGATCTTTAGATACATCACAACTTCAGCAACTTATTGTCTTATTAAATTGGGTCAGCTTGAGTACACATAGCGAGGATTTGAGGCTTCGGGTAGCTGAAAGCACTGGACAATATACTGTCAAGTCTTGTAGTACGCTACTTGACAAAACAGAGTATCTGGGTACATTCACCTTCACTTAATTATTGAAAATAATTATTTCAAATGAAAACTACGATACCATTTGTCAAAGAACCATATTTTATAACCAATATGGATCACACATGAATCATGCATATTTCCCTGTGTAATACCAACACTACCACATAAACAAAAATGAAAAGGGCCATTAAAGCTATCTCGGTAGATTTGCCTAGCTCAGAGGTCCTAATTTTGACAGTCACCTACACACGACTGGTAGCTGGGATCGATGTGCACTTGTTGTTGAGGAAGATTGATTATTTTATAAAAGGTTTGATATATTTTTAGTTAAATGTTTAGGATATAGTGACTAGCCTTTCTTTTTAACTTCAAATAACTATAACTATATCTAGTTTAATTTGTTTTTTTTTTAATAAAAAAACTCAATTATGCAAACATAAACACTTTAATTACTTTTTTATAATAGTAAAAAATGCAATGAAATGATCACATTTACTGAAACCTCTTCTCTTTCTTTTTTCTTTTCTTTTTATATAACTCCAATAGGTATCTTAACAACTCAATATGAAAAATTATCAATATATTGTAGTTCTTACTAGTTTTCAGCCTGCATTACACTGTGATTTAGATAAAAAAAAACTTTTCAATAAAAAAAAAATTCATACCCTAAAAAACTATTTATAATTATTATTAAACTTGATCCAACTTGTCAACATTGAATTCTCCTGGCATGACTCCTTGCATAGCCTTGACTTAAAATTAACTCATGAAAGTTGCCCTAATATGATCCAATTGACTTGACAGGTTCAAGGATAATTCGAACAATTAGTTAAAAGTATGGTATGTCATTTAAAAAAAACTTTCAATTGTTGGGTTTCTTGAATATCATAGTTGCAACGGAAATAATAATAAAAAATTATTCGGGAGTCTCTAGGATCCTATTAAACATATTTAGAGTTGTTTAGGGATTTATTACTTGAAGATCTGATCTTTTTTGTCTTTGAAAAATTCTTTAAAGGTTGGGTTATCACAAGCCATAAGTTGTCCAATTGTCCAGCTTCCAATAGTAATCCACACGAACCATCAGTGAGAAATCTCCTAAATCTCTATTTAGAAGAGATAGATAGATATGCCTAGAGTTCTAAGTCTATATTTTGTGACCTATGTAGTTTTTCTATCTAACAAGCAATTATACTAAATAAGAAGCATAACTTATTATTTATAGGGAAATATGAAAAACCCTATAATTTGACAAAGTATCAATTTGCCTCCTGAACAATATCCATATATTAATTCAGTATAATTTTAGAAATTAATTCAATCAAGTCCATACTTGATTTTTTTAGGTCTAAAAATATAATCCATATATTAATTATATTCTAGTCCTTAATTTCTAAAATATTTTTTAATCAAGTCATACTCAATTAAATCATCTCAGCTTAATTTTTGACTAATGGTTCTTAATGTATGTGACTCATTAGGTTCCTAACTCTTTTAAAGAAAATACAGCTTATTATGTTGCTTGTCTAAGCCAATTGTCCTCTTTGTAACCATGTCGTGTATAACACATAAATCAGGAAAAAAATATCACAATACATTTTGGTGCATGAGTAAGTTTGCTAACTGATAACAAATTTACTCAAAACTTTGGGATATGCAGGACCCCATCAAGAATAAGATCTAATGTAAGTTTGCTAGAACCAATGGAAACTATTTCAGCCTAGTCACTGTTAGACAAGTTCACATAATCACGATCGGTGATCTTATTGTGTGTTGGTGATGACTTAGTGATATATTTCAGAGGGTAATGTTTGTTGTGCAGACTGATAGAAATGTGCAATCATACCTATCATATTTACAAAGGATTGGTTATTACCATTTTCTTTTTCCAGAAAGGACATGGTCTTATTATATTCCTCAACTGTGAACGTGGCCTGTTCTGTGGTTGAGTCTTTGGATGGCTGTAGTGTGCTAACTTGCGTATTGTATGTAATCATTTTCTCTCTCTTTGCCTTTATATTCAATTTATGGCCAACTGGAAATCCATGGAAATATATATAAACATTGATCAATCAAGTGACCATCACGATTACAATGACTGAATTTAAGGTGTTGCCTCAGATTGTCACTGTTCGTTGTTGAAGAATGCCTATTGATCTGTACAACTTGTCGTGACCATTGAGAATGGCTCAGCTGCATAGCATGGTACCCATTGTTTGTTTCACGATGAGAGACTTGTTATGTATGGACACTGGTCGTTGGCTGCCATGTTAAACATGGTTGTACGGTGAAGGTCCAGAGTGGTTGCAATTAGGTAACCAAATATTAAAAACGGTGGCAAGAGTGGTTGCCATAATTGACTAAAATGGGGAGGATTATCTCTCATATCAGCTATAAATAGAGGGAGCTAATGAGAGATGGATAGTACATAAAAACAGAAAGAAACACTAAGAGAGAGCTAGAGAGACTTAAGTTGAGTGGAGACAAATTTTCTCCTTCTTGTTTTGTTGTTTGTATTGTTTCCAACTTGATTAATACAAACCAGTAGCTCTGTGGAATAGGCAAGTTGCCGAACCATGTAAATTGTGAGTTTGATTTCTAGAATTACCTAACAACTAGTATCAGAGCCAGTTCTTAGAAAAAGAGGATGTTTGATCCAGACCAATAAATCAAAGTCTTCAAAATGTGTTTTTGAACATACCATTGTGTAGGGGAGGAAGATCGGAGTTCGGTGGTGAAACTCTAGCTACGAACTGATGTACTGCATACCGAAACACGCCACTCATATATTTGCCAACGCGCATAGACACGTTAAACCCGTCTCATGCTCCTTCTTCACTTATTTACCCATTTCTGGCCTGGGTTGGCTTGCCACATCATCAACAGTTAGTTGACACATTCGCGAATATGCACAGTCAACTATCACGTCAAGTGTACAGTTAGTGTAACACGTCATCTGTCAGTATATGCCACGTTAGATACTGGGACCCTTTGTTCCTACATGTCAGCCATGACATCAGAGCCACATCATTATTAAGGTTTTGATTCGGTGCAGTAGAGTCATCGTTTTACTTGGCACGTGGCTTGATTTGAACTATTCATTGACCCAAACTTTGATTGATTAGATCTAAGTCATCCAAAGTCCAATTTGGGTGATTTCAGAGTCGTTCCCAACATATTTGACCATTTCGGACACAATCGTGCAGTTGGATTTAGAAAATTCAAACTTGAAGATAGTAAAAATGGCAGATGAAATAAAGGTTGCTGAAATTAAAAAATTTAACGGGACAGATTTTGGATACTGGAAAATACAAATTGAAGACTATCTATATGAGAAGAAACTTCATCTTCCTTTGATGGGGAGCAAACCAAATAATATGGAAGAAGAATGGTTAATTCTCAAGCTAGCCTTGAAAATCAATCATATTATTGAACGAGAACTAAGAAGGATGGGGTTTTGAAAGAAAGTGGAATTGTTAAGAAATTGGCATGTTCAAGAGAGCCTCAGTCCTTGGGTAGTTTTATCCTTTCTTACCTTGAAGAAGGAGAGTAGTAGGCATATATTATAATAAATTATGCACCACTAATAAAATAATTGTGGGTTACAAGTTTTTGATTTTTTTGATTATATGACAAATTTGATCAATTATATGGAGATATAATTTTTAACAAGATTTATTTAAGAAATGGATACCATCAAATATTTCAAATTTGATTTGGGAATAAATGGAAGATGACCTTTAAGATATAGAAGAGATTGTATGAGTGACTGATTATTCCTTTTGATTTGTCTAACATGCTCAATAATTTCATATGGAAAACATAGTTACACCAATTATTGAATGCTTGAATGAAAGGGATTTGAATAAAGGAGAAGAAGAAAAAAAGATATTTGATTTGATATGATTTGATAAAATATAATATCAAGCATTGCTTTATGTTTAGCACTTTCAAAATTTGACAAACTATAAAGGTCAAATATTATGCTTGTGATTAAAGTGGTTCCCACATGATTAAGAGTTACATGTTGTTTTTCAAACTCTGAAAAGGTAGGAGTACTATGTAATAGGTAAGAGATTTGTTTTGTATTCTAATCAAGAGGTGATAAAAATTTTACATAGTTAGAAGAGAATTAGTGATGGTATACAAGTGAGATGGGTAACTTGCAGCAACTTTTTAATCAAAATTATGTACAAGGTTAGAGTTCATAACAAAGTTGTTGATGCTTTAAGCAGAAAACCAACTATTGTTACTTTACGAGGACAGATCATTGGGTTTGATTATTTGAAACAAATGTACAAGAATGATAAGGATTTTGATGAGTTATGAGAGAATGTCACAAACTTTATGGGTTCTTGATGACAGTTAATTAGCTTGACATTCCTCGTTCTTCATTGCGAGATAAGGTGATTCGAGATTTGCATGGAGGAGGCTTGGATAATCATTTATGGCAAAAAAAAAGTCATTTATGGAAAAAAAAAGAGACTACTGATGTTGTCATTTAAAGGTATCATTTGCCTCACTTGAAATGCGATATTGATAAGTTTGTGCAAAATGTTATATTTGTCAAACAACCAAATGACAAACATAAAATAAACATTTATAAATGTATTTTCCTATTCTTGAAAATACATGTAAGGACTTATCTATGAATTTTATACTTGGATTATCCTACATACAAATGAGAATGGATTGTGTATTTATTATTGTTGATAAGTTCTTAAAGATGGTGTATGTTATATCTTGCAAGAAAACAAATGATGTTCTTCCGATTGCTTAGCTTTTCTTTTGAGGGGTGGTTTATTTGCAATAAATGCCAAAAATCATTATTCCTAATCAAGACAATAAGTTTTTTCGTTATTTTTGGTAGACTTTATGGAGGATATATGACTCATTATTAATTCATTAGTACAACACATCCATAAACAAATGAGAAAATGGAGTCGCTAAATCAAACACTTGGCAACTTGATTTGAAGCATATATGGTGATAAGCCAAAGTAGTAGGATTGTGTACTTGCATAAATAGAATTTATATATAACAATGCTAATCATAATACTACTGCAAATCACCATTCAAGATTATGTATTTGCAATATTCTAGGCTTATGCGAGATATAACATTGCTACCAAGAATATGGCTATGGGTGAGAAAGCTATGATTGCTGATATGTGATATAAATTGTTAAAAGTCAATGCCAAATATAACAGGGCTACCAATAAGCATCATTGTGCTAAAGTATTTAAAGAATGAGATAGGTTGTTGTTGTCTCTACTGAAAGAGAGATTTTTTATGGGTCTGTATAGTAAGATGCAGTAGAAGAAATATAATCTTTATACTATAAAAAAATATATATTATTAACAAAGCTTATATTATCAATTAGATAGATAATATGGGTATTTCCAAGATCTTTAATGCTTTTGATAGTTATTTCTATTGTGATTCTATTGTGATATTGATGAGCCATTATATTCAGAATTTGATATTTACTCGAGGTCAAGTCTTCCACAAGTAAAGGTGACTGACATAGAACATGTTGTGGGTATATGTATTGCCCAGATAAAAAAGGCAAAGCTTAAGAAGAAGTTTGGATGCGTCAATTGCCTAGTCTAACAAAAGCAGCCATAAATTTAGATTTTACCATTGAATCAGACTTAAATTTGATTAGGAGATTCTACAAGCCTAATTTTTTAGACGAGGTTGTAGCTAGCTTTGGTTTGGAAGACCCCATATTAGAGCTGAAATATGTTATTTTTTATGTTTTAATTATTTTTCTAATTAGTTTTTAATTTTAATTACCTTTTCTATTTAGTTTTGATTTGTGGGTTTTATCTCTAAATAAATAGTTGATATGCTGTATTTTTTATTATAATATAGTCTTAGAATTTCACACCTTATTTTTTAGCTGAGTTATGCTTTGCGTGATAACTCAACTACCTTTCATTGAAGATCACAGATACTAGTGGTTAGATAACACTTTTTGGTAGATGGTTTTTGACTAAATGATTTATCTGAATCTATCTTTTGAATTAGGAGTGGCTTTTGGATGTGGATGGCAAGCATTTGTTGCTTATGTCAATATTGTTGCTTGTTACTACCCCACTGGGTTGCGTTCTTCCTTTTACATGGGCACTAAGGGATACCTATTTATGAACCATAATGCATCACAGTGTTAATGATGATTGAGAAAAAAATTATTATTATCCGTGTCCAATATTTATGATGATTGTTAATGTGAATATTTTCAATTTGCTCTTGGGAAACAAGAATAACGTAACCAATACTAAATATTTCTCTACTTTTTATAGGGAATATGGATTTGAATGTTAGGTGGCACAGTTATAAAAATAATTATTCGTCTAATAATTTTGATTTTTTAAGACAAATATTTCTCCGTAAGACCCAGATTTTACCTTATAAATAACTCTGCTAAATTAGCTCATATAGAGGGGGGAAAATCAGAGACCAAAGATCATGGCCACCTCCAGCGACGACAACAGGATAATTTATGCTGAAGATGAGTCTTATCAGCCAATATTGCATGCCAAGAGATCATTCTCCGCGGAGACAGTGAGTTCTGAACTTGAAGATATATTATGTAACATGGAATTATCCCGCTCTCATCGAATCCTAAGAGCCACCTGGGTTGAACTGAAAATCCTCTTTCCTCTAGCAGCGCCAGCAATCGTGGTTTACTTGCTCAATTTTTTTGTTTCCATATCCACTCAAATGTTTTGTGGTCATCTTGGCAATCTTGAACTTGCTGGTGTCTCTCTTGGCAATAATGGCATCCAAGGTCTTGTCTTTGGAGTTATGGTATGGTCTCAACTGATCCATTCTGAAAATGCGTTGATTACATGTTCTTGTCAGAATTTTCTACATGTATCAATCACTACTGACACATCTATCTGTTTCAATCCATGAATCAATTGAGATATGTTTTTAAAAGAAAGACTTTTTTTTTTTTTCCCAATGCAGTTGGGAATGGGAAGTGCAGTGGAGACACTATGTGGGCAAGCGTATGGAGCAAACAAGTTTGAAATGCTAGGCGTATATATGCAAAGATCGACGATTCTCCTCACTTTAGCTGGGCTTGTACTTATGTTTATCTACATCTTTTGCAAGCCTATCTTACTTGGACTACACGAATCGCCTGCCATTTCATCTGCAGCTGCAATTTTTGTCTACGGTCTAATCCCTCAAATCTTTGCTTACGCTTGCAATTTCCCCATACAAAAATTCTTGCAAGCTCAAAGTGTGATTTTCCCTAGTACATGCATATCAGCTGCTGTTCTTGTGCTTCATCTAATACTATGTTGGGTTGTAATTTTCAAGCTTGGAGGGGGTTTGTTGGGTGCGGGACTGGTAACGAGTTTTTCATGGTGGCTTATAGTGGTAGCCCAGTTTGTGTACATTCTATTAAGCAAGAAGTTCAAGCACACATGGAGGGGATTTAGTATACTGGCCTTCTCTGGGTTATGGGATTTCTTCAAGCTGTCCCTTGCATCAGGTGTGATGCTATGCCTTGAGTTTTGGTACTACCAGGTATTAACATTGATTGCAGGGTTGCTAAAAAATGCTGAAGTTTCCTTGGACGCCCTGTCCATCTGGTAAGCACAGCTCTATTATTAATTGCTCGTTTATATCTAGCCATTTGTGATTCAGATTGAGTCAATGAATTAAAGGAAGAAGGTTAGTGTGGAAAAAAGAAATTAAATAAAAAACAGAGCCACCTTTTTGAATACTCTCAGTAGCACCTTTGGATTCGAGAAATGCATGCAAGAACGATAGGTATAATATATTTAAATTAAGTAATCAAAAAATAGTTGAGACTATAAATATAATATATGCAAGAACAAAATATAATATAGATAGATATCAATTGAAGATCTGTTTGCTTGGGTCTCTTACTATAAACAGTAATTGCACTTTATATTTGAATGCAGCATGACTATAAATGGATGGTGTTTTATGGTCTCTGTCGGTTTCCAAGCGGCTGCAAGGTCAGTTTAATTTTGTTTATAATTGAGACTCTGTTATTGGTATTTTTTTTACAGTTATACAAACAATTAATCTAAGTAATGAAAGATAGTTGATGACATATATAGTTTTAAAACCCCATTTGGACAAGCTCAAGTGAGAATAGTTAATCCAATTTTTATTAAAATAAAATAAAATAAAATATGATATTGTTTGGATTAAATTTTTTAATATAAGGTTAAAAAACAGATTGTTGGGTTTTGATAAGTAAAGCTGAGATCAACCATGTGACCAAATCAACTCAATTCTGACATGATTTGATTTTTTTTTAATCGAACAGTCTAGACCCCAATCCTTTTTATTTTTAAAACAATATATGGTTGGTAAGGTCCAATTGATTTTTTATTTTGTTGGGACCCAATTTATAATCCTAAGATAGTTTATTGTCTTTTATATAAATAATGACAATTATTTTTTCAATCGTTTTCTATTGTTAATTACAGCGTGAGAGTAAGCAACGAGTTGGGTGCTGGACATCCCAGAGCAACATCATTTTCTGTTATAGTAGTAAATTTATGCTCACTGCTCATCTCTGTGATCTTGGCTGTTATTGTGCTCTCACTGCGGCATGTCATAAGCTATGCCTTCACTAGCGGTACAGTGGTTTCCGATGCTGTTTCAGAGCTATCTCCTTTCCTCGCAGCCTCCATCGTGCTAGGAGGAGTCCAACCTGTTTTATCTGGTAAGGCTCCGTGATTTATGTGAGATAGCATTGCGGATGTTCCTGCAGTTCTCTTGCGGTCCCCTCTCTGCTGTCTCTTACTGCTTGTCGTTTTAAGGGCAAGCCGCTAAATTAATTGAAGCCACACCCGTCACATCGATCTATGTGAACTCAACAAACTTTCTTTGTAGATCATAGAGACCGACGGTTAGACAACACTTCATTGACTGACTGATTTCTCTAAATTTACCTTTTGAAGGAGTGGCTGTTGGGTGCGGATGGCAAGCATTTGTTGCTTACGTCAATCTTGGATGTTACTACATCATTGGCGTCCCGTTGGGTTGCGTTCTTGGCTTTGCATGCGACATGGGAGCAAAGGTATGTATGTGCATGTATTTTTATGAGCCATAACGCATGATCATATATATAATATTTTTTCTTGTCCATTTATGTTGAATTGTTAGTGTTAATGTGGGTGTCTGTCTTCAATTTGCTTTTGTGAAACAAGACTAGCTAGCTTACCAATACTGAATATGTCTCTGCTTTTTATAGGGAATATGGACCGGAATGTTAGGTGGCACAGCTGTGCAGACTTTAGTCTTGTTATGGGCTACATTTCGAACAAACTGGGACAAAGAGGTAAATTTATTCTGCATATATTTTATATTTTATATAGACTGTAAAATATATCGACATTTTATCCATATATGGTCACACACACATTTTGAACCAGGTAAAAACAAAGAGGTAATGATTTTTATTTAATTTATTAAAAAGTCTAATAGATTTTCAGATATATAATACATAACTTCAAACTAAATTTGTAATTATAAAACATAGAATGTCTCAATGGATCGACTTGAAACCTGAGCTGATCCGAATTGAAAAAAAATAAAAAAAATAATTAATTCAATCTAATCTAGTTAAAAATCTAAGTTGATTCGCGACTTGATCAACTTAAGATAAACTTATTGACTTTTTTTTTAAAAAAAAGAATTAAGTCATGGTATTTAAAAAAAATCAACTCAAGTTGACTTTTCACATCGTGGCTTAAGTCTTATAAATATGCTAAAAACCTTAAAATCTTAGATCTTAATTCTATGGGTTGATACAACTATCCAATCTTTATCATGTATATAGAAATATTCTTTTAAGTTGATGGTCAATTTTAAAATTTATATAATTGTAAAATCATGTTGTAAATATTGATTTTTCAGGTGGAGAAAGCTCAGAGTCGTTTGGATACATGGGATGACGTTAAGGAACCACTTTTAAAAGAGTAAAAAGGACATTGCTGTCAGCGTGGTGAAAATTTTGTTTGTTGTTGAGTAACCACTTTTAATAAACAAATTTAAGGAACAAGAGGTTTACTCTTTTAAGTATTGCAGTTTTAACATCCTTTTCTGTTTGAAATAAAAATAATGATCATGCTTCAAGAGCATTGCATTTATAAATAAAAATCCTCAATCCATTTTAGTTAAACTAGAGATTGAACCGGGTTTGGACAGAGATAAACCTATTTTTAACAGGCCTACAAAACCCTTATGATCCTCCTCTTTTAAGCATACTTAAAGAACGGACTCATCCTTCCTTGGCATATCCAAAGGGATGATCATCCTATCTAGAGTGTCGCACGTGTGTGGCGTCGCGCCGAAAACATTCACCCTCAAAATTTTGTATTATCTAAAAATATGACAAATATGGGGAGACAAGGAATTCTTGTCTCTTATCAATGGAAAATTTAAATGAAAATCGCCACCTAGTGTTTTGGCAACTAGAAACCCTAACTGGTTATGTAAAGGGAAGGTATTAGCACTCCAAATACGCCCTACCTAAGATAAGCTGCATTGTTTTATTGTCTGATAAAATCTAAGGTCTTGTCGTGTTTTCTAGTTGTTGGTCCGTCTATGGTTTAAAAAAAGTTCTTCTCGGTAAGGAGATTCTTATCTTATCGAGTAATTCTGATGTCAACAAAATAATTTAATATCCGGAATATATCTTACGTATAAGGTCGTAACCCCAAATATTAAAAAAAAACAAAATACTTTTTTAAATTTTTTTGAAATATTGGCCTAGTTCTTGCGATTTTAATAAACTAGTTAATAAAACTAAAATACATGCTTTGAAATTTTCTTAGTTGTATGAAAATACAATATGTTCTGAATGCACTGGTGTGTTGTTGGTCCTCTGTTCGTGTCTCTATCCTTTCTCTGAGTTTTCTTTTTTTATTCTCTGCCCGTGTGTTGCTCCACTGTCTTCTCCTTTTGCTTCTTCAGTTTATTTTTGTTCCTCTGTGCTTCCTCTGCTCAGGACGAAGATGATGGTGATGAAGGCGTGAGGTGCTGCTGATTAAATGGAAGCTCCCGCCCCTGGTTTCTTTT
>Ga0307517_10004892_pt1 | contig 20416 bp, 11 predicted proteins | sample 23_EM_MG_FD_194515 | JGI IMG/M metagenome (GOLD analysis project Ga0307517, IMG submission 194515) | Populus trichocarpa ectomycorrhiza microbial communities from riparian zone in the Pacific Northwest, United States - 23_EM | ecosystem: Host-associated > Plants > Roots > Unclassified | place...
TTATTTTATATATTTTCATCTATTTAAGTTTAGAGGTTAATTCTCATTACTAATAATAAATAATTTTTTTAAACAGATTTGTCTTGCTGGTACAATTTGATTATATAAAAATAGGAGAGAGAAAAATGCAAATAAGTTATAATAATTTATTAGAAGTATTATAAAGTTAAAAACAAATAAAAGATCAATCATTGTTAAAAAAAAAAAAAAACCTAAACCAGACAAAATAAAAAATAAAAGAGATAACCATCTAGGTGGTGACCCAGTGGTAAAAACTTGGGACCAAGAGGTTTGCTCCCTCTGTGATCTCAGGTTCGAGCTCTGTAGTTGCTCATATGATGGCCACTGGAGGCTTACATGGTCATTAACTTCAGGGCCCGTGGGATTAGTCGAGGTGCGCGTAAGCTGATCCGGACACCCACGTTAAACTAAAAAAAATAATAAAAGAGATGGTATTGATGATTATTTAAATAGAAAAAAAAAGTCATGCATGTATATATATCAAGAGAAAAGGCTATTTAGTTATTGAAAAGGGAAAATTAACTTTAAAAATTTTAAATTATGAAATTATTGATAATTTTTTCCTGTTACAACGTTACAGTACAAGGAGATTTTTTTTAAAGTTGTCTGCTTTAGTTATTTCAAGTTGTTCATAATATTTAGATTCGAGTTCCAAGACTCTAAAAAATTATTTTTAAATTTAATTTTACTAGAAAACACCTTAATAAATTTATCATCAACCCTAAAATAACTTTAGATTACTCAAAGAAATTTAAAATCAAATAAGTAAAAAAGATTTAACAAACATTATCTATTCTTTTCATAATTGTTATAAAAAAAACAGCACCTTCATTAAACTCCTTGCGAGAAGACGAACATGTTGACATAAAAGATTGATGTTTTTATCGTCAAAATGTATCCAACCAAGTATGTTATCTATTTTCTTTATCAACATTCAAGAATTGGAATGCGAAGTAAATAAAGTTTAGTATCAAAACATAAACCGGTAAAGCACTCGGGACTAAATGACATGTAATCTAAAACTTCAACAATTTAATTAATGTTTCCAACATCAAAATATAAATGAGTTATGCTTTGTTGTTCTTTGTCAAGGGTGGTTATTTTTTTCTAATCTCTATTTTTAATTACAATTAGAGTCTAATTTCGCCAAATAAATTTTCAATTCATGCTCATACATTCTTAAAAACTCCATAACTACAAAATAATGTAAATTGAAAGGAATGTGAATAAACAAAATCATTCCAGGGATGAAATTATAAAGAATGAAAGCTTGTTAAGAAAAACAAATGAGATATGAACAGTGGAATTAACAATATATCGAGCCCGTTTGGGAGTGTGGTTATGGTTGATTTTCAAAGTGTTTTTTACTTGAAAATATATCAAAATAATATATTTTTTTATTTTTTTAAAATCATGTTTGATATCAACGCATCAAAATGATCTGAAAATATCAAAAAAATATTAATTTAAAAAAAAAATTTAATTTTTTTTAAATATCTGTAAAACACAAAAATAAACAGGAATAACCGTGTCAGGCGCTGTAGTGATTTGGGCAACGGTGAATTTTTCATCTCTATTAGTTATCTCTACAGTATAATATAACAGGCTAGTTTATATACTCTAGTAAATAGAATTTAAAGCTATTTTTCATCGTAAAATAACAAGGCATTGGTGCTGTGGATGCATTTTCTAGTATTGGAAAGAAATTTATTTGAGAATTGGAAACATGGTGATTAATAAAATAAATTAAAAAATATATGGATTAATAAATAGTAAACAAATGGTTAATGGTGAAAAGCTACTTTTCCTTGTAAAATATAAAAATAAATGCACATGCAGATATTTAACATTAAAAAAATAGATATTCATAAGAAATGTAATTATTTAAATTTTATAGAAAATGTATTTTTTAGTCCAAAGTATTTCTTATTATTTATGCATTTTTTTCACAAAATAAATCTTCTTTTTACCAGCAATATTGTTTATTGAATGAAAAATAGAGGTAGTTAAAAAAATTCAAAAAATTCCACTTATTTGAATAAATATGAAAATATAACTCTTTAATCAAAACTTCATTTCCTTGTTCATGTGTTTTTTTCCTACAAAAACATGACTTTTTACAAGAAACATTATCTTTTAAATAAAACATGTCATAAACTTAAAGGGAAGTTTTACTAAAAACAAATGATGATTTGATAATTTTGACAAGAATAATAAAAATTATATTAAAAATTTACCCAAAAATAAAAAATAAATATTTCATTCACACTTAATATTCACAATCTTTTTAAAAAAACATTAACGGTTATTTAAAATATAATTGTTAATATTACCATAAAAAAATTTAATATGATTTGAAAATTATGGTACAATTCTTTGAAGATTAACATAGATATTCGGATCAGTTTACATGTATTTCAATTAATTTTTAAAGTTATGAAAATAATAATAATGCAGGGGATGATAGATTTGTGGGATTCTAAATTAATAATTTATGAAGAGTAAACTCTTGAACCAGTTGAGCTAGATACATTAGAAAAATCTAAAAGAAACCTTAATAGTCATAGCAGTAGCATTTTTAGGCAAAAAGAAACCAGGAGCCTTGGCATCTGACCATAGCCTGCACATCCCAGACGAAGCTAACTCGGCTCAACTCTGTAAACTGTCATTGGAAAACCACCCAAGACAGCTATGAACTCACTACATGTTTAAGGGGAGAGCTGTGTCTTTCCCATGCAACTGCATGTTGCACCGACCGTGGGCAAAAAAAAACCTGCCTCTACTCCGCGTGGCCATCCATGCGCCGGCCATATGACACGGCCAACATTCTCTCCGGCAAGACAAAATCCTGGCAACATTTACATGTCGTAAAAGCTGGCTCATCTGCTAAACAAATAGGTGGCTAGCAGGCTCTATAGGCTAAAAGTCAGAAGCCACATGTCAAGCATTATGGAAACAAAAGGCCACAAAGTGCCCTCTCAGCCCATTCCTTTTAAAATCATCTTAGAACGCAATCCATGCACAATAATTTTGAGATGCAGACAGCAACATGAGCACATGTAAATGTGAATTAGTTTTTCACAACACAATCTCAGAACCAACAAATGGAGGTATGCTCTAACCTTGAAGTATAAGTCTTCTCCTGGAATATGATCTCACAGAGAGAATGAAGAGCTGCAGCAACCAAGAAAAATTGACAGTAAATAACAGGAAAATGACAAAAAGCGAACGCATAAATCTGTCAATAGACCAACAAGCAACTGTGGGTGAAGTAAAAAAGAAGAAACGGCGAAGAACCTGGGAGCCAACAGACGGTAAAAAGCAAGCAAAATATTCTAGCCAATCGCCCCACAATCTACCTCTGGATGACTGTATCACAAAAGCACAAAACTGTACCAGAGAAATTGAACCAAAAATCACGCAAGTCATAAACCGAGACAACGAGAAAAATCACTAGCCAAATGATGGCATGAGAAACCAATAAAGGAAAGTTTGCAATAAGAAAAAATCATATAAAAACATGGCAGGGAAGTGTTCGGAAAGAAAAGAGATCAGACCTCAAAGGCATGGCCATGTAAAAAACGTTGAAAAGATGCAGAATACAATTCACGTACACCCTTCAAGACAAAAATAAGCACGCAATAGCATGCCTGGCCGAAGGAACAGTTACATGCTATAATTAAAAAAATCTATCGAAACAGGAAAGGAAATGACAGTGCAAGGAAAAAAAATTCAAAATGAGTAAAAAAAAAGTCACAAATAAACCAAAATAGTTGGCAGAAACGAAGAAACCCGTCAGAACTAGCCATCTTTAGCCAAAAAACCAGCAGCAAATAGTCCAGCCAGAACTAAATGTCCAATCCCATCAAATTCTGCACCCACTCTCCCGATTGAAGAGAATAAAAGACAGACAAATTATTAAAACATTTAATGCACCATCATGATGACAACATGCCATGCTCAAGCTACAGCTGCTCCAAATCGCTTATGCAAGCCAAATGCTTTCTAAGCCCAGAGGAAAAGTAGGGTAGCTTTCAAAAGCCATAAAAACCAATCGTGCAAGCTGGCTGTGCAAGCTAATTGCCTCTTGTCCTGTTTCTTAAACTCTTTGCAAGCCAATGACTTAAAAAAGCTTGAAGAAAAAGCAGAGCATCTTTAAGCTTAAAGAAAAAGCAGAGTAATAATCAAAAGAGATGAAAAGCGGGCCACAGTGCCGACACGGTAGAAATCCCATATATTTTAGAGTTTCTGGTAATGACGACTCAAGAATTCATCGCCTCAACTTCTAGCCTGAATTGTTTTATTTTAAAAAAATTAATATGAAATTAGCTTAGTTGATCTGATGAATTAATTTATTATAGGGTTGAAACTTGATTTGATTTTTTTAAAATAATATATTTTAATTTTTTTAAATTAATTATTATCTAGTTAAAATTGATTTGATTGTTTTTTTAAATATTTTTTAAAAATAATATAATTTTGATTTTTATTAAAAATTGACTGAACAAATTAATCTACCTAAAATATAACTTGAGTCTTGAATTAGTTATTATAGTTGTTTTTTAAAATGATTTTTACTTTAAAATTTATTAAAATAATATGTTTTTTAAAATATATTTTTTATATTAACACTTTAAAATAATTTAAAAATATAAAAAAATTAAAAAAACAATATTCATAACATATTGTGGTAACAGTTAATTTTCAAAATATTTATCATATGCATTGAAATAATATTTTTGTTATTTTTTAAAATTTATTTTTGACATGGTATATGAAATCAACTTAAAAATATTAAAAAATTTTAATTTTTTAAAAATAAAAATAAAATCAATTATTTTCAAAAATATTTTTAAAACAAAAAAAAATAAAAATTCTTGGAGCAACGAACTCAGCAACTCCTACAAATTTTGAACAAAAGAACTTAATTATTTTTTTAATAAATAATAAATATAAAAAAACCATCTCAATTTAATAATTTAAACTATTAAAAAACACCTAATTAAAAATTAAAAATATAATTTATATTATTATTCTATTACACTCTTTCCTTACTCTTTATTTGCCAAAAACTAAAACTCAAAAGTCAGAGGACGCCTAGTTGAAGTGACCAAGTGAAACAAACGTGGCACTCTACTACTCCAAACCCCAGCACAGCAGCAGCCATCATCATCATCAGGTCCTTTCTTTATAAAGACCCGGTGAAGCGTGAGAGATCGGCAAGAATCAAGAACCATCAAGAAATGGCAGGAACTTCAGTGTTTGCAGAGCTAGTTGATGAAGATACTACTGTTTTTAAGTTCTACTCAGATGGTGAGTGGAAAAAGTCTACATCAGGAAAATTAGTATCCATCATCAACCCTACCACTAGAAAGACTCAGTACAAGGTACAAGGTAAATTTGTGTTGCATCAGCCTTTTACCTTCTTCTGTATGCCTCATTTCCATACTCTTACGACTTTATTATGAGAATAAGGAATGGTATCGTGTTGAATTATAGTCCAAACTTTACTGATTATTATCATGTTGAGTATTTTCTTGATGAGGTTGCTTGAATGTTAATGACTTTGTTGTTGAATTATTATTGGAGCAGCTTGTACTCAAGAAGAGGTGAATAAGATCATAGAAGCAGCAAAAACAGCTCAAAAATCATGGGCCAAGACTCCACTGTGGAAAAGAGCAGAATTACTTCACAAAGCAGCTGCAATATTGAAAGAGCACCGAGCACCAATTGCTGAATGTCTTGTCAAAGAGATTGCGAAACCGGCTAAAGATGCAGTCACTGAAGTATGAAGAACAAAGACTTGTTGAAATTTGTTGCCTGACTACTTGTATTGGGATTTCATTTCTTGTTTAAATGCAAAGCTTAATGCTTGTTTAGTGATTTTTAGAAGCAATCTTATTGTCTATTATTGTTTTTAGAAGAACATGTATGCAAATTGCACCCATTATTGTTTTTCCAAATCTAAATGTGATGAAGGTGTGTGTTTTGCATCATTGAGTTTCTGGGGTGTGATTTATGTGGTTTGATTTTGATACAGGTGGTGAGGTCAGGGGATTTGGTGTCATACTGTGCTGAAGAAGGGGTTAGGATTCTTGGAGAAGGGAAATTTCTGGTGTCTGATAGCTTTCCTGGGAATGAAAGGACCAAATACTGCCTCACTTCAAAGGTAACAATTCACTAACCTTACTCCTGTTTTCTTCTTAATAGCAATCTGGATTCTGGTTTTAGCACATGGTAAAGACACCTTAGGTAAGAATTTGATTATTTAATCATATTTATGCTTGCATATAAATTCGGTGGCCAAGTGGGCCTGCATCTTGCCCACTGATTGAGGAACTTCACTGAATTGTCGTTGTCATCAAATGGAAGTCAATGTCTTTCACATTTTTCCAAGGGAATATTAAAATTGATGATGTGTAGGGCATATCCATGGAATATAGGGGGAAATGCCATGGAAGATCCTCCTGTAATTTTTGCTTATGAAATATTAACTTGTAGGATTGAATTAGTTGTTTCTTAAAAATGAAGGTCAATAATGGACAGCCTCGTTCTTGTACTGTTCACAAGTTGTCCTATAGGGCAGGCTCTCATGCCTCCTCCCATCACAAATGTTTGAAGAATGGTCTCCGCTATTGTTTATGAGGGATATTGCCATGATGGTATTTATGTTATCATGATCAAATTTTCCTGCTTTAGAATTGTTCCTACATCCCTGGCAAAACCAGACATGATTGCATTTTTCATGAAAACAAGGCAAATCCAGGAAAACTAAAGAACAAACATGTGAGGGTGAACACCCCTGTCGCATATGTTATTCGACAGACAATTTGATTTTATTGATGTAGCATTATGCACCAATCCTGTGAGGATTGAGATAAAAATCTAACCTATTAAATACCTTAGAATTTCACTCCCTACATAAATTTGAAGTTAGAAATATGTGAAACCAGTATAGGGATTAGTTTTACTTTTTAAGAAAAAATGAAAAAGCTGTGTTGAAGCTCTTCCTTGTTATTTGTCTTGGACTAAGTAAATATGCAATGCTTATAGTTTCTTGTTCATTCTGCTTTTACCCTAGTTGTGTTATTTAAATTGACACCTCTCCATGCAGATTCCGCTTGGCGTTGTCTTGGCTATCCCACCTTTTAACTATCCTGTCAATCTTGCTGTTTCAAAAATTGCTCCTGCACTAATTGCCGGAAACTCCATCGTGCTCAAGCCCCCAACCCAGGTATGAGTTTAAAACCTGTGATTTCAAACCACCCACCTCCCGTTGCATATATCATGTAAACATACTGTATTTTTCATGTTATGTAATTTAGCTGAATGGACTTTTCTGAATGCTCAAATAACAGCTTTTGCTGGTCAAAATTATGGCACGCCCTTAATTCCTTGCAGGGTGCTGTGGCTGCACTACACATGGTCCATTGCTTTCACTTGGCTGGTTTTCCCAAAGGTCTCGTTAGCTGTGTTACTGGAAAGGGTTCAGAGATTGGTGACTTCCTCACAATGCATCCTGGTGTTAGCTGTATAAGGTAACATTTTTTGATTTTTTGAAATTCTTTCTCCTCCATAAAATTTATCTGCTTCTCATCCAACCTAATTGCACAATTTATTTGATTTTGACTTATGGCATACTGCGCGATCATAATGATAAGGTGCACAATGTGAACACGATAAAATAAGCATTTCTAATTTTCAAATTGCTGCGGTTTTTCGAGCTAAGAGAATCTTCTCCCACTTGATGAGTATTCTTGTTCAGTTTTACAGGTGGAGACACTGGAATAGCAATCTCAAAGAAGGCTGGGATGATCCCACTTCAAATGGAACTAGGTGGTAAAGATGCTTGTATCATCCTAGAAGATGGTGATTTGGATTTAGCAGCAGCTAATATCATTAAAGGAGGCTTCTCGTACAGGTTAAAAGATTTCTTAAGTAGTCAACTACCCACTTGATCTGTAATTTTTTTTAAAGGAGTCTTACATTTTCATCCTTTCACGCGTGATTCATTCATGTTAATTTATGAGTGTTAGTTTCTACAGAGGCAGCAATTTGAAGACTCCTTACAGTCTCCATATAAAGTGCTCCAACTGGAAAAAAAAATAAATTCTTGAGCCACAGAAACATCTACTTCGAATATTGTTTTGGCCTTGCTTGTCCCAATTTGCAGCTACAAACTAGCCTGATACCATTTATTATTGCTATGCAGTGGTCAAAGGTGCACGGCTGTGAAGGTTATCCTCATCATGGAATCGGTAGCTGACACTCTTGTTGAAAAGGTTAAAGCTAAAGTAGCAAAACTGACTGTTGGGCCACCTGAGGATGACTGTGATATTACTCCAGTTGTTACAGAGTCTTCTGCAAACTTCATTGAAGGACTGGTCATGGATGCCAAGCAGAAAGGGGCAACATTCTGTCAAGAGTATAAGCGGGAGGGCAACCTAATATGGCCATTGTTGTTAGATAACGTCCGGCCTGATATGAGGATTGCTTGGGAAGAGCCTTTTGGTCCAGTTTTACCAGTTATCAGAATAAACTCTATTGAAGAAGCTATCCACCACAGCAATGCTAGCAATTTTGGTCTTCAGGTATAATGTTGCCATCCTTTGCTCATCCATGCAGGTTCTTTTGGTGTATCAAAGAAATATCATTTTATTTTTGCCAAGTACACACTTGGTCTTTCCTTTTTTGCATTTGTAATAAATAATTTTTATATTTGAAGATTCTAAACTCTTGTTTGATTACAGGGATGCATCTTTACAAGAGATATAAACAAAGCAATTTTAATTAGTGATGCTATGGAGACAGGAACAGTGCAGATCAATTCCGCACCAGCTCATGGACCTGATCATTTCCCATTCCAGGTGAATTTTCCATCCCATTTTCAGGATTTGCTGGTTGATTTCGTGACTCTTTCTAGTATAGTCTATTCACATCAATTGAAATACCTTTCTGAGTTCTGGATACACACCGCCTTTCTTTTGAGCATGAATGGATCGGAGCAACTACATTGGAAGGTAGCGAAAACATGATTTCCAAATTAATTATCCTTTAAACTTGTTTAATATCCTCTCTTTTGGACCCTTTCTTACGATAATTGCAGACTAGCAAACCCGGGTCTGAATGATCTTCTTGCTATCCAAAACCGGTCGCTGGATATGCTCAATTGTTGCTTGCTTTGTGCAGGGATTGAAGGACAGTGGAATCGGTTCCCAGGGAATCACCAATAGTATTAACATGATGACGAAGATCAAGAGTACAGTAATCAACTTACCTGCCCCTTCCTACGCTATGGGTTGATTCACAATTTGGCTTGTAAAATGTTAGAATAAGTGGCATACCTCTACAATAAGCTGGATGAACTGCCATCTTTTAGTTCACCGGTACAATCAACAAGTCATATGGTGCTTCCAAGCTTCACGTACTTGTTTGTATAAAAGAAGAGTGGCGAGTCTAGTGACCTGCATATGTTGTAGCATTTGCTTTCGGCTTGTAGAACATGGCATAAGGATGATTTCTTGTTTTGTGGAAGGCTAAGGGTTGAAACAAAGCCAGGCTTATTGTCACAAATATTCCTGACCAACTTTTAATTAGTTGCCCTGTCTATCTTTTTACTACTTGTGTGTGTTTTTTTGGTCATTACTAAGGCTTCGGCTCAACCTGTTTTATATGAAATTTTTTTAAAAAAAATTGTTTGAAATTAATTTTTGTAGTTTTTTTTTTTGGATCTGATGTCTAAAATAAGTTTTAAAAAATTTAAAAATATTATTTGGACAATTATCTATCGATTTCGGGTGAAACATTTGTCCAACCACAAAAAAAACAAAAACAGTCACCTTAGCAAACATGAAACAATAAATTCAAGAAAGATTAAAAAAAGACATGAAAGACAGAAGACCTTCTTGCCTCTCTCGGAGAATTTGCTGTCTTCACGTGCCTCCTTCTTGCGCTTATGCTCGAAGTGGTAGAGGAGGTATTCATGCCTCTTCGATGTTTTAAATTAATATTTTTAGATCATACAGTAATTTTAAAAATAATTTTTTAAAAATAAAAAAATATCATTTTGATACATTTCTAAATGAAAAGTACTTTGAAAAGCAACCGCAACCACAACTACATTCCCAAACATGCATATTTTTATAATTTCACTGTGTTGTGTTAAAAATAAAAATAAATATTTTGATATGTTTTTAAATAATAAAATACTTTTAAAAACCACAATATATTGGGTGTTTGGAGTTTGATAGCAGTTGTTTTTCAAAGTGATTTTTACTAGAAAATACATTAAAATAATATATTTTTTTATTTTAAAAAAATTATTTTTGATATTAACATATTAAAATGATATGAAAATATCAAAAAATATTAATTTAAAATTAAGAAAAAAATAAAAATATTTCATATTTTTTAAAAAATATTTTTAAAACACAAAAATAAATAGATAAAATAAACACGCTTTTTGTATGCGGCTACGGAAACCAAATCAATCAAACAAAATTGTTCTTGATCAATCACCGAGGAGATGAGCTTATCAAACTTATTCTGATATAGTATAAAATTAAAAATTAGACCATTGAAATCCAATTAAGAATGATAAAAATATTAACCATCTAGGTGGTGACCCAGTGGTAAGAGTTTGGGACCAAGAAGTTTGCTTCCTTTGTGGTCTCAGGTTCGAGCCCTGTGGTTGCTCATATGATGGCTACTGGAGGCTTACATGGTCGTTAACTTCAGGACCCGTGGGATTAGTCGAGGTGCGCGCAAGCTGACCCGGACACCCACGTTAAACTAAAAAAAAAATGATAAAAATATCAGGGCTCAATATCACCCGCTTGCGAATTAAAAGCCCATGTCCAAAATACAATATAAATTTGGTTTTTAAACCCAAACTTCCATTTCAAAGTACAAAAATAAAAAGGGAAAAAAAATAAATTATAAAAAGGTTTACAAAATATAAAAACATGAACTTTGAGCACATATCAACTTGCCACGCAAATTAATTCAGAAATAAAATCGAGCCCAGGATCTAGTTTCATATTTTTTCTTAAAAAAAATCTGCAAATAGAAATACATTAATGGCATGAAAAAATACCACCAAGAACAACAACCACCTGACCATTAAAATATAATTGGTCTGGAATCCTATATCTAAGATTGCAAATTATGATCAAATATCCAAAGAAACAAAAAACAAGGCTAGTCAATGCTGACTTCATCATTGACCAAATAAACTCCTCGATGGTTTCTTTACCGTGTGTGTACACACACACACTAGATATAAACCCACGTTGCATTATGAGTTAAATATTTTTATTTTTTATAAAAAAATATATATGTAGATTTTTCAACATATTCCCCGTAGTTTAAAAAATCAAAGTTCAAATAAATTTTTTTATACATACATGTAATTAAATAAATCAAGAGCTATGTATATGAATAAATAAATAAAAAATAATTAATAATACCTAAAAATAAAATTTAAAAAATCAAGATATAGATATAAATCAAGATATGTAATTGAATTGGAAAAATATTGAGGTGCTGAAATTGTATAATCTGTGTGATTTTTAAAGTTCAAGGATCAAAATGCATCTTTTACGAAACTCATGATATATCATCCATGTTCAACACCTTTTTTTTTATTTAGGTCATTTTTCTTTCAATCTTACATTTTTATAGAAAATCAAAATCAATTAATCTTCAATTATGACTAAATCATTGGAAAAAAAAATATTAAATTGAAAAAACATAAAAGGATAAACAGAAAAACACTGTACAATGAAAAGTGTGCGCATACACACGTATATTGTCAATCACCATTATTCTTGATCATTAATAAAATAAAAAATAATTATAATAAATTATAATATTATATACCGAGATTAAGAGAACGATTAGGAAAGCGATTAAGAGGTTTGAGATCAAGTTTTATGCATGTACATATCAATACAATTAAATTTAAACCCTCGAGCAGATTAAATAAATTTAATAGTCTCGAGTTTTATTGTATTTAATTAACCTCGATTGAATCCATTTGAAATTTCAATTAAACCCCTATAAGCTCACAATCCATGCAAGTTACAAACATGCATACAAAGAGTCATAATAAACATAGATCCATGCGTAAATTCATCAAAAATCCATTTATATATGAATTGAAATTGAAAATTAAGGATCCAATCACCTTTATCAGAATTTGAAAGACTAAATCTAAAGACAATACACAAAACATGGACTGATATATTCTTCAAATCGTGTTGAATTTTAAGCGGCGCACGTGTGTTTGATATTGTGGTAGCTTTTGTGGTTGTACTTTGAAAAAAAATTGTTTTATAAAAAGCACTTTTAGTTGAGATTGGTTTGGTAAAATATATGTTTGGTTAAAACTGTAGTTGAAATTGGGGTTGAACAAAAAGTAGTTTAATATATTTTGTTAAGAATGCTTTTCAAATTGAGGTTATAAAATAACTAAAAAAGACATATATTAATATTAATGGTTTTTAATTGAAATGTTGTAGATTTAACTACTGCTATTACATTATGAAATAAACAATACTTTATATAAAGTATTTTTTATTGTTTCATTAAACTAAATGCAATTCCATCACGTACGAAATCCATTCAACAAGGACTACAGTTTCCATGGCTTCCTGAGCGCGCAATAGCATCAGGTAAAATATCATCAGGAACAAAATTGGGATTGCAATCAAATTCTGCAAATGCTACGTCATCATGCGATCTCCTTCTAATGTAATTATGCAGTGCTATTGAATAATGTTAAACACTAGTTTTTTTTAAATAAAACACAATATCTGAGAAATTTTGTTGGATTTTTTTATTTTACTGAGTCGGACCCGGTCCAATACATTTAGGTTTAGGCCGGATCGAGTTTGACTCATGAACAGTGGAGACGCTCTCCATTGTTCACATGCAAAGTGAACAATGGAGAGTGAATTAACTCACTCTCAAAAAGAAAAAAAAAGGAAACCTTTTAAAATGCAATAACTACTAGTTGAAACTAAACAGGCCAGTTAATCCATCCTAGGAATACAAAGATAGCTTTATTCAGTTACTCTTGCATTACTCTTGAGTAACTCGGCGTAAAGTTACCTCAAATAAAAGTTTAAAATAAACAGAACAAACAGTGGAGATGCTCTCCACGTTAACAATGGAGAGTGAATTAACTCACTCTCAAAAAGAAAAAAAAAAAAAGGAAACCTTTTAAAATGCAATAACTGCTAGTTGAAACTAAACAGGCCAATTAATCCATCATAGGAATACAAAGATAGCTTTATTCAGTTACTCTTGCATTACTCTTGAGTAACTCGGCGTAAAGTTACCTCAAATAAAAGTTTAAAATAAACAGAAATAGTAGAGAGTGGATTAATTCACTTTCCACTGTTCTGCAAAGTGGAAATTGTCTTCATGCAGCAGAAGAAGGAGAAGGGGAGCATGCTACCCTACGCGCGGTTTTGGGAAGTTTACTAAAGCAAAATGACGATGACCAGCTAGTAATAATTTGCAATTTTATCTTTACATGGATTATTTGGGAGAGCAATGCTCCATTTTGTAGCTTGTATTAAATTTACTCTTTAATTTTTTTTCAAAAAAAAATTATCCTCAAATATTGGATTTAATAGGTATAAGATTTCATAATTTATTTTTATTTGTTTTGAGAATATCTCAACATTGAGTTGATTAAGAATTTGAATTCATAATTTTGTTTTAATTTTCTTTCTATAAAATTATCTCGATCTCATGACCTACGGTTTACAGGATAACCCATATTGACTCGGGATATTTTTTTGTTTTTTCAATTTAATCTTTTAATATTTGATTGACTGAGAATTGAGTTTCATATTTTTTTTATTTGTTTTCTATAGGGCCATCATAATCTCATGACTCAGGTCGAGGGTTAGCCCAGTTGCCTTGAGTTTTTTTTTCTTTTTTTTATTATTTTTTTTAATTTCACCCTTTAATACTAAGTTGATTGAAAATTAGGTTTCATAATTTGTTTTAATTTTTTTATAAGGTTATCTTGGCTTTATAGGTCGGGTCATGAGTTTGGTTGATTAACTCATATGGTTTTCTGTGTTTTTTTTCTAATTGATTTTTTTTAAAATTTCATCTTGTGACATTGGTTTGACTGAGAATTGAACTTCATAATTTATTTTGATTTTTTTTTCTATAGGGTTATTTCAATCTCATGACTCGGGTTCGACAGGTCAACCTGAATTGACTCGGCTCATTTTTCTAATTGAATCTTGTTTTCAATCTTATTATTAAACATTGAGTTGATTAAAAATTGGACTTAATAATTTTTTTTTAATTATTTTGTACAAGGTTATCACTATCTAATGACATAGGTTAGAGATTTGGCATGTTAATCTAAGTTGATCTGAGTAAATCTAATATGATATCATCTTAATATTTTAAAAATTATATTATCTTGATTTTTTTAGTTAAACCTATAAATTTAACAAAATCACATCGGGTCAACCCCAAAGTAGTTTTTTTTCCCCGCTAGAAAACATGTTCACAACGTTTGAATTTTTATTTTCAATCAACAGAAAAATGATTCAATCAATAGAAAGTAATTGTTTTTCTTGTCTTTTGGAAGATTGTTAGTTTTTATTTGAATATTTGATCTTATGTATCCTTATCTGTTGTTTAGCTTCCCTTTACCGCTCCTGTCCCTTGAGAGGGAGCCATTAAATTTCAATAATCTTTTTTAGATGATGAACAAGCAGTATTTCAGAAGATAAAGAATTCCTGTTCTATTTTCAGTTCCTATCGATTCCAACGTATAATTTAGCATATTAAAATAAGAGGGTGTTTGAACAACGGTATGGGTTGAAAATAATGTTTTTTTTTAAAAAAATATTTTTTATATTAATATATTAAAATAATTGAATTTTTTTTGTATGCCATAAAAAATTATTTTAATTTTATTGAGTAGATTAAAAATTAAGTTTAATAATTTTTTTAATTGTTTTCTATAATGTTATCAAGGTCTGATGATCTGGATAAAAAATATGACAAGTTAACCCGAATTGATTCGAGTAAATCCAATATATTATAATCGTAATATTTTTTAAAAAATATTATTTTTATTTTTTTTAATTGAGTTATATTTTTACTAGTCATTTGAGTTAATTTTAGACCTGTAAAATTAATCAAATCACATCAAGTTAACTCTAAAATAGTTTAATTTTTTCCCCGCTAAAAAATATATTAACAACGCATAAAAATTTATTCTATGTTCAATAAAAAATTAATTCAACACCTAGCATAACACCCAACAATTATCTAGTTTGGTTATCCTATCAGGACAGAAGAGATATGGATAACAGAGAAAAAAGGGTATGTCTTTCCTGCCTTTCATGTTTTGCGCCATTATCTGTCTCTTTGACTGTTTATGTCCTCACTGTCTGCGTCTTTTCTATCCTAACCAAACACTACCTATACAAATACAAAGCCAAACACTACCTATACAAATACAAAGCCAATAAAAAACCCAATTGAGAACAAAATAGTTTGAGGACCCAACTAAGAATCGGTGAATAGTTTGGGGACTAGTTCGAGGGAATCCAAAAATGGAAACTGATTTGGCCGCACATGAAACTTGTCAGCCGATTCCCTTACAAGGCAATGACAAGTGTAAGAACACGGAGAAATAAACAGCCGTTATTTGACCTACCTTTGGTCCAAAATTATAACAATTAAAGTTTTTTTTTTTTTTTTTTTGTTCTTCTAGTAATTAATTACAAAATAAGTTATTTAATGATGATTTTGGATTAATTAGCCCTTCATATTTCTGCAAGATTTTATTCTCCCCTAAATTCACTACCTTTCCAAATAAATTAAGACTATTAATTCCTTCTTGCTTTACATGGACACGCCACAAAATAATTGAAGAAAATCTATAACTTTATTGCCACAAATGAACATCATGACATATCTACATGTAAGCCCAGAGAGGTTTCTATAATTTGCCTGATGTCATTAAACAAAAATAGTAAAAAAAAGTATGCTGCTGGGGCATATATGTAAATAAAATTGCCAAAAAAGTTAAATAATCTATTTTTCAAATCATACATGAACATGGGATTTTGGGTTAGATTATGTGTCTATCTACATTTTTAGATTCCATAAAAGCATGATTTTCTAAATTATTGCTGGAAATGTTTTGTATTCTTCTCATCATAATAAAGATATGTATTGTTGATGTCTAATTTGTTAATGACCTGTAATAGTAATAATAATAATAATAATAATTCAATTCATAATTAATATTTTAATTTGCTCTATAATTATTTTCAAGTTTTTCTTTTCATAAAAAATAAAAAAAACATCTAGTAGAATTTCAATGAAACCTGAGCAATTACTTTCACGTGCAAGTTAAGCGCGTGCAATCACCAAGCTAGAATAATCGGTTTTATTGTTATTAAGATCATTTATAACTTCTTAACTAAACATTCAAATAGTTATATATCGCTTATCGGATCTATGAATATAAATTAATAACACGTGCATTGCTGTAAAAAGAAATTATCAATTTGAACGTTGTATGAACATCGATATATTATGTTCGTTCTATATAATCATCAACTATTATTTATTAATTTTCTCAATTTCAAATACAAAAATACTTTTGTTTTTTAAATTTAATTTAATGTTTTAACCTTATTTTATTATTTGGTTTCAGATATAAATATAACACACATAGCATACTCTAAATTGAATATAACGCTATGAACTCAAAAAAAAATTATCAAATTAATATAACCTAATTTTCAATACTTTCTCTTATTTACTTGAATTAATATTTGATTTCAACCTCTTCACAAAGACAAATGAAATTACGAAAAAGTTTTTTTATTTTTGCATGAAAAAAAAGAAATAAACATTTTTTTTAAATCAAAACCATAATAAAAGTGGCCCCCACTCAAGAGAGCGGATTTGAAAGGAAAAAATAAATTAAAATTCACGAGCACACAAAAAATCCGAGTAAAAGCAGCGGACGGACGGGTGGATTCTTGTCCTTTTAAATACACACACCCTCTCTCTCTCCAAAAACCAAAAAAAAAAATAAAATCGAAACGTTCCCCCCCTCTCCCCTTCTCTCAAAAAAAAAAAAAAAAAACCTAATTTAAGAGTAAAATCACAAAGAGCTTCAAAAACTAGATAATCGAAATCTGATTTTTGAATAGTTTGTGTGTTTGAAGGGTTTAAATGTTGTGAGATTGGAGTAATTAGAGCGGTAGATTTTGAAAGATCTGTCTGTATTTAATTAAATATAATTGAATTTTAATTTTTAAGTGTTTATTTATTAGAGAAAGAGATTAGTACTAATGGCGTCGTCAAATAGTGATAAAGAGCTTGAACAGCAGTTACTGGAAGCTGGAACCAAGCTTCTTAACCCTCCTTCTTCTCTTGATGACTTGCTCCCTCTTCTTGATGTAAGCTCTATTTTTTTTTTGTATTTTTTTGGTGGATTGTTGTTGACTTATGTAAATTAATGCATGAATTGGCTTTTGATTTTTTTTAACGTGTTGTTGACGTTTGAAGATTCCATTTCTTTAATGATGTTTTTTATATTTGTGTTAGGTTTTTGAAGTGTTAATGGTCGAGTTGTTTTTGGTATAATTGCATGCATGGTGGATTTCTCATAACATGTTGTTGATGGTTGCAGATTCTGTTTCTTCAACGATGTTTTTTATATTTGTGTTAGGTTTTTGAAGTGTTAATTGAGGAGTTGTTTATGGTATAATTGCATGTATGGATGGATGGTATGCTTTTGTTTTTGTGTGTGTTTTGATGGGAATTTGTGGAAGTTAGATGGAGGAATTGAGTGAATTTAGTGAGAGTTTTTTTGATGGGGTGGGGATTTTTGTGCTGATTGATTTGAAAAAGGTCGTGAGAGTGGGTTACTTGGGTTTGAAAGTTCAAGAAAGGTTTTCATTTCATCGGTTCTTATGTCACACTTGACACATGGTATGACATGTGTTTTGTGGGTGTGTTCCCTTGTAATTTTGAAGCATGTCCTTGCGCGGGTTTTTTGGCTTGTTGTTGGGGTGATAACTTGGGTTTCTGCATTGAATAATGTCTATTTTGGTGTTTGAGTTTGCGAGACCGTTGGAAACTGTGTAATTAGGTTATATGGTAGTTTTTCTGTTTTTAGGTAAGCGCGCGCGTGCACTAGATTTTGAGTTTTTAATTTGGGATTACTTTGGATATTGCATTTATAGCAAGGACATATTAGTGTAAAGGCCAGGAGATTTGTTGGAAGGGTCTAATAAATTTTGTACCTTATATTTTTGTTCTCATACTTAATAGAAATTGTAGCTTTGCTACTATAAATAGTTAATGGCAGGATGGTTTTACAATGAGAAAATTGAAGGTATTAGATATCCACTGTGTTAGATGATATCAATGACTTCATTTAATGTTAATCAAGCAAATCGAAGTGGAGATTGAGAAAGAGAAGAACATCTAAAGACCGAATACCACATCACCCAGTTGGTTTGATGGAAAGTTTTGTTAGAGAATAATTGGTGGGATCAAGTAGGATTTCTATCTATTATCTCCTTCCACAAATGGAGATTATAGTAGTTGACTATTGCTGGTTTTCCAATTCGGGTGAGGCCATCTGCATGCTTGTGTTGCTGCTTGCATTGCATTTTTAGCTCCCCGAGGATGTGTGAAACCGTGAACGGTGATATAAAGTTGTTTAGGGCGCGTGAATGGCCTTATCCTTCCAAATAAGCATAAAAGTCAATTCACATAAATACTTTCTGTTAATGCTTGCCTTTTTCCATTGAAAACAAGAGGAGGGATGTTATAACTTGCCTTTTCTTGTCTCTCATTGTTAGTTAATATGGCGACACTCTTGAACTCTTCTGATTTTGTAACTTTGTGATGCTTTGATAAAGCTTTGGTGAATTTCTTTTATACGCCTAAGGTTTCTCTATGGGCAGTATCCTTTAATGAGTTTTTTCTTCAGTAAAATTATTTCTTTCTATTATCGTAGTTATTTCTTTAAGTGTACTTTCTCCGCGGCCACCATCGACACCTGACACTGCACTGTTATGAATCTCATGATGCAAATTTTGGGCCTGGATGTTGAGCCTCTGGTGTATCTTAGGCATTCACACCTTACTAACAGCAGTTCAAAATGCAGAATGTTTTCTGTGGTTTTTCCTTGTTTGAACAAAAGTTTTCTTTTCTCTATTCACTCTGGTATGAAGCAGATAGAAAACCAGCAATATTTATCATGGACAAGCATGCATATACGTGTCTTCATGTCTGCTGCACTCTTACTGATATGGTTTCATTTCTTTGGTTTTCTTTTATAATCGGGTATTACTTGGCTTACAAGCTACTGCATGTTGTCCGAGTGTCATTATGTTTGTGGGGTAGAGCAGGAGGAATCAGTTTGAGATTTTTTGACCTTTCTATAATATGATGAATTACTTCCCAATGAAAATAGAGGCATTATGTTCCTCTTGATTTTTCTTTGATATGTTGGCAATTAAAATCTCAATTTCCTACCTGTAATTTTACCATGAGATTTAAACAATTTTAAGTTACTCATTTGCTCATATCATTTCCTCTTCCCTGTTGTGTAATTGTAGCAAGTTGAGAATTGTTTGTCAAAGGTGGAGCAGTCGCCTTTAAAATCAATGCAAAATGCACTCTCTCCTTCGCAGAATGCTCTGGTCACAGATCAACTCTTTAGGCATTCAAACATTGATGTGAAGGTTGCCGTTGCCTCATGCATTAGTGAGATAACAAGAATAACTGCACCAGACGCACCTTATGATGATGATCAGATGAAGGTCTGTGGTTTTTGACATCTTATAATTTTTAATGGCTTTAGAGCTTGTGCTGTATTGTTACCTTATCTTGATCATACTTTCTGTTTTTTCTTCTTCTTCAATTTCATGGGCACGCAGGAAGTTTTTCAGCTGATTGTATCATCATTTGAAAATCTAGATGACAAATCTAGTCGGTCTTATGTTAAGAGGGCCTCGATTCTTGAAACTGTTGCGAAGGTTAGGTCGTGTGTGGTGATGCTGGATCTTGAATGTGATGCACTGATAATTGAGATGTTTCAGCACTTCTTTAAGGCTGTAAGGTATGGAAGAATATCTTTATTGGAAAGGATATGTATGCTGTCTTGTTGATTTTGGTGGCTTCCTTTTGTCTTTTTGAATTTCAGTTGCTCCCTTTCGTCTTGTAATTTCAGTTGCTTCCTTTAGCTATGTGCCCTGAAAATTACCCTGAAGATTATATGTTTTTTGCAAGAAATATTATGCTCAAATATGCTTCTCCCTTTTTGCTTGATTGTCTTCTGTGTCTCATATGCATGATCGTGGCTGGCTGGCCC